>SXGT01825563.1_pt1 | contig 36422 bp, 30 predicted proteins | sample 3176221 | NCBI WGS metagenome assembly SXGT01 (sample SAMN11356862, study PRJNA531348) | freshwater metagenome | isolation source: freshwater sample F1-120 | place: China: Fuxian Lake, Yuxi | collected 2017-12-25 | reverse complement strand
GGCAAGAACCTGGTCGACATCGTGGTGTCGAACAACGGCTACCGCGTCATCAACCTCGGCATCAAGGTGCCGGTCGACCAGATCCTCGAAGCGGCGAAGGAGCACAAGGCCGACGCCGTCGGCATGAGCGGGCTGCTCGTGAAGTCGACCGTGGTGATGAAGGAGAACCTCGAGCTGATGAGCCAGCGCGGCATCACCGTGCCGGTGATCTGCGGTGGCGCGGCGCTCAATCGCCACTACGTAGAAGAGGACCTGCGCGCCGCCTACACGACCGGACCCGTCTACTACGGCTCGGATGCGTTCTCCGGTCTGCACATCATGGATGAGCTGACCGGGCGTTCGAAGGCGAAGACGCTGACGCAGTCGCCGTCGCCCGAGAAGCGCGTGACCAGCCATCGGCGCATGACGCGGGCGCAGAAGGAGGAGCTGTTCGCCAGCGCCTTCGCCCAGTACGCCGACAGCGGTGTGCCGCCAGCGCCGCGCGTGCCGGTGCCACCGTTCTGGGGCCCGTCCGTGGTGACGCCGCAGGAACTCGACCTCGGCACTGTTCTGCAGTACGTCAACAAGAAGGCGCTCTACCGGCTGCAGTGGCAATACAAGCAGGCCAAGCGCACCGACGAGGACTACGCGAAGTTCGTCGAGCAGACGGTCGAGCCGCGGTTCCGCGAACTGGTCAAGCTGGTGCGGACGCAGAAGACGCTCGAACCGCGGGTCGCCTACGGCTACTGGCCGTGCTTCGCCGACCGCAACTCGCTGGTCGTGCTCGACCACATCGACCGCAAGACCGAGATCTGCCGGTTCGAGTTCCCGCGCCAGCCGGCGGGTCGGCGCCTGTGCCTCACCGACTTCTTCCGCAAGAAGGACAGTGGCGAGCTCGACGTGGTCGGCTTCTCGCTGGTGACGATGGGTGCCTGCGCCACGCACGAGAGCGAGCGGTTGTTCCGCGAGAACCGCTACGACGAGTACCTGCACTTCCACGGCCTCTCGGTAGAGGGCGCCGAAGCGCTGGCCGAGTACTGGCACAAGCGCATGCGCCAGCAGCTCGACATCGCCGCCGACGATTCGCCGAGCATCGACGACCTGTTCAAGCAGAAGTACCAGGGCAGCCGCTACTCGTTCGGCTATCCCGCCTGCCCGAACCTCGAAGACCAGCAGAAGCTGCTGCCGCTGCTCGAGGCGCCGCGCATCGGCGTTTCGCTCAGCGAGGAGTTCCAGCTGACGCCCGAACAGAGCACCTCGGCGGTGATCTGCCATCATCCGGCGGCGAAGTACTTCAACGTCTCGGTGATGGCGCCCGGCAGCTGATTCGATCGTTCAGAAAGAACCGATCGTGAGTGCGAGGACGTTGGTCACCGCGACGGCGGTGATCGCGCCACCGGCGCCGAGTTCGACGGACGCCACCTGTTGCTGCAGCACCGCGCCGACCAGTGCCGGCAGGTTGGGAATGGCGAGTGCGGTTTCGACGGCGCCACCGTTCGGCAGCAGCAGCGTCAGTGCGTCGGGACTCGTGCGCAGATTGCAGCCGGCGATGCCTTGCGGCAGCAGCGTCGACAGCGGCACCGCCATCACGGTGTAGCCGAGAATGCCGACGCCGATCGCGTTCGGTGGCAGGCCCGTTGCGCGCGAACGCTGGATTGAGCTGCAGTAGGGCAACGACAACGGCTTCAGCGTGAGCAGGCCGCCGCTGCCGATGCAGCCGTTGCCGGCCGAGTTTGCGGTCGCGGGGCAGGTCGGCACTAGCAACGCGAGGCTCTGCGCCGGTTGGCCATCGACGACCGACAAGCTGCCGCCGACTACGACTTCGCCACTCGGTAGCGGCAGCAGTGTCCACGCACCGCCGGTGATGCCGCTGCCGAACGGGCCCCAAGCACCGTTGTGCCGACGCACGACCCCGCGCGCCAGCTGGTTGGGGCCGATGTAGAAGAAGCCGCCGCAGAGGACCAGGTCGCCGTCGGGCAGTTCGCACATATCGTTGGCGCCGCCGAAGGCAGCGAATGCACCCGGCATCCCGGTCCACGTGCCACCGATCCATTGCACGACCATCCAGCCGGTCCACGCGCCGACGGCGGTCAGTGTTCCGTCGCGCAGGGTCACGAAGCGCGCAGCCTGCCCGGATGCTTGCGATGGCGTGCCGATGCCGAGGCCGGGCATCGGGTGCAGAGTCGTGCCGTCCCAGATCGCCATGTCCCGGTAGCCGCCAGGCTGCGGAACCAAGTAGGACCCGGACATCACAATGTCGCCATTCGGCAACGTGTGCATCGCCGACACCGGTAGGGTTGCGAGGGGGAACGGAGCTACGCCGATCCCGCTCCACGCAGTTCCGTTCCAACGCCGAACGCGATCGACGGCGCTGACACCGGCGTAGATCTCACCGTTCGGACGAGCGGCGACGCACCACACCTGGGTACCCGGGCCGGTGCCCAACGAGGACCACTGGCCGCCATCCCACCGAGCCAGGTAGTTCGCGGCGACGCCGCCCGCGGTGGTGAAGGCGCCGCCGACAATGAGGTCGCCGTTCGGCAGTTCGATCGCGTCGCGAACCGCAGCATCGACACCGGAACCGAGCGGGATCACCGTGGAGCCGTTCCATCGGGCGATGCGGTTGGCGGGCACGCCGAGCAGTGTGGTGAACGTGCCGCCGACGAGGACGTCGCCGTTCGCGAGGTGGCGGAGCACAAGCACATCGCCATTGGTCCCTCCCGGCATCGGCACGATGGCCGTTGTGCATTGGGCAGCAGCGAGTGTCGCGAACGCGGCGAATGCAGATAGGGCGGCGAGGTGGCGCAGCATGGCGAACATGCTAGCGGCGGCGGATCTGGACGCTTGGCCCGCGACTTCGCCGAAGCGCCCCGTCACCGGGAATCGACGCGGTATCCTGTTGCCGTAATGCGCCCATCGTCGCGAGTGCACTGCATCGCCATCCTGTTCGTTGGCGCAACCACGATTCCGTGGGGCGGACTGCAAGCCCAGAGCAATTGGGTGGAACGACAACCGGCGCATCGACCGCCAGCGCGTTCGGCGCATGCGATGGTGTTCGACAGCGTGCGGTCGCGGATCGTGATGTTCGGCGGACGGTCGGCAACGTCGGTGCCGCTCAACGACACCTGGGAATGGGACGGCAGCGATTGGATCTTGCGCACGCCGCCGGTGTCGCCGCCGGCACAGTCGGCCAATGGCATGGCGTTCGATTCGGCGCGCGGCGTCACCGCGCTGGTGCTGGCGAACGGTGCTTTGTGGGAATGGAACGGCACCACGTGGTCGCAGGCGACGACATGTCCCGGTGGTGTGAGTGGCGCCACCGGCCGGTTGCGGGTCGCCTATGACAGCAATCGTTCGCGTCTGTGCGTTGCGCGTGACGACTCGACCGTCGATGAATGGGACGGCACGACGTGGACCACGATCACGTCGCCGGTGGCGGTGCAGAGTTGGGTCGGCGAGTCGAACTTCACCTACGACCCGGGGCTCGCCCGCTGCGTGTTCCACGTTCCGTTCAAGGTGCTGAGCTACAACCCGTACCTGGCGATCGGGTGGAAGCTGTGGCAATGGGATGGCGTCGCGTGGTCGGCAGCGTCGGTTGGCGGCGGCGTTGCCTACAGCAGTGGCGAAGCGATCAGTCCGTGCACTCGTGGTGGTGCGCTGATGCTGTACGGCGGCTACGACGGTTACGCGCCGACGGGATCGCAGACGTGGCGGCTCAGTGGCGGGATGCAGCAGGTGGCGACGGCGAAGAGTCCACGCGGCCGCAGCGGACACGCGATGTGCGACGACCCGGTGCGCGGCGTGATGCTGATGTTCGGCGGTTGGCGCATCGACCACTTGAACCAGTCGGTGCTGATGAATGACACGTGGCAGTTCGTGGTGCCGCCGATCCCCGCGAGTGCGGAGCTGTATGGCGCGGGCTGCGGTGCGCCCGTGCCGTCGCTTGACGTCGTCGGTGGTTCGCGCCCGGTGCTCGGCACCAGCGTCACCGTCGCGCTCACGGGCGGCGCGCCCGGAGTCGCTGCGCTGGCGCTCGGCTTCCAGAAGGACTTCTCGTCGTTGGGCGGCTCGCTGCCGATTCCGATGGGGTGGCTGGGCATGAATGGCTGCTGGTTGCTGACCGGCCACGAGGTGCCTGGGATGGCGATGACGCCCGGCGTTGGCGCCGACACGCTGGTGATCGCAATTCCGAATCTACTGACGTTGCGCAGTGCGCAGATCTACCTGCAGGCGTTCACGCCGCAGGTCGCCGCCAACGCCGCCGGAGTGGCGTTCAGCAACGGCCTGCAGCTGTCACTCGGCGAGTTCTGACGCGGGGCCGTGGTGACCGCGACGTTGGGCCGCGAGCGCCGCAAATCGTCGCGTGCCGCGACAGTTTTCGGCTCTCCCGCCCGACGCGCGTCCGCCGCTCGCGACAGCGTGGCGCGTCATGAACGTCGCTTGTGCGGCCGCGGCGCCGGGCGGCACGATCTGGGCAAAGGCGTCGGTGCCGAGCAGGAATGCGGCGAGCGCCGCGATGAGTGGTGGGGAGCGGAACATCGGTGGGTCCTCGGTCGTTCCGGGCGGAGATGCCCGACCCTTCCGAAATGACCCGGCGCGCGCGCCGGTGGACAAACCGGCGGCGATTCTCGTTCGTCGCGGGCCTTCAGGAGGTCCGCGCCGCGAACTCGCGCAGCGAACGGGCGATGCCCTCGCGCAGCGGCGTGCACGGCAGGCCGGGAAAGCGGGCCTGGATCGCGCGGTCGTCGAGGTCGCTGACGAACAGGTTCGGCGTCGCATCAGCGGCGATCGACAGGTTGCAGGCGTGCGCCATGCCGAGTTCGGCGGCGACGTCGCGCACCAGCGCCAGGAACGCGGCGACCTCGATCGTCTGGCCGCGGATGTTGAAGGCGCCAAAGCCCGTGAACGGGGCCAGCGTCGCTGCCGCGAAGGCCGCACCGACGTCTTCGACGTAGTGGTAGTTCTCGCGGCCTTGGTAGGGCATCACGAACGGCACCACGGTGCCGCGCACAGCACCCGCAGCGACGTTTTTCATCGCCGTCGTCGGTGCTGCCGTGCGACCGCGGGCGCGGCCGAGTCCGTACGTGGTGTTGAGCCGCAAGCACACCGTTGCTACGCCGGTGCGCTGTGCGAACAGCCGGCACAAGTGCTCGCCGGCGAGCTTCCACGTGCCGTAGCGATTGGGCGGTTGCAGCGGATCGCCTTCATGCACAACCGGGCCCGGATACAGGCTGCGCGGGCCGTAGACCGCGGCGGAACTGGCGAACACGAAGCGCCGCAGCGGTGCGGCCATGCGCTCGACGGTCTCCAGCAGCACCTGCGTGCCGCCGACGTTGACGGCGAGGCCGCGCGCCGGATCGGCGTCGCAATCGGGACTCTGCAAGCCACCGAGGTGCACAACGTGGGTTGGACAATGTTCGGTGATCGCGCGCACGAGTGCCGCCGGTTCGCCGAGGTCGGCGACGATGCAGACGAGGCGTGGGTCGCGCGTCGTCTTCGACCACAACGACAAGAGGCCGATGCCGCCGCTGCGCGAAGCGACGACGACGCGCTCCGCCCCTTGCGCCAGCAGATCGCGCACCGTGACCGCACCGATGCAGCCGGTGCCGCCGGTCACCAGCACGGTGGCGCCGTTCACGAGCCGTGCACCTGAACGATTGCCTTCGTCGTCTTCGCGGCGATCGAGTCGGCGAGCGCGTCGAGTGCGTTCGCGAACGGATACGTGGTCGCGTAGGCCTCGACCGGCAGCACGCCGCGCTGCAACAGCAGTTGCGCGTTGTCGTAGTCCTCGTGGCTGCTGCCCATCACGCCCTGCATTTGCTGGCCCGAACGGGTGAACGCGGTGGCGCCGAAGGCGACGTCGCACGGGTACGTCGCGATCGTGCAGATGGTGCCTTCCGGCTGCACGGCGAGGCCGGCGGTCGCCAGCGACGACGGCGCGCCCGAGCACTCGATCAGCACGTCGACGAGGCCGTCGTCGAACGTGTCGCCAAAGCGCGTGCCGTCCAGCGCGTCGAGGCCGAGGCGCAGCCGTTCGTGCAGCGGTTGTTCGGCCGACACCACGATCGGCAGGAAGCCGCGCTGGGCCGCGAGCGCCAGCCGGACTTCGCGGTCGCGTTCGACGCCGGTCACTGCGACGCGGGCGCCGGCATGGCGCGCCAGCTCGGCCGCCATCAGGCCCATGATGCCGCAGCCCGACACGACGACGTCCATGCCGGGTTGGATGCCGCATTTGCGCAGCACACCTTGCGCGACGACCGACAGTGGTTCGATCAGCGCCGCCTGCAGCGGCGTGATGCCGGACCGCAGCGGCACGCAGCGATCGACTTCGAGGATCGTGCGGCGGGCCAGGCCGCCGTCGCGGTGGAAGCCGATGATGCGTTTGCGCCGGCAGTAGTTCCATTTGCCGCGCCGGCAGCCGCGGCAGCGCGGATCCTGGCAGCCGCGCATCGCCAGCGCGCAGACGACGTCGCCGACGCGCAGGCCCGCGTGGCCTTCGGCGCCGGGCCCGAACGCGAGGATGCGCGCCGAGAACTCGTGGCCGAGCGTGCGCGGCCGCTGCACCCACGCGAAGTTCGCCTTGCCGAGCGACGCGCTGTTGTCGGAGCCGCAGACGCCGACGAACAGCGGTTCGACGAGCACTTCGCCGGGGCCCGGATCGCCGACGACAACGTCCGCCATCGCGAGGTTGCCGGTCGACGACGCCGTCGCCGGATCGATCGCCGCGGAACCGACCAGCCGCACTGCGGGAACGGTGCAGGTCATGTCAGTGCCCGGGAACGCTGGCCCACTGCCCGTTGGCGGCCGATTGCAGCACGGCGTCGCAGACGTGCTGCGTGCGCTGCGCTTCGGCGAACGTCGGCGCGACGGCGGTGCCCGCGGCGATGCCTTCGACGAAGTCGGCGACCTGGTGCACGAACGAGTGCTCGTAGCCGATCTGCAGGCCCGGCACCCACCAGTGGCTCATGTACGGCATCTCGCGGTCGGTCACGTGGATCGAACGCCAGCCCCGCACCAGCGACTCGTCCTTGTGGTCGAACCACTCGAGCCGGTGCAGGTCGTGCAGGTCCCAGCGAATCGACGCGTGCTCGCCGTTGATCTCGAACGTGTAGAGGGCCTTGTGGCCGCGCGCGTAGCGCGTGCTCTCGAAGATGCCGAGCGAGCCGTTGCCGAAGCGGGCGAGGAAGGCGCAGGCGTCGTCGATCCCGACCTTCTCGACCTTGCCGGTGAGGTTGTGTTTGCGTTCCTTGACGAACGTCTCCGTCATCGCGGTGACGTTGTCGATGCCGCCGTTCAACCACATCGCGGTGTCGATGCAGTGCGCCAGCAGGTCGCCGGTGACGCCGCTGCCGGCGACGGCCTTGTCGAGGCGCCACAGGCCGGTGCCGCCCTGCGGCAGTTCGGCGGCGATGGTCCAGTCCTGCAGGAACTGCGCGCGGTAGTGGAACACGCGACCGAGCCGGCCCTGGTCGATCAGCTTCTTGGCGAGCGTCACCGCCGGAATACGGCGGTAGTTGTACCAGACGGTGTTGGGCACCTTGGCGCGTTCGACCGCGGCGACCATGGCAGCGCCCTCGGCCGCCGTGCGCGCCAGTGGCTTTTCGCACAGGATCGCCTTGCCGGCAGCGGCCGCCGCCAGCGCGATCTCCAGGTGGGTGTCGTTCGGCGTGCAGATGTCGATCGCGTCGATGTCCCTGCGATCGATAAGTCGCCGCCAGTCGGTCTCGAACGACGCGAAGCCCCAGCGATCGGCGAATGCCGCCGCATCGCTGCGCGTGCGCGCGCAGCACGCTTGCAGCACCGGCTGCAGCGGCAGGTCGAAGAAGTTCGCGGCCTTGCGATAGGCGTTGCTGTGGGCGCGGCCCATGAAGCCGCAGCCGATGACGCCGACGTTCCAGGGTTTCTTCTGCATGACAGGACTCTCGGGGAAGTGGTGCCTACGACCAGCCGTGCGTGTCGCGCACCGCGAGCATGGCGCCGAGGATGTCGTTCCAGGTCTGCTGCGTCTCCATCACGGCGTTGGGGAACATGCAGCCGTCCCAGCACATGTGCGCGATGGTTCGGTTCGGCTGGCCACCGGGACGCAGCCAGAAGCCGGCGTGGTGGGAGATGTCGAGCTTGCCGTTCGGATCCTTCGGCAGGCAGTGGCGCCCGGTCTTGTCGTGCGAGCCGGAGCCGAACACGGTCGCGTCGTTCTGGGCGACGTGGAAGTCGAAGGTCCACGGCCGCAGCGCATCGGTCAGCTTGGTGTAGGCAGCGTCGAGCACCTTGCGATCGCGCCAGTCGTAGTCGGCCGGCAGCAGGCGATCGTCCGGCGCGTTGTAGCCGAGCGTGTAGAGCAGCGTGTGCGCCATGTCGGCCTGGAAGCCGAGCACGGAACGGCGATCGACGAGTTCGAGCAGTTCGACCATGCGGCGCCAGCTATGCATGCCGCCCCAGCAGATCTCGCCCTCGGCCGCGAGCCGTTCGCCGTGGTCCTTGGCGATGTCGGCGGCGGCCCGGAACGTCGACGCGATCGCCTTCTGGCTGGCGTCGGGGTTCTTGGCCCATTCGCTGACACTGCTCGCCGAATCGATGCGCACGATGCCGTACTTGCGGATGCCGAGTTCGCGCAGCCGTTGGCCGATGCCGCAGGCCTTCTCGACCTGGGTCAGGAACGCGCGCCGTTGGCTGGCGTCGCCCATCGCCGAGCCGCCGCCGGTGCCGCCCCAGACCGGCGCCACCAACGAGCCGATCACGAGGCCGCGCGAGCTGACCTTGTCGGCGAGCTGTTTCAGTTCCTCGTCGGTCGCATCGATGCTCGTGTGCGGCAGCGACAGGAAGATGTCGACGCCATCGAAACCACGGCCGTCGACGCGCGCGCGGGCCGTGAAGTCGAGCATGCGGTCGAGGGCGATCGGCGGATGGTCGGTGCCGGCTTCCTTGCCGACGAGGCCGGGCCAGGTCGCGTTGTGGAGCTTCGGGAAGGTGTTTCGCTGCGGCATGGGAACCTCCACGCGTGGCGGCGTGGTCTCAGAGGGGACGAGGTGTCGCAATCTACTGTCCAGGCTGCGGCTGTGCGTGCGGGTTGCCGCGATTGCTCGGCCGAAAATGCCTCCGGGCCGCGGTTGTCGCGAGTATTTCACGAACGCAATCGGGCCGGGGTTCGCTGCCTAGGCACGATGAACGTTCGCCACCTGTTTCGTTGTCTCGGTGCGCTTGCTGTCCTGGCGGTTGCCGCGTGCCTTCCTGCCCAGGTCGTCGGCTACCACGACGTGTCCGCGGCTTCGCACCAGTCGAGTTTCACGTCGTTGGCCGGGCAGGGCTATCGACTCAAACAGTTGTCGGTCGCCGGGGGCCTCGCCTCGCCGCGCTACTCGGCGATCTGGGCCCAGGAAGCGGGCCCGTCGTGGGTCAGCTCGCACAACATGAGCCAGGCGACCTACACGACGTGGCGCACCAGCTGGATCAACCAGGGCTACCGGCTGAAGATCGTGACCGCCGCCGGCTCCGGCGCCGACACGGTGTTCGCCGCGGTCATGGTCAACGACGGCGCCGCGGTCGTCTACTACACCGACTCCAGCGAGTCGAACTTCGAAGGGATCGTCGCCCTCCAGCGCGACCTGGGGCGCATCCTGGTGAGCGTCGACATCCACGGCACCGCGGCCACGCCGCTCTACTGCGCGGTGTTCGAGCTCAACACCAGCAACCTGCCGTGGGGTTTCAAGTTCGACGACACGCACGCCGACTTCGCCGACACGTGGAATGCGTACTATCCGGTGAACGCGCGCATCGCCGCACTCGGCATGTCCGACAGCCAGCGCTACATCTCGGTGTGGCATGACGATCGCGTGGGGGCGTGGGCGGCGCGCTCGAACTACACGACGACCGGCTACGCGACGCAGTACACGACGCTGACCAACGCCGGCTACGTGCCGATCGTGATCGCGTCGGGTGGCTCCGGCACTGGCCTGCGCGTCTCCGGTTGCTTCGCGCAGAGTCCGACGCCGTTGCCGCGCACGATGACCTACACCGGCCAGCAACGTCCGGAGTTCGCCGCGTTCGACACCTACATGACGAATGCGATGCAAGGGTCCGGGGCGCGCAACGCCGCATTGGCGATCACCAAGGACGGGCGGCTCGTGTTCGCCCGCGGCTACACGTGGGGCGAAGCAGGCACCCAGGTCGCGCAGCCGACGAGCCTGTTCCGCATCGCCAGCATGACCAAAGTGCTCACCTCGATGGCGGTCCACGAGATGGTCGACGACGGACTCGTGTCGCTGGCCGACAAGCCGCGCACGCTGATCGGCGCGCCGAGCGGCAGCTGGAACTTCAACAACTGCTCGCTGCTCAACTGCCTCGAATACACGAGCGGACTGGTGCGCAACTACAACGGCTACGACATCGCTGACTACGCCACGACCGGCACGCCGGTGCTCCCGGCGACGCATTGGCAGGGCATCCAGTGGCTGGCGGCACAGGCGCCGCGGCACCCGCTTGGTTCCTATGCTGAGTACTCGAACGCGGCGTTCCTGCTTGCGTCGCAGGTCGTCCGGCAAACGTCGGGGTACAGCTCGATGCAGAGCTACCTGCAGGCGCAGCTCTACAACCCGCTCGGCATCACCCGTGCCCGCGTCGCCGCCTCGGAGATCGCCAACCTCGCCAGCACCGAGATCCGCGGCTATCCGAGCCAGCTCGATCTGTATCCGAGCAACCTGCACACCGATCGGCGCCTGCTGCCCGAACAGTGGACCACCGACTTCGCGCTGGCCGATGGTTCGGGCGGCATGGCGTTCGCCGTCGTCGATTGGGCACGGCTGATGGCCGGCACCTTTGGGCTCGACTCGGACTGGATCACGCTGAGCCCGGCGCGCACCGCCAGCATGCTGGCGCGCCATTCGTTCCCCGAGTGGGACGAAGGACCTGGAGACGTCACGCCCGGGTCGTTCAGCTGGTCGCAGCGGCCGAGCGGCGTGTGGGCCTACCACAAGGGCGGCACGCTCAGCGACGCACACACGCGGACCATGTGGCGCAGTGACGGCATCAGCATCACCGTGCTGGTCGCCAAGGGTGGCTCGTCGACGTCCGATTCGTCGTTGCACAACCTCGTCGAACAGGTCACGAATTGGCCGACCGACGATCTGTTTCCGAACTACGGCATGCCGACGTTCCCGCGGCGCCCGGTCCTGACCTCGGTCAACACTGGGGCCCTGCCCAACGTCACCAACACGCCCTTCGTGCTCACCGGCGAACGCCTCGACACCGTGACCAGCGTGAACTTCGGCGGCACCCCGGTGACCGCGACGACGACCGCGAATTGGCACAACGGCTGGTTCCGCATCCTGAGCCCGACGCAACTCGAGTTCTACGTGCCGCAGGGACAACTCGGCGGCTCACGCGCGCTCTCGGTCGCCAACGCGCAGGGCACCAGCGGCACGTTCTTCGTGCAGTTGACGATGTCGACCGGTGGGCCGTACTTGTCGGCGCCATCGACCGTGACGCCGGCGCAGTCGTTCCGCGTCTACGCCGGGGCCGGCAGCCTACCGACGCCGAGTTTCGCCGCGCTGGCGATCAGCACGAGCCTGCAGCCGTCCTACGCGCCTGGCATCGTCGATCTGTGGATCGGCGCGCAGTTCACCGACATCCTCGTCACCGACTTCCAGCTGTTCGACGCCAGCCGCGCCACCTTCTGGCAGATCCCGCCGCTGCCATGGCCAACCGCCTACTTCCAGGCGGCGATCTTCGATCCGGTGACGGCGACGCCGTTCCCGTTGCCGACGACGAACTGGCGCTCGACGATGCGGCAGTGAGCCGCAGCCGCGCGGGCGTCACGGCCGCACGTGTTCGAGGCGGCTGAGCTTGTCGGCCGCGTCGAACGACACGGCGAGGCGATCGAGTCCGTTCGGGCTCCAATCGCCGAGCCGCCAGATCGAGACGTGGTTGCCGCGGGCGTCGGGTTCGCCGAGCAGCGTGTGCACTTCGGGGCGCGGCATGCCGACGGGCAGGTGCTTCTGCATCAAGTCGTCGAGCATCTGGCCGCGCGGCGATTCGCCTTCCATCGGCGAAGTGCGCCACACGGTAGCGTCGAACGGGCGATCGTCGAACGGACTGCCGCGCAGCACGAGCACCAGCACACCGATCAGGTAGATGCCGCCGAGGCCACCGATCAGGAGCGCCCACGGCCGCACACTCGTCTCCAGCGAGGCTTCGAAGGTCTTCGCGTTGCCGAGCAGGCGCGCGAACCAACCGCGACGCTCGTGCTCAGCCGGCATGTTCGACCTTGATCACTTCGACCGGGCAGTCGCGCGCCGCCTGCTCGATGTCGTCGCGCATCGGCCCGAAGTGCACGCCGGCGTCGGCCTGCACGATGCAGTCCTGGCCGTCTTCGACGAGGAAGACCTTGGGCGCGATGTCCTGGCACACCTTGCACGCGATGCAGCCGGCTTCGATCCAGACCTTGGCGATGCTTGGCACGGGAAGGCGCATCGTGGGCTCCGGTGTGGTCGTCGGCAAGGTGTCGGTTTCTGGGCTGGTGGCTGGCCGACGGCGCTTGCCAGCCGCTCAACAACGTGCTGCGAACGGAGGCAATAGGTGGCTGTCGCCTCTGGGGCCGAAACGGCGGATTACATGAAGGTGTCCTTGGTGGAAGGACAGATTCTGGAAAATGTGTCCTTGTGGCAAGGACACATTGACGAGAATGGGATAGTGAGCCTTCATCCCGTCCTGGCCGCAAAACTGACCGAAGCCGTAGCTGCCTCACTTGCCGCCGCGACGCCTCGCGACGTGCATTTGCCGGCGATTCGCAACAAGGTGCACAGCGTCATCGGCATGCGACGCGCCGGCAAGACGACGTTTCTCAAACAGCTGTGTGCCGAGCGGCGCGCGACGGCGCCGCCGGAGCGATCGATCTACCTGAGCTTCGACGATGAGCGTCTTGGCACGCTCGAAGTGCAGCAGTTGTCGTTGCTACTGGAAGAGCACTATCGGCGGTATCCGGACCTTCGCGGCAAGCACCAGGTGACCTGGTTGTTGGACGAGATCCAGCTCGTGCCGGGCTGGGAGCGATTCGTGCGCCGAATCCTCGACAGTGAATTGGTCGAGGTCGTCGTCTCGGGCTCTTCGGCGAAGATGTTGTCGCGGGAAGTCCACACGTCGTTGCGAGGGCGCGGGATCGAGACCGAGGTGCAGCCGTTCGGGTTCCGCGAGCACCTGCGGCATCGCGGGAGCGAGCCCGAGCGGGCGCCGACTCGATGGACCGCTGCCGAGCGATCTCGCGTCGAGAAAGCGTTCCGCGGCTTTCTTGCCGAAGGAGGCTTCCCCGAGGCCCAAGGTATGCCGGCTTCGGTGCGCATTCCTCTGCTGCAAGGGTACGTCGAGACGGTGATGTTTCGCGATGTAGTCGAGCGGCACGGCCTGACCCAGGTCGCGGCTCTGCGATGGTTGATTCGCCACTGTCTGCGCAATCCAGGTCGACTCCTCAGCGTGCATGGCCTGTGCAACGATCTGCGAGCGCAAGGTCACGCGGTAGGCAAGGACACAGTGCACGCGATGGTCTCGCACCTTCAGGACGCGTTCCTCTTCACCGCGGTGCCGTTGGCAACCGAATCCGTGCGCCGGCAGAACTCGAATCCGCGCAAGATCTACCCTGTCGATCATGGCCTGATCGCGGCGTTCGATCCCAGTGGCAAGAGCAATCTGGGGCACCACCTCGAAGTTGTCGTGCACACCGAACTGCGCCGGCGGCGCGCCGACGTGGGTTACGTGCGCAACGCGGATGGCACCGAAGTCGACTTTCTCGTCCGACGTCCAGGTGCCACGGAGGAGTTGATTCAGGTGTGCGCCGATGCCGGAGACCCGGAGACTCTCGCCCGCGAGTTGCGTGCGCTCGAATCAGCGAGAGAAGAGTATCCAAACGCCACCCAACGATTGTTGATCGGTGATCGAAGCGAGGCACGGCTCGCTGTGGGCGACGTGATCGTGCAGGCAATCCCGGAGTGGTTGTTGGCAGCCAGTCCGTCCTGAGGATCACCCGCGTCCGCACCGCGCCCTCACCCCGGCGGCACGCGCTCCGGCCGCACCCCATCGCCGCGCAGCAGATCGCGCAGCCGTTCACACAAGCCCGAATTGCGGTGCCCGTCGTCGTCGTTCTTCACCGCCATCTCGAGCGCCTTCCGCGTCCCGACCAGCACCACCAGCTTCTTGCCGCGCGTGATCGCCGTGTAGAGCAGACTGCGCTTCAGCATCAGGAAGTGGTCGGTCGTCACCGGCATCACCACCGCCGCGTATTCGCTGCCCTGGGCGCGATGCACTGAGATCGCGTAGGCAGGCACCAGGTCGCCGAGGTCCTCGAAGCGATACTCGTGCTCGCCCTCGGGGAAGCGCACGAACGCCTTCGCGGCGCCCGTGTCGATGTGCGTGATGCGGCCGACGTCGCCGTTCCAGACTTCGCGGTCGTAGTCGTTCTTGATCTGCATCACGCGGTCGCCCGTGCGGTAGCGCTTGCCGTTGCGTTCGACTTCGATCTGGCCCGGATTGAGCAGGTCCTGCAGGTCGCGGTTGAGCGTGTCGGCGCCGATCTCGCCGCGATACATCGGACACAGGATCTGCACGTCGCTCTGCGGATCGAGGTGGAAGCGGCGCGGGATGCGTTGCGTGACCAGTTCGCGGATCAGCGCGCGCGCGTGCGTGCCGTCCTTCGCTTCGACGAAGTAGAAGTCGCTGCCTTCGCCGCCGCTCTCCGGCACAACGCCTGCGAGCAGCCCGTGCGCCACGCGCACGATCTCGCTGCCCTGTTGCTGGCGGAAGATGCGGGTCAGCGCCGTGGTCGCGACGCGTCCCGAAGCCAGCACGTCGGCGAGCACGTTGCCCGGGCCGACCGACGGCAGCTGGTTGCGATCGCCGACCAGCACGAGGCTCATGCCGGCGGGAACCGCGGCGAGCAGTGAATACGCGAGCTGGATGTCGAGCATCGAGGCCTCGTCGACGACGAGCATCTGGCCTTCGAGCGGGTTGTCCTCGCCGCGCGCGAACCCGCCGCCCATCGGGTTCCATTCGAGCAGGCGATGCAGCGTGCACGCGGCGTGGCCGGTCGACTCCTCGAGGCGTTTGGCGGCGCGGCCGGTGGGGGCGGCGAGCAGCAGCTTCTGCTGCTTCTGCGCCAGCACCTGCACCAGCGCGCGCACGATCGTGGTCTTGCCCACGCCCGGGCCGCCGGTCACCACCGACACCGATTCGCCGAGCGCGCGCACCAGCGCCTGCTGCTGGCCTTCGGGCAGTTCCATCCCGGACGTGCGCTCGAACCACGCGACCGCCGCTTCCGGTTTGATCGGCAACGTCGAACGGCCGCGCAAAAGCAGGCGATGCAGCGCGCGCGCGGTGCCGTCTTCGGCCAACGCCAGCGTGACGGGATAGACGATCGGGCGCGGATCGTCGTGCAGCAGCACCGGGCCAGGCGGCAGTTGCCGCACGATGCGGCCGTTCGCCGCCAGTTCCGGCAGGCGAACGCGCAGCGCCTGCTCCTGGCAGGCGAGCAACTCGGCGGTGCGGCGCAGCAGTTCGTCCTCGGTGAGGAAGCAGTGGCCGTCCTTGCTGGCCTGGCCGAGCATGAACTCGAGCGCGGCGTCGAGTCGCTCCGGCGCCTCGGGCGCGATGCCGAGCTGGCCGGCGAGCCGGTCGGCGATCTTGAAGCCGACCCCGACCACTTCGTCGGCGAGCCGGTACGGATTGGCCTGCACCAGGGCCGACGCCGAGGCGCCGTAGCGACGCACGATGCGCGCCGCCAAGGCCGAGCCGAGGCCATGCGTGCGCAGGAAGACCATCACGTTCTGCAGGTCCTTCTGCGCCTTCACCGCGGTGCCGAGGTCGTCGATCTTCTTTTTGCCGAGCCCCCGGATGCCCCGCAACCGGTCCGGTTCGTGCTCGATCACCCGCAGCGTGTCGGTGCCGAACGCCGCCACGATCTTCTCGGCGGTCGCCGGGCCGATGCCTTTGACGAGTCCGGAAGCCAGGTAGGCCTCGATTCCCTCCTCGGTCGACGGCGCGATCGCCTCGAATTGCTCGACCTTGACCTGGACCCCGAACCGGGGGTGGTTGCTCTGCTTGCCGGACAGCACAAGGCGCTGGCCTTCCTTGAGTTCGGCCATGGGACCGACCGCTGTCACCGGCGCTTTGGTGGCTTCGTCGAGCAGCTTGACGACCGCATACCCGGTGTCGGGGTTGCGGAACGTGAAGCGTTCGATCGTGCCCGTCAGGGTCACGTCGCGTTCGTCGGAGTCCTTGGTCATCGGGGTGGCGGTGGGCGGAGCCGCGAGACGGGGCAACGGCGGCATTGCCCTCGCGGCCTGAATCGGTATGGTGTCGCGCCCTTTCGCCCGTCCGGGCAGAGCCGGTCACGTTACGCGACCCGGCTCACTGGTGCCAACCAGCAGCCTTGCCGAGCTTTTGTCAGTTCCGAGCGTCCTCCCTTTCGCATGATCCGAGTCCAGGTCCGTCCGAACGAGCCGTTGGAAGCTGCTCTGCGTCGCTTCAAGCGCCAGTGCAACTACGCCGGCATCTTCCGTCTCGCCAAGAAGCACGCCTACCACGAGAAGACGAGTGATCGCCGTCGCCGCGAAGAACGCGAGCGCCTGCGCAACATCGTCATGGCCGAACGCAAGCGTGGTGGTGGTGCGCCGGTGGGCCGCTCGAACAAGAAGCGCCGTGCCAAGCCCGGCAAGAGCAACGATCGTCGCAACAACGACCAGCCGGATTTCGATCCGTTGACGGCCGATACGACGATCCAGAAGTCGGAAGGATAGTCGCAGGGCCAGCTTCGCAGCTGGCTGTGTGGCCGCCACGAAGGCGCTTGCGATGCTCCCCAAGATTCCGGGTGAGGGTCCTCGCGACCTGAGCAAGCCGCTCGAGTCGGTGAAGGTTCTCGTCGACCAGCGCCTCGACGGAATGCGTCTCGACCTGGCCCTCGCCGCGGTCTTGACCTGGCGATCGCGGGCGAGCATCCATCGCCTGATCGAGGCGGGCCTCGTCAAGGTCGATGGCCGCGAGCTGCCTGCCTCGCGGCGGGTTCGCATCGGCGACTCCATCGTCATCGACCTGCCGCCGCGTCCGGTGCCGGCGCCGCCGGCCGGCGCGCCGACCACGTTCGGGGTTCTCTACGAGGACCAGTGGATGCTGGCGGTCGACAAGCCGCCCGGCATGGCCGTGCATCCGTCGGGACGCCACCTCGAAGGCACGCTGATGCAGGAACTGCATCGCCGCTACCGCAACCCCGACGATCCGGCGAAGGACGTGGTGCCGCGCCTGCTGCATCGCATCGACCTGGAGACGTCGGGTCTCGTCGGCGTCGGTCTCGACGAGCAGTTCCACCAGATGGTGTCGCGCCAGTTCGAGGATCGGCTGGTGCAGAAGAGCTACCTGGCGGTCGTGCGCGGCGTGCCGAAGGTGCGCGAAGGGACCATCGATCGGCCGATCGTTCCCGACAAGACGTCGGCGGTGCGGCTGAAGTTGACCACGAGCGAAGGCGACGACGGGCTGCCGGCGATCACCCACTACCGCGTGCTGCGCGGCAATGCCGACCACACCCTGCTCGAAGTGCGGCCGAAGACGGGGCGCACGCACCAGATTCGCGTGCACATGGCTTCGATCGGGTGCCCGCTGGTGGGCGACAAGCTGTACGGCGGCGACGAGCAGTTGTTCCTGCGCCAGATCGAAGGCACGCTCGACGAGGCACAGCGCGCATCGCTCGGGCTCGAACGGCATGCGCTGCATTCGCACACGCTGCAGTTCTTCCACCCGATGCTCGGCCGCGACATGACGCTGGAAGCGCCACTGCCGGCCGACATGCAGCGGTTGCTGGACTGAAAGCCTGCAACGGTGCGCGGCGCGGGCCGGTCGGGGAATGCGTTCAGGCCAGCGGTTGGTCGGCCACTTCGCGCAGCACGTCGTCCAGGAACGCCAGGTCGGCGCCGGAGCAGCCGGACCAGTCGAGCCCGACCTCGAAGAAGTTGCCCTTGCCGCGCTGCACGCGCGTCGCGCGCGCCTTGAGTTCGTGCACGTGGTCACCGCGCGCGATGCGCAGGATCACGGTCTGGCCGGCGAGCGGCGGCTGACCGGTTTCGAGCCCGATGCCGGTGCTGGAGACGTTGCGCACGGTGCCGAGCGCCTGGTTGCAGGCGTTGAGTTGGCCCTTGGTTTCCATCGCCGCGATGGCAGCAATGCGCACGCGAGGCGCGCGGCGCCGGTTGTCTTCGTCGGTCATGGGGCAGGAATCGGCAATGTTCCCGCAGCCGCGTGAGTCCTGATGTCGGGGAAAACCCCGATTTCAGCCGCGGCTCAGACGCGATTGGACCAGGGCATCACCAACCGGTAGCGATCCGTCCGTCGCATCGGATCCTCACTGATCCGCGCGGCTGCTTGCGCCTGCACATCGTCGAGGCGCACTTTTCCGTCGCGCACGCTCCGTTCCTTGCTTTTGGCATCGTGCACGAAGAGGGGCGGCGTCGTCGACGCGCGCTCCGGCATCACCTCGGGATTCGAGTTCATGGGCAGACCTCGGTGAGAACGTGGCAACGGTAGCCGGCCGGTCGCCGCCGACAACCCGCCCGTCATGGAGCGAACATCGTGCCGACCAGCATGGGGAGCACGCACAGGATGACGTAGAGGGTCGCAATGGCGCGCAGTTCGCCGCGCAAGGACGGCGGGGCCTTGGCCGGCGGTTCGTCCGGATCCTCTGCCGGGGCAGTGGGTTCGGTGCTGCGGTCCTTGGCTTCCTCGCCGCCTTCGGGGGCCGGTCCCTCGGCGCCGAGATCCTCGAGCGGAGTCGTTCCGGCAGGGCACGGGCGGCGCAGCGAGAAAGTCGCCGCCGCGACGACTACCGCCGCCAGCGGCCAGCGCAGCGCTTCGGGCGCCCACCGGGCGAAGGCGAGGCCAGCCGCGCCGAGCGTGAGCGCATTGCCGAACAGGGCGCCGAGTTCGAGGCCGCCTTCGAGTTCCTTGCCCTGCGTGAACGGCACGGTCGCGAGTGCACGCACCTGGCCGCGCGCCGCCAGCACCGCCAGTCCGAACGCGAACACCGACGCGGCGGCGAGGTCCAGGAAGTGAGAGCCGCTGGCGATCGCCAGCGCGAGCCCGATCGCGTGCACCGGCAACAGCACGTGCGTGACCAGGGCGCGCCACGTCGCATCGTGCACCAGTTCGCGCGACAGTCCGGGTGCCTGGCCGAAGATCCACGCGGTGCCCGGTTGGTCGCCGCGCGGCAGGAACGCCACCAGGAACGGCAGGTAGATCGCCGGCAACTGCAGCAACACGCACGCGAGCGTGAAGTCGTTGGGGCCCGGCTCGCGGCGCGCCACCAGCAACACCATCGCCGCCGGGATGCCGAGCAGCGGCAACACGCGCGCGCGGAACGCGGCGCTGCGCCACATCGACACGGCGACGAACTCGGCGATGCCGCGGTGGCGACCGTCGGCGCACAGGCGCTGCAGCAAGAAGCCCGAAGGACCCTGGCCGCGCACGCGGCGGCTCGCCGGCGAACCCTGGCCCGACGTGAGCATTGCCAGCGCCAGCAGGGCGAGTGCGGCGATCGCCAGCGGCACCAGCCGCGACCATTCGCTGCTCGGCGCCGCAAGCCAGCGCGCGATCGCATACGGCGGCATCCATTCGACGAGGCTGCGCCCGAGCGGCAGCCCATCGGCGGTGCCCTGCAGGCGCGGCAGGCTGGTCGCGAACAGCACGAGGCCCGCGCCGAGCAGCAGCGCCTTGGTCGAACCCATCAGCAAGGCCGTGCGGGCGGTGCCGAGCCAGCGCGACGACGCGCGCCCGAAGACGCCGAGCACGCCGCTGGCAAGACCGCTGCTGGCGCAAGCGCCGACGATGTAGGCCGGCGCGAGCCACATTTCGCCCGCGAGATGCGCCAGCAGGATCGCCGGCGCCAGCGCCATGCCGATCGTGACCAACACCACGGCGAACGCAGCGTGGCCGCCGCGCGCGAGCGCGATCACGAGGCGACTGACCGGTGTGCCGTGCAGCAGGTGTTCGTCGGCGGCGCGACGTTCGGGCCGGCTCTCGTCGCCGAGCGCACCAATCGCGATGAGCAGCGACGACAAGCACAGGTTGGCGGCGGCGAACGGCACCGGTGGCGTGTCCGGATACAGCAGCGCCGCGAACACGAACCCGAAGAACGCCTGCGCGAAGATCGTCGTGGTAAGGCTGCTCGAATGGCCGGCCCCGGCCCGGCGCGCATCGCCGAAGAAGTCGATCAGCAACCAGGTGCGGATCAGCACCAGGGCCTTGTTCATGCGTCGCTCCGCGGGCGGAACAAGCCGTAGGCCGCGGTGAAGGCCTGCAGGTGCGTCTGGCCTGCCGTCGGTGCGATTTCGCCGTTGCAGTGGAAGCCGACCATCGGCACGCCATCGGCAGCCTGGGCGAACGCCGCGTGGTCGGCGCCCTGGCGGCCGAGGCAACGAAACAGCAAGGCGCCTGCCGCGCGCGGCTGCCGTCCACTTCGCAGTCGCTGCTCGAGATCGGCGCCGGCGGAACTCTCGTCGCGCATCAGCAGCCGCACCGTGCGCCCCGTCGGCAGGTGCTCGGCGACGACGAGCTGGCCGGCCTGGTCGACACCGAGGATGTTGCAGACGAGGAACTCGCCGTCGCCGGGATCGGTGGTGGCGAAGGGGTCGGGCGTGATCGCCAGCAGCAGCGGGCTCTGCTGCGCCTGGGCCCGCTGGTCGTCGTCGAGTTGTTCGAGCTGTTCTTCGATGAAGGCGCGCGCCGGGCGGTCGTCGACTTCGAGCAGGCGGTTCTTGCCGGCGGCGGTGACGCGGCCGACGCGCCCGAACGGGCGGCAACCCGGCGTGCTGATCGTCGTCAGTTCGACATTGCCCGCCAACGACAGCACGATGGCCCCGGCGCGCTGCGTGGAGCGGCCGTGGAACAGCGAATGGCCTTCGGGATGGCGGCTGCCGCTGGCGATGCCGCCGACCTTGGGCACGCCGGGAAATCCGAAATCGAGGCCGGCGAGCAGCGCGCGCGTGTCGCAGTGGAACGGTTCGGTGAGCACGATCATGCCCGTGCGTTCGTGCGGGCAAGCCGGCAGGAGCGCTCGCCACGCGGCGGGCGGCGCATCGGGACTCGGCAGGTCGCCGGTGCCGAGTGCCACGGTGTCGATGTGGGCGCCCGGCAGGCGGCCGGCGAGCACGGCGATGCCGTGGCGGCCGACGTCGAGCACGTTCGCTTCGTCGGACAACGCCGCCGCACTGCAACCGACCAGCGTGCGCGCGCCGAGCAGATCGTGCAGCAGGATCGGCAGGCGGTCGATCGTCAGGCCGTAGCGCGGCGACGCGAACACGAACGCGAGGTCGATCGGGCCGGCGCCGAGTCCACTGCGCAAGGACGCCACTACTTCGCGGCACGCGGCTTCGAGGTCGGCGCCGGTCGCGAGCGCGCGGTGGAACTGCATCCACGTAGCGTAGGGAGCGATTCGCCGACGGCAATTCTCCAGCGCCGCCGGAACTGTTGTCGGCGTTCGCGGCGAGCGGCCATACTCCGGCTCGCCGAGTCCGGCGATCGTGCGATGAGCTTCGAACGGTACCTGCAGCGCGTTCGCGTCTGCCGCACGCTCGACGTGGCGGCGTTCGTGCCGTGGGCTGTGGGAGGCGAAGTCGTCGGGCGCATCCACCGCGAGCGCATTGACGCCTTGTTGGCGCCACCGACCCCGTTCCGGCGCGCGGGCGACCGCATCGTGCTCGACGGCCTCGACGCCGAAGTGCGCAGCGCGGCGCTGGCGCAGGTGGCGGCGCGCCTCGCCGCGGCGGGGCTCGCGCGGCCACCGCTGGGTGAGCTGTATCCGGTCGCCGCGCGACCGGACGGGCCGACCCTGCTGCGCATCGACCGGTCGGTGGTCACCTGGTTTGGCGTGCCCGCACGCGGTGTGCACCTGAACGGCTACCGGCGCACGGCGGCTGGCCCGGAGATGTGGGTGGCGCGGCGGGCGCGCGGCAAACGCACCTATCCCGGCCATCTCGACAACCTGGTCGCCGGTGGGCAGTCGATCGATCTCGATGCGATGACAACGTTGCACAAGGAATGCCAGGAAGAAGCGGGCATTGGCGCCGCCCTCGCCGCGCGCGCCGTCGCAGTGGGCAGCATCCGCTACGCCTTCCAGGAAGGGCGTGACTGCAAGGCGGACACGTTGGCGTGCTTCGACCTCGAATTGCCGGCGGACTTCGCGCCGGTGCCGGTGGACGGCGAAGTGGAGTCGTTCGCGGCGTGGTCGTGGCATCAGGTGGCCACGTCTTTGGCCGGCGACGACGTGTGGAAGCCGAACTGCGCGTTGGTCGCGTTGCACTTCCTGTTGCGGCACGGGGCGCTCGACCACCAACTGTCCCTGGCGCAGCGAACGGCGTTGTGGCGCGAACTGCTCGGCGAGGCATCGGCATGAAGTTGCTGCTCGTCAGTTCGCCCGGCCGCGAGCGGACCGTGCTGCACTGGAGCCACGCGATGGCGGCGACGATGGCCGGTGTCGCGTCGGCTGGCGGTGCGCAGGTGCGTTGGTTCGCCGCGCTGCCGGCGGGGTCGCCGGCGCTGGTGGCGCCGCCGGGAGTCGCGCTGGAGGTGTTTGCCTTCGCGGGCAGCGGCCGGCACCACTGCATCGCCACGGACACGAGACATCCGGGCGCCGACGCGGCGTTGACGGCGGTGTTGCGGCACGAACCGACCACCCGCGTCGTGCACGTGGGCGTCGGCGCGCGCGGTTCGCCCAACCTGTGCTGGCTCGCGTCGCGTCTGGGCAGTCCGACGTTCGCCGTGGTGCGGGCGGCCGAGGTGGAGTGCCATCGCGGCGATCTGGTGCAGGCCGATGGCGAAGCGTGCACGCGCAGTGACGATCCCGAACGTTGTCGGCGTTGCTGCGCGCCGTCCTTCTGGCGGCGACCGCACGCCGACGCGTTCCGCAACCGGGCGGACCTGCTGGTCGCGAGTCTGCAGGCCACCGAGGCGACGTTCGTGCCGACGATCGAGGACCAGCAGCGGTTGGTCGCATTCGGTGTGCCGGTGGCCACGCTGGTCGTCGACACCGACGTTGCCTCGATGCTGTCGCGCTGTTTGCCCCGCTGACACGGTCGGTGGCAATGGCCCGACCGCCGGCGACGCGATTCGTCCGGTCGGGCGACGCAGTTGCCGACTGTCGATATGCTGCTTCGACCTCCATGCGCCTCCTCGTCGTCGCCGCCGGCCTGCTTTCGGCCGGAGTCATGGCACAGTCATGCTTGCGGCCCGTGCCGCCGCCGGGCGGGCATGCGACGAACGTCGATCTGCTGGTGCCCGTCGCCTACAGCGATGGCTACCAGACCTTCGGCTCGATGATCCTGCCGGTCGGCGCGCCGCCCACGTGTGGCTGGCCACTGGTCGTGTTCGTGCACCCGTACGGGCAGTCGCGTGGTTTCGATCTCGGCTTGCAGACGGTGGTTGCGGCACAGGGTTACGCGGTGTGGAACTACGACGTGCGCGCGCACGGCCAGGCGGTGGCGCTGAATCCGACGCACCCGCACGCTGGCTCGACGATGTGGGGGCCGATCGAACGCTTCGATCTCGCCGAACAGATCCTGTTCGTCGGGGCCAACCCGGCTTGGAACGGCATCGTCGATGAAAGTCGCGTGGCCGTCGTTGGCAGCAGCATGGGTGGCGCGCATGCCTGGAACGCGGCCGCGTGGTCGGGCCAGCCGATCGCGGCCCCGGGCCGTACCGGCATCCTGTTTCCGCCGGTGGCGTGCGTCGTCGCCTCTGATCTGGTCGCCGACGCGACCGACGACTGGCTGCGCGGTGGGCGCATGTTCAGTCAGTGGTTCGTCGAGGCGATCTCGGGCAGCTACACCGGCGTCGCCGTCGATCCCGCGTTCCTGCTCGCCTGCCGCACTGCGTTCCTCCAGCAGGATCCGAGCCTGCTCGTTGCCTCGTTCGCCGCCGAGCAACGGGGCATCGGCACCCTGCTGCAGACGTCGATGGTGCCGGTGTTGCACTCGCATGCCTACCACGACAACGTCGCCAACCCGCTGAGTGCCGTCGTGCGGGGCGAAGCGCGCACGGGCCTGCATCGGGTCGTGCTGGGCACGATTGGCCACGGATCGCCGAGCAACATCGGCGAACTGGCCGCGCGGGAAGCCCTGTTCCTGCGGTGGCTGCATCGGTTCCTGTGGAACGTGCCCAACGAGGTCGACCTCGAAGCGCGCAGCGTGCTCGCCGACCTGCCCGCCACTGCCGCGGAGCGCAACGATCCGGCGCATGCGTGGAGCCATGCCCACGCCGGTTCGTTGGCGACGCCAGCGAATGCGACGCGGTTGTTCCTGCACGACGACTTCGTGCTGCGTGCGACGCCGCCGTCCACGCCGCAGGTCGAGGCCGAACTCGCGCAGGTGGTCGATCCGCTCGCGACCGACTTCAACGCGCTCGACTTCCTCACCCAACCGTCGTTGCGCACCCTCACCAGCGTGCTCTCGCGTTGCCCGCTGCAGGATCGGGTGTGGACGTTCGTCGTCGGCGACGAAGCGCTGCTGACGCGCAGTGCCACCGTGCACCTTCGCGTCGAACCGGATGGCCCGCACTGGATGCTGGCGGCGCTGCTGACGGTCGAAGCGCCGGGCACCGCGGAAGAAGTGATGCTGGCGACGAACGCGATCGCCTCGACGAACAGCGTGCCGGGCATCGTCGAAGCGCACGAGTTGCGGTTGCCGCCGGTGGCGATGCGGCTGCCGGCCGGGTCGCTGTTGCGGCTGCATCTGCGCAACCTGTGGGTGCGCGAAGCCCCGATGGCGCCGTCGCTCGAGGCCGCACCGTTCTTCCACAACTTCCGCGTCGACGTGCAGCAGGGTGGGGTCGGCACCGGCTCGTGGCTCGACGTGCCGTTGGAAGCCTCGCGGCCGCGGCTGACGGCGCTGCCGGCGCAGATCGATCTCGCGACCCCGGCGCCGATCGTCGCCACCGTGCGCGGCGGGGCTGCGCGCAGTGGATATCCCTACTTCGCGATGGTCGGTCTCTCCGGCCACGGGCCGGGAATCCCGTACCTCAACGACGTGATTTCCATCGATGCCGACTGGCTCGTGCTCACGTCCGCGGCAGCGGGGCCGTCGCCGCTGTTCACCGGGTTCCTCGGCTTCCTGGATGCGGCGGGCAATGCAACGGTCACCTTCGACCTTGCGAGCGTGGGGCCCGTGCCGCAGGTGCTGAACGGGCTCGCGTTCTCGCTGGGGGCGTTCGTGTGGGATGGGCCGTGGGCGCCAACCGGGGCCGCGACGCCGCCGTGCGACGTGATGCTGCGGTGAAGTGACTACTGCAGGTCGATGCGCAGCGCGTTGGTGAAGCCGAACGACTGCGGCAACGCCGGGGCGTGCCACGCCACCTGCGCGAAGATGTCGGGCAGCGGTGTGGGCGGCGTCGTGAGACCGTTTGGCCAGCGCCAGTTGCCCTGACCGTCGAACGTGACGAGGCCGACGAAGAACGTCGGGGTCGGCACCGCGATGCCGCCCAGCACGGGCGTCGGATTGTTGGTGGCGCCGACCGCGAGCACGCCGATGCCGTTCGGCACCGCCCCGGTGACGCGCAATTCGGCGATGCTGCCCGGCACGTTCAGGTGGCCGCCGCAGACCTCGAACTTCGCACTGCCCGGGCCGGCGAAGCCGAGGTTCGCCTGGCAGGTCGTGTTGGCGCGCACCGCATCGACGTGGGCGATCAATTCGCGCAGCGACACTTCGGCGGCCTGCCGCGCGATGACGAACGAGATCGTCGTGCCGACGTGGATGTGACCGCCGGCCACGCACCAGGCCGGATCGCCGGGCCACTTGTGGATGTCCTGGTACCAGACGCCGTGGTAGGCGATGAACTCGGAGAGGAAGCCACCGCCGTTGCCGCTGGCGCAGATCGCGGGTGCCAGCGGCAGGGCCGAGGCGAGCACGGCGTTGACGATGCCTTGCACCGGCAGCGTGCTCGGCCGCAGCGCGTCGGGCGCGATGCTGGCGTCGGGCGGCGACGGTGTCGGCAGCACCGGCGCTACGTAGTCGGGGATCCAGCTCGTGCGGTTGAACTGGTTCATCTCGACCTCCCACGAGTTGCCGACGTTGCCGCGCGAGAAGGTCATGATCGCGATCGGCTGCAGCGCGTTCGCGAGCTGCCAGAAGTCCTGGCTCGTGTCCTGGTAGTCGACCTCCAGGTGGCCGCTGCCGGTGCCGCAGCTTGTGCAAGTCGGCGGCGTGAAGGTCGGGAAGTAGGAATGGATGTCGTAGCCGCGGTTCTCCCAGTTGCCGCCTTGCCAGCCGCCTGGGTTGAGCAGCGGGTCGGTGCTGAACTGCCGCACGGCCTCGTTGCTCGGCGGCCAGTAGCCGGTCAGCATGATGCGCGGCAATTGGGCCGCGGCAGGCGCGGCGAACGCAAACGTCACAGTCGACAGGAACAGCAGGCGTGGCGTCATCAGGGGGCTCCCGGGCGCCATAGCGTAGCGGCCCGACCACGGGAGCGGGCGGCCTGATATGGTGCACGGCGATGCGCCTGTCCCGATTCGCGTGCACCGTGTTCTCCGGCCTCTGCTCGCTCGCGGCGCAGTCGTTCAGCTATCCCGACTTCGCCAACCCGGCGCAGTTGCAAATGCTCGGCAATGGCGCCGTGGTGGCGGGGGCGCTCCGCCTGACGCCGAACGCGCCGTTCCAGAGCGGCTGGGCGTGGCGACAGACTCCCGTGGCGCTGACGTTCGGCTTCTCGACGACGTTCACGTTCCGCATCGCGCCGTCGGCGTTTGGCACGCGCGGCGAGGGCTTCGCGTTCGTGCTGCACGGCGATCCGCTCGGCGCGCAAGCCATCGGCGGTGCGGCGTGGGGGCTCGGCTATGGCGGTGGCTCGAACGCGGCGATCGGCATCCGCCGCTCGCTGGCAGTCGAGATCGACACCTACCGCGACGTGTTCCTCGGCGATACCAGCGCCAACGAGGTGTCGCTCCACACGGGAGGCAACTCCGGCAACAGCGAATGGGAGATTGCCTCGCTGGCGCGGGTGACGCCCGCGACGACGCTCGCCGACGGCCTGCTGCACACGTTGCAGGTGACCTACCAGCTCGGCGTGTTGGAGGTGTTCCTCGACGGTGCGGCGACGCCCCTGTTGTCGCGCGCGTGGTCGCACACGAGCGGCGGCATGCTCGCCAACGGCAATCCGGTCGCCGGGTTGGGGCTGACCAACGACCTCGCGTGGGTCGGTTTCTGTGCGACGACGGGCTCCGGCGGCTTGACCCAGCTGGTCGAGATCGGTTCCTGGTCGTGCACCGTGAACCCCGGGCCCGCGCCGTGCTACCAGGGCACGTTCGCGTCGAACCTGCTCACCGTGCAGGGCCAGTCCGGTGGCATCACGCGAACGATCCGCCTCGGCGCCGCGCAGTCGTTCGGCATCGGCATCAATCCGCCCGCAGGCGGCACCGGCCTGCCGTACGTGCTGTTCGCGTCGTTGGCGCCGCAGCCCGGTGCGTTCGGCACGCAGTTGGGATTCGGCGAGACCTGCTTCCCGGTGTTGCCGAGCACGACGAACGAACTCGTCGTCGCCGACACGTTCGGGCTGTTGCCGGCATTGTTCACCGCCGGACCAGCGCCGTTCACGCTCGTCGTGCCACCCAACCTGGTACTGGCGCCGCTCGACTTCACGCTGCAAGCGGTGCTGGCGTCGTCGCTGGCGCCGTTCACGCTCGGGGTCACCAACGCCATCGACATCGAGGTCCGGCCGGCGCCCGCGCCGACCACCGCGGCGCTCGTTCCGACCAGTGCGGCGACCGGGGCCGTGTGCCAGTTGAACGGCACCGGCTTCCTGCCCGGGCTCACCTTGTCGGTGGGGGCGTTGTCGATCCCACCCATCGCGGTCAATCCGACCAACGTGACGTTCGCCTACCCGGGCGGGCTTGCGTGCAACAGCACGCTCGTCGTGCGCAACCCCGATGGGCAGCAGGCGTCGATCGGCATCAACCCGCAGGCGACGATCACCTCCATGTCGGCGACGTCGGGGCTGGCCGCGGGCGGCACGCTGGTCGTTCTGCAGGGCACTGGTTTCGCGCAAGGCACGACGGTGACGGTCGGGGGTGCGGCGGCGAACATCGTCGCCGTCGCCACCAATGTCGTCGTCTTCACCACGCCGCCGGGCACGCCCGGTCCGCGCCCCGTCGTGGTGACGCCGCCTGGCGGCTGCGCGGTGACGGCGACGTTCACCTACTTGTGATGCGGTCCGGTCACGCGTCGCCGGCAGCCTGCATGCGGCGTTGCCGCCGTTCGTCGGCGGTCATCTCGCTGTCGAGGCGGCCGAGGAACGCGCTGCCTTCCTTGGCGCGGATCCACTGTGCGAACAGCGGCGTCACCTTGCGCACGTGCGCCAGCATGTCGAGCGCGACCTGGCGGTACGAGAAGTGCCCTTCCGGTCCGCTGCGCAGTTCGACGAAGTAGGCGGTCTGGCGCGGGTCGAAGACGATGCGCACGCGCTGCAGGAACGCGAACGGCGTGACGTAGCCGGCGGCGTGCGGGAAGCGCTGCGCGAGCAGGTGCTGGCGTTCGGCGGCGCGTTCGAGCACCGTGGTGTAGTCGCCGGCGAGGCCCGCTTCCTGCATCAGCGGCGGCACCGCGAAGCCGTGCGCCGTGGTCAGCAGTTGCTGCTGTTGCAGTCCCTTGCGATGGCGGCCGATGTCGCGGTAGGCGCCGAAGTCGAGCACCGTCTCGAACTCGAACGGCATGGCGCCTTCGAAGCCGAGCGGCCACGCGTCGTGCGGCCCGCGCTTCTGCATGACCTGCGTCAGCAGGTCCTGGCGCTGCCCGGCGGTCATCGCCTGGACGTGCTGCAACAGCACCGTGAACGGTTGGTCGGAATGCTCGAACAGCAGCGAGGCCAGCAACCGGTCGTCGAGCTGCGGATCGAACGCGAGCAGTTCGGTGTGGCCGGTTGCCGGCCCGGTGTGCCGGGGTGCCGGGGCGACGCCGAGTTCACGCACGATCCCTGGCAGCAGCTGCTGCAGGCTCTGCGCGAACGCGTTGCCCTTCGCGTGCCGCAGCAGCGTCGGCAGCGCCGTTTCGGCCTGTTGCTGCATGCGTTCGCCGACCAGGCGGAACTCGGCGAGCGGGTGGCTCTTCAGCTCGGTGATCACGTCGCCCAGCGTGCGCGCGTCGACGACCATGCCCCACTTGGTGAAGATCGCCGGCGTCAGCAGGTAGCGGGCCGCGTCGAATGCCTCGGCCTTCAACGTGCGCAGCCACGGCCCTTCCTTCTCGCCCGCTGCCAGCGGCCGCAGCCGTTGCAGGTGGGCCAGCAAGCGCTCCGTCGCGGTCGTGTAAAGCGCGAAGGTCTCGCGCAGCGTCGCCTCGTAGGCGGCGGCGAGGTCGCCACCGGCGGCCATCACGTCCGGATCGCGCCAGTGCATCTCGGCGGTGAACGGGATGTAGCGCGTCGAGGACTCTTCGAAGCTGCAGCGCCGTTCGCGTTGCACGAAGCGCGTCACCAACTGCGACACGCGTTCGACGGCGAGGTGCACCACGGAACCTTCGCGCAGTGAATTGTGGCCGTGGTCGATCGCGTAGGTCTTCAGGAACTGGCCCGACTTGTCGGCCATCACCGACGACAGCGCATCGACGGCGGGCGCCGGCGGCCCGAGCGACTCGAGCGAGCGACCCTGCGCCTGCAGGCCTTGCTGCAGGCGGTCGAGGAACTGGTCGCGCATCGACTTGCTCGAGCGCGAGTAGACGCCGTTCAGTGTGGCCGCGACCTCGGCCGGCAGGTTGCGCACCAGGTAGATGTCGGCGTGCTCCGGGCCATCGACGACCGAGAAGTACGTCTGCAGCAGCGCGCGTTCGAACTCACTGTAGACCATCGTCGATCAGCCGCGCACGGACTGGCGCTTGTGCATGACGAACCAGGTGGCGAAGGCGCCGAGGGCGGCGCCGGCGGCGAAGGCAAACCAGACGATTGGGGCTTCCAGCGGAGTGATGTGCGCGAACATGCGAGCATGGGAGCGGGGCCTAGGCCTGCCTGCAAGACGGCTCTGCCGCACTCCGGCGACGGGGTCGTGATTTCGCGCCGGGCGCGGCCTCAGCCCTGCCGCAGGCGGTCGCGCACGCTTCGCGCAAAGCCCAGCAGGTCTTCGGTGTGGTTCTCGACGATGCTGCGCACGACCTTCACATCGACCTGCAGGTACCGATGCACGACGATGTTGCGGAACGAGACAATCCGCTGCCAGGTTGCCGCGGCCGAAGCGGAGACCCAGCCGTCGCCGGCGAGTTTCTCGAACATCTCGCGATTGGTGGCTGGCTCGCCCAACTTGCGCGTGGAGACGATCATTGCGGCGACATCAATCGCCGCCTGCACGGCCGTTTGCAGAGTGTGCACGACGAAGCCGAATTGCACCGGGTCGTCGGCAATGGTGGCGGGCTTGCCATGCAGCCTGAGAGCGGCCACGGCTTCCCCGATAAACACCAGGTGCTTCTCGATCAGGATTCGATCCATCAGAGACTCTCCAGCACGGAGTGTCGGTAGGAATCCCAGATCGACTGCATGTCGAAGAACTCGTTGCGCGCCTTCACTTCGAACAGGATGCGGCGATGGTGGTCGGTTTCGTGCAGCAGGATCCCGTCACGAAGGACGCGGTGCACGAGTTCTGGATGGGCCGCGTTGACAGCCACTACGTCGATGTGGCGAGGCACGCTGATTTGCAGTTCGTCGGCGAGGTTCGTCAACGCCACGTGGTCCGCAATCGAGGATGGCGGCCCGGAGGCCAGCAGCACGGCGACATCGACGTCGCTGTCTTTCAGGTCGTCGCCTCGCGCCGTGCTGCCGAACAGCCAGGCGGCAACGATGTCCCGGCGGGCATGCAGCCGGGCTGCCAGTGCTCGGGAGATGTCGTTGCGATCCATGCGGCGAAGACTACTGCCCCAGCGTTGCCCTGGCACGCCCAGGCTCAGCCGAAGGCGCGCTGCAGAAACGTGTTGACCTCGCGCGCCGCGTGCCAGTGCGCCAGCAGCTGGTCGCCAAGGTCCTGGCTCGTCACCGCCGCCGCCGGCAGGTGCGCTTCGTAGAAGAACTGCTTCTGCAGGATGCGCGGCTCCTTCGCCGCTGCCGCCGCCAGTTCGGGCGGGATCCGCTTGATCGCCTCACCTTGCAGCTCACCGAAATGCGCCACGAACGCCTTGCCGGTGATCGCCTTCACGAAGCCCTTGCCGTCCTTCGCGATCAACGCGCGGATCTTGGCGAGGCTTTCGGGCTCGGGGGCGTAGGCGCCGCCGAAGATGCCGACGCCCTCGTGCGACACCTGGAACAGGATGCCCGGGTACTCCTTGTTCTTGCGGCCGTACTTCGAAATCGCCGCCGACAGGTGCGTGTTGTACGGACTCTTGTCCTTGCTGAAGCGGGTGTCGCGGTTGATGCGCGAGATCGCGTCCTTGGCGGTGATCTTCACTTCATCGTCGAGGGCCGCGATGCGTTCGATCATCGCGGTGGTGAACGCCGCGAACGGGGCCTTCACCGCGGCCTCGTAGGTGGCGCGGTTGGCGTCGAACCAAGCCGTGGTGTTGTTCTTGGCGAGGTTCTTGAAGAAGTCGACGTAGCTCTTGGCGAAGAAGGTCATGGAGTTGGCCGCGGTGCCGGGGCGTCGATGGTAGCCAGGGAATCGCCGCGTGCTTTGCCCCCGTTGCCCCACTTTGTAGGCATGGGAAGTGCAGCAAGGATGTTCGTGCTCGCCAGTGCCGTGCTGGCGGGGACGCCGGTGCCGGGCCAGGAGTGGGCGTGGCGCGTGCCGCCGCTCGGCGCCGTCGCGTTTCGCCGCGAGCACGATGCGGCGGCGAGCGAGCCGCAGCGCACCGCGGCGGCGGCGAAGGTGGCGCGGCCCACGGCGAAGCCGCCGGATCGCTACCTGCCGCGACTGCCGCCGGCGCCGTGGGTGTGCCAGGGCGAACTGCGCGCCGACCAGCGGGCCCTCGCCGGGCCGGTGCGCGACTTGCGCGACGCGCTGCGCGCCATTGCGTGCGATGTCGCCGCGCGTTCTTCGGTGCGCATCAAGCTGCCGCGCCTGCTCCCGTTCGGCGACGTCGTCGTCAGCGGTGCGTGGACGGCGCCGGCGGCTGACGGCAGCCAGACGCTGCGCGGCACCTTCGCCGCCAGTTCGCCCGCGCCGAGTGCAGGCGAAGGGCGCGACGTGCTCGATCTGCTGGCCCCGTTCTGCATCGCCGACGCGTCGGGATCCATCACGATGACGCGCCGCTTCGACGTCAAACGTGGCGTGGTCGCTGTGTGGCAGGGTCAATTCGATCTCGTCGTCGACGAGGGCGACAAGAGTTTTCGGCGCCTCGTCGTCGATGACGGTTGGCAGCTGGTCGCCGTGCACGAGAACCAGGACGGTGAGTTTCGGCAACGGGTGCGGTTGGCGATCGAAGCCGGCACCGCGTGGGTGCGCGATGCAATCGACGAACAGAAGTCGTTCCTGGTCGACAAGGGCGGCGACGAACGCAACTACGGCAGCGGTCGGTTGGCACTCGGGCTGCTGACGCTGCTGCACGGGGGCATTCCGGCGACGGACGCGGTGGTGCAGCGTGGTTTCACCGAGTTGCGCAAGCGCAAGCTCGAGGACAGCTACTCGTTGGCCGCGGCGCTGATGGCTCTGCATGCGCTGCACACGCCGCCGGGCGAAGCGGCGCGATTGCGCGAAGGGTCGCTGGCGGCGTTGCCGGTGCGCACGCTGCCCGAACGCGACCTCGCGTTGGCGAAGAAGTGGCTCGCGCAGTTGCTGGCGAACGTCGATCCGCGCGGCGAGGCCGCCGACGTGCTGCGCTTCAACTACACCGCCGGTCCGCGCTACGACACGTCGCTGCAGCAGTACGGCTTGCTTGGACTGTGGGCGGCGCATTCGTGCGGGCTCGATGTGCCGCGCGGTGCGTTCACGCGGGCCGGCCGGCAGTTGGTCGAAGTGCAGGGGCGCGCGCGCGCGGCTGTCACGCTGCGCACGTCCGACTACGCGCAGATGCGCGCCGCGGTGTGGACCGAGGGGGTGCCGAAGTGCACCGAAGTGCGAGCGCAGCCGCGCGGTTTTGCTTACCAGGAAGCGAGCGAGCCTGCGTTCGGGTCGATGACGGCGGCCGGCGTGAGTGGGTTGTTGTTGGCGCGTGCAGGCATGGCGGCGCGCGGCGAGGATGACAAGGCGCTCGGCAAGGCGATCGACGATGCCGTGCGCGATGGCTACGCGTGGCTGGCCGAAGAGTTCTCGGTGCGCTGCAATCCGGGCTTCGCCGAGCGCGCCGACAACCACTGGTACTACTGGCTCTATTGCCTGGAACGTTCGTGCGAACTCGCCGGCGTGGCGCGCTTGCAGGGGCGCGATTGGTACCACGAAGGGGCGCTGCAGATGCTGGCGCAGCAGCAGCCGAACGGTTCGTTCCGCGCCGAACACTCGTCGACGCTGCTGCTCGACAGCACGTCGTTCGCGATCCTGTTCCTCGCCAAAGCGACGGCGGCGGCGGTCACCGGCAAGTGACGGGAGCGCTCGACCGAGACCCTCGGATGCCAACGCGGGCAATCAGCCCCGTTACGCACCAGCGTCCCATGGCTATGGTTGCGACCATGCTGAAGGCCCCGTCGCGCGCACTGTTCCTCGCCGTGCTGTCGATCCTCGCCGCCTGTTCGGGCTCCGGCGACGCGACCACACCGCCCGCAGGACCGACGGCGCGCCTCGCGGTGACGGCCGGGACCGACGTCGTCGAGCCCGCAACCGGCGCGGCTCCGGTCATCGACCTCACCGGCACCACGTTCGAACGCGTCGAATCGCACTACCGCCTCACGACCCCGGCCGACACGCCGCTCCAGTTCGAGTTCGTGTCTTGGACCGCCGACGCCGCCGGCATGGCGACGATCGGTGTGAAGCACGTGCGTGACGGTGGTGCCGAAGTCACGGCCGATCCACTGTCCCTGGCGCGCGTCGGCCTCATCCCCGCGGGGCAAGGGCTGCAATCGAACGGCGAATGGACCTACGCCCAGGGCAGCGGGTTCGTGCGGCTCACGTTCCAAGGCCGCATCACGCAGAACCAGGTGCTCGCGGTGCACACCGAAGGCAGTGGCGTCACGGTGGTCGAACTCGCGATCGGCGCCGCCAGCGCGATCAACCGCCCGCTCGCCGGCGAGCCCGAGGCTTCGGGCGTGATCCTGCGCGACACCCTCTATTCGAGCGATTCGTGGCAGTTCGGCATCCCGACGATCGCGGTGTCGGGCGATCGCACCAGCATCGTCTGCTACGAGGGCGATCGCAGCGACCCGACGGCGGAGCCGCGCTACGAGCAGCGCTTGCAGCATCAAGCCGTGGGCGGTGTCGTCACTGGCGGCGCAGCTCTCTTGCCACCGACCGGGTACTCGTACTGGCGCGATCACGAAGTGGTCGCGCTCTACAACGTGCTCGGCGTCGTGCGCAGCGAAGCCGAAGGCGTGCGCGTGCGGCTGTCGTTCGACCGCGGCGCGACGTTCGCCCAGGAAGTCGCCCTGTTGCCGGGCTTCACGCAGACGCGCCTCGTGCAGGCGGCGATGGCGGCGGACTACTCGATCGCGGTGGCGGCGTGGCGGTCGCGCCCCGAAGGTGGTTCCGACTTCGTGCTGGTCGAAGGGCGCGCGGTGGCGTTCGACGCGTTCGGTTCGCCGACGTGGTTCCAGTTCTCGCCGGCCGAAGTGCTCTACGCGACCAACGCCGACGTCACGCCGCTGACGACGGGCATCGCCTGGTCCATGGGTGGCGACCTCGCGATCGGCTACGCCTGCTCGCGCATGGACAACAGCGGCGTCGGCTGGATGTCGACGACCGAGTTTCGCTGTTCGACGCGGCGCTACGGCGAGTCGTTCGTGCACACGCTGGTCGACGAGGAACGCATTCTCGGCATGGATCCGACCGTCGCCGTGCTCGGCCAGGGCAGTTCGCTGCGCGTGTTCTACGCCTACGAAGTGCGCGACGGCCTGCGGCTCGCGGTCAGTGCGGATGCGGGGCAGACGTTCGTGCGTGGGCCGGCGTTCGGCCAGCCGGGTGACTACCAGCCGTCGGTGTTTGCGCGCGAGATCGGCGGCAACACGCGCGTCGACGTGCTCTACCTGGCGCAGCGCGCGAGCGGCACCGAGCTGCATCGGTCGCATTGGACGGCCTGGCCGGCGAGTCCGCGCATCGACGAAGCGCTGACGCGAGCGACCTTGGAGGCGGTGCCGTACACCGGCCCGTTGTGGGGTGGGGCGCCGCCGTTCGCGAACAGTTGGCGCTGCAAGCAGGTTGCGTTCCTCGGCTACGACGCGGTGCAGGACGGCAGCCAGTTGGTCGTCGTCTACGACGAGGTGACGTTCGAAAGTGCGTACCTGTGCGCGATGATGCTGATGCCGAACGCATCGACGACAGCTGGCAGTCTGCCGCCGACCTGGAACATCGCCAACCCGCCGCCGCTCGCGCCGGGCCTCACGCTGCCGATGCCGACGCCGGACCCCGCGCATCCGCACCAGCTGATGCTGCTGCGCATCCAGTAGCGCCCCGAACCCGTAGGTGCGTCATCGCCGTTGAGCCGCGCCCGCCGCGGGCGTCGGCTCCAACCTGGTCGGGCATGCCAGCGGCTTCGCCGTTCTAGGAGTGCCCGCCCTGGCCTTCGAGGAAGCGCTCGACCTCGATCGCCGCCATGCAGCCCGTGCCCGCCGCGGTCACCGCCTGCCGGTAGTAGCTGTCCTGGCAGTCGCCGGCCGCGAACACGCCTTCGATGTTGGTCGCGGTCTTGCCGGGCACCGTCTTGATGTAGCCCTTGTCGTCCATGGAGAGCAGGCCCTTGAACAGCTGCGTGTTCGGCTGGTGGCCGATCGCCAGGAACAGGCCATCCGCGGGCACCTGCTTCTTCTTGCCGTCGAGCGTGCCGGTCAACTCCACGCCCGTCACCTTGCCCTTCGACACGTCGAGCACGTCGGTGACGTTCTGGTTCCACAGCATTTCGATCTTCGGGTTCTTGAGCGCGCGGTCCTGCATGATCTTCGAAGCGCGCAGCGCGTCGCGGCGCACCACCAGGAACACCTTGCTCGCGTACTTGGTCAGGAAGTTCGCTTCCTCGCACGCCGAGTCGCCGCCGCCGACGACGTAGACGACCTTGTTCTTGAAGAAGAAACCGTCGCAGGTGGCGCACGCCGACACGCCGCGGCCCTGCAGCGCCTTCTCGTTCGGCAGCCCGAGGTAGAGCGCCGACGCGCCGGTCGAGACGATCAGCGTCTTCGTCTTCCACACGGTGCCCGACTCGCCGGTGACCGTGAACGGCCGCTTCTTGAGATCGAGCGCGATGCCGACTTCATCGAGCACCTGCGTGCCGAAGCGCGCCGCCTGGTGCCGGAACTTCTCCATCATCTCGGGGCCCATCACGCCCTCGGGGACGCCGGGGTAGTTCTCGACTTCGCTGGTGATGGTGAGTTGGCCGCCGGGCTGACGGCCGGTCAGC
>SXGT01408707.1_pt1 | contig 36433 bp, 29 predicted proteins | sample 3176221 | NCBI WGS metagenome assembly SXGT01 (sample SAMN11356862, study PRJNA531348) | freshwater metagenome | isolation source: freshwater sample F1-120 | place: China: Fuxian Lake, Yuxi | collected 2017-12-25 | reverse complement strand
CGGCGCTGGCTACCAGGTGAAGCCGGCGGCGCGCAGCGCGGCGGCCACGTGCGCCGCCGCCAGCGCGCGCGCCGCGGCCAGCGGCACGGCAGGCACCCAGAAGCGGATGCCGTCGATCGGCGCCCCCATGCACGCGCCGCCGCAGCCGCCCGAATCGGACGCAAGCCGCTCGATCAGCAGGGCGAGCGTGCGGAACTGGGCCACGCCGATCCGGACCTTGGCGTCGTCATCGCAGCCCGCGACCGCCGCCAGCATCTGCCGCGCTTCGGCGCGTGCTGCGTCCGCGACGTGCGCGGGGTCGTGCTGAGGATCGCTCGCCATCGCGCGCCGTCATAGCAGGCGACGGTTAATCGCGGATCAACGGCTTCCCCAGTCGAACCATCCGCGTCGCTCCCCCGCCGGATAGGCGGGACGCGCCGCTGCGGTCGGACGGACGACGACCCGCTCGCCTGCCGCAATGTCCGTTCGCGTCCGGACGCGGTCGTCCGGCGCGGTCACTGGCGCAGCCCTGGCGAGCCGCGCATTCTCGGCCTCAAGCTCGGACACGCGCGCCCGCGCTTCGGCGAGCGCGGCGTCGTGGCCCTTGCGGGTGTCGGTCAGCCGCGCGTCGGTCTCCGTCCGATAGCGCGCGTTGGCGTCGCGCTCCGCGGCGTAGCGCGCCTTCCACTTGCCCCCGCCCGGATGGCTCGCCAGCCCGAACAGCCAGCCCGCGATCAGCACCAGCGCCAGGACGATCCACTCGGTCGGTGTCGAGAACAGCATCACACGTTCCTCCCTGTTACGGGAGCACAACGAGCCGTCAGCTCACCGGTTGCGTCAACCGGTGAGCAGCGCGTCCTTGATCGAGCAGGCCGCGGGGCCGAGGATCACGACGAACAGCACCGGCAGGATGAACAGGATCAGCGGCACCGTCATGATCGCCGGCAGCCGCGCCGCCTTCTCCTCGGCGCGCATCATCCGCTCGTTGCGGAATTCGGCCGACAGCACGCGCAGCGCGGAGGCGAGGGGGGTGCCGTATTTCTCGGTCTGGATCATCGTGGTGACGACGCCCTTGACCGCGTCCAGGTCGACCCGCATCGCCAGGTTCTCGAACGCCTGCCGCCGCTCGGTGAGGAAGCCGAGCTCGATCGCGGTCAGCGTGAACTCGTCGCCGAGCTCGGGATAGGCGCGGCCGAGCTCGCGCGCGACCCGGTGGAACGCCGCGTCGACGGTGAGACCCGCTTCCGCGCAGATGACCAGCAGGTCGAGCGCATCGGGCAGGCCCTTGCGGATCGCGTGGCTCCGCTTGGTGATCTTGTTCTTGAGGAAGATGTCGGGGGCCTTGTACGCGCCGATGAAGCTCATCGCGACCAGGCCGTAACGCTTCAAGGGCGACCATTCGGCGAAGCCGTCGGTGCCGTAGACCCAGAACAGCATGACGCCGCCGATCACGATCGGCATCACCATCCGGCCGAAGATCACCGCGACCGCCCAGTCCTTCGACCGGATGCCCGCCTGCATCAGCTTCTGCTGCGCGACCTTCAACTGCTCGTCCTGGAGCACCTTGAGGCTCGACAGCATGGTCTTCATGCGGTCCGCGGTGTCGTTGCGCTGGACCAGCTTGGCGCGGCGCTTGGTGGAGGCGGTGATGCCCGCCTTCAACTGCTCGCGCCGGTCGTTGAGCGCCTTGACGCGCTTCGCCATCGGATCGCGGACGGTGGTGGCGGCATAGATCGCCAGCATCACCGCGAACGCCGCGACCCCGGACAGGATCGTCGCCAACCAGAGAACATCGACCCCGAGGAGGGTGGGTCCGGCCGTCTCGCCCATCGTACTTCCCTCAGATTTCGAAGTTGATCATCTTGGCCATGATGAACGCGCCGATGCTCATCCACACCATGCCGCCGAGCCCCGCGACGATCAGCCGCTGGTCGACGAAGAAGCGCTGCATGTAATCGCCGCTGATGAACCAGATCAGCGCGAAGACGACGAACGGCAGCGACCCGATGATATAGGCCGACGCCTTTGACTCCGACGACATCGCCTTGATCTTCAGCTTCATCTGCCCGCGCTTGCGCAGCACGTCGGCGAGGTTGGCGAGCGTTTCGGCGAGGTTGCCGCCGGTCTCGCGCTGGATCGCGATGGTGATGACGAAGAACTGGAACTCGGGCGTGCCCAGCCGGTCGGCGGTCTCTTGCAGCGCGGCGTCCATCGTCCGGCCGATCTTCATCTTGTCGGATACCGCGCGGAACTCCTCGCCGACCGGGCCCGGCACCTCGTTGCCGACGACGCCGATCGTCTCGGAGATCGGCAGACCCGAGCGAAGGCCGCGGACGAGCAGCTCGATTGCATCGGGAAACTTGGCGGTGAACTGCGCGACGCGGCGGTTGATGAAGTAGCCGACCGCCATGTGCGGCAGTCCCAACCCGATCAGCAGCCCGACGAACAGCGCGAGCAGCAGCGGCGCGCCCTTCAGCCACAACAATCCCGCGATGACGACCGCGATCCCGGCGCTGACCAAGCCATACTTGCCGACGGTCCAGTCCTTGCCCGTCATCGCCAGCCGCTTCGCGAGCAGCGCGCGATTGGGAAGGATGCGGCCGAACAGCGTGTCCATCGACGTCGCGCGCGACTGGGTGATCCGACGCATCTGCGCATCGACCTTGTCGGTCGTGGCGCTTCCCGAATGCCGGGCGCGCAGGCCCGAGAGCCGCCGCGCCTGCGCGCGCTGCGGCGAAGGGCCCGCAAGCGCGAACGCCATCATGGCCAGCACGATGAGGGCGCCCGCGCACAGGACGGTGATCGTCAGCAGATCGTTCACGCGCGTCGCCCCCCTTAGTTGGTCTTGGCCGGCCGCTTGGACATCAGGCCCTTGAGGTCGAACTTGGCGAGCAGCGACCCGCCGGACTTCTTGGCCTTCTCCGGCGCGCCCTCGGCGCTCGCGTCGGCGGCTCCGGCGAGGCGGCGCGACAGCTCGACGATCGGCGCGGTCGTCTTGGACGTCTTGCCCGCTTCGGCGAGCGTCTTGCCCAGCTTGGCGGCGGTCGCGGCGAGCTTCTGGTCGAACGGCACGACGACGTCGATCTTGCGCTCGATCGATCCCTCGAAATCCTTGCGCACGATCTCGATCCCGCCGGGATGAACCTTGTTGGCGACGACGAAGACCTGGGTCTGCGGCGCGTTCGACTTCAGCCACGACAGGATGCGGATCGTGTCGCGCGCTGCGGCCAGCGTCAGCTCGGTGACTACGACCGCGAGCTGGACGTCGCTGATCAGGTGCGGGTGCTGGACCAGCATGCCGCGCGGCAGATCGACGACCGTGCATTCGAACGCGGCGCGCATCTCCTCCTGCAATTGGTAGAAGGCCGCGCCGTCGGTCATCAGCGGCGAATTGATCGGGGCCTCGGCGGAGAGAACGCAGAGCTTCTCCGACGCCTTCACCATCGCGCGCTCGATGAACAGCCCGTCGATTCGGCTTGGATTCTCGATCGCGTCGGTCAGGCCGCGGCCGGGCTCAATATCGAGCTGGAGCGCGCCGGTGCCGAAATGGATGTCGAGATCGAGCAGCGCGGTCGAGCGCGACTCCTTTTCGGCAAGCAGCCAGGCGAGCGAGGTGGCGACGGTCGACGCGCCGACCCCGCCGCGTGCGCCGATGATCGCGACCGAGCAATGCGGCCGTTCCGCCGTGGGGTCCACGTGCTTGGGGGCGTTGAGCATCGCCTGGGCGTGCGCGAACGAGTCGCGCAGCATGTCGGGCGACAGCGGCTTGAGCAGATAGTCCTGGATGCCGCTCGCGACCAGATCGCGGTACAGCCGGACGTCGTTGACCTGACCCGACGCGATAACGACCGTCCCTGGCTCGCACACCTCCGCAAGCGCATTGATGTCGTTGAGCGGATCGCCCGATTCGGCGAGATCGACGAATAGGATCTGCGGGCTCGCGGAGACCGACAGCGACTGGACCGCGTTGCGCAGGCCGCCCTTGTGAACCTTGTCGGGGGCCCAGCCGAGCTCCACCGCGATCGGGCGGATCGCCTCCGCGGTGGTCTCGTCGCAGACATAGGCGGTAAAGGGCTCACGGTGCGAGGCACCTGCAGGCTTCCAGGGTGCGTTCATGTTACCTGCTCCCCACTGCGCCGGCGGACTGGACCTGCGCGCCGCCCGCGCCGCTGGTCGCCGCCTTGCGATAGGCGTCGATCGCACGGTAGCTGGTGCGCGGATCGGTCGTCCCCGCGCCGTCGCGGCCCCGCACGAGATCGTTCGGGTCGGCGACCATCGCCGCCAGGTTGCTGTTCGTCGAACACCCGTAATTGGACGACGTGTTGCTATCGAACTCGTTGCCGGCGTCGCGGCTCCAGTCGGGGCAGCCGGGCACGCCCGCCTTGACACGGCTGATCACCACGCGGATCGTGGAGGGCGCGAGCGGCGCGCCGGAGACCGGCGCATCCTCCGAGAGCAGCAGCCCGGAGCGGGCGACGATCGCGCCGACGTCCGCATGCGCGCCGCGCGCGGATCCGCCGCCGTCGTCGATCGCGACACGGTCGCCGTAGCCGAGCCGCATCGAGCCGAACCAGCCGCTCAGCCGCTGCGCTTCGCCTGGCGCTAGGCGGTCGCCCTGCGTGGCGAGGTCGAGCGCAAAGTCGTGACGCGCGACGACCGGCTGGTGGACCGATTCGAGCCCGCGGTTCTGCGTGCCCATGCACCCGCCGAGCGATAGCGCGGGCAGGGCGAGGAGGAGAAGGAACGGCTTTGTCATGGCGTTGATCCTTCGCATCAATTGGAGAAGCCGGGAGCGGGGAGCTCGCCGCGCTTGGCCTTGGCCGGCTTGCTCGGCCGTGGCGGGGCCGAAGCGACCGTCGGCGCTGCGGCTACGGGCGCGAGCGCGCCGATCGACGGCGGCGGGGCGGTCCCGGGAACCGCGACCGGCGTCGGCCGCTGCTCGCCCGACGTGCCGCCGCCCAGCTCGCCCAGGAACACCCGGCCTAGATCGCTCGGAGCCTTGTAGCCGTCGGTCGGCAGCTTGATGTCGGACAGGCTGTTGACCGGTTTCACCAGGTACGGGGTGATCACGATGACCAACTCGGTCTCGTTGCGCTGAAAGGCGTTGGACCGGAACAGCGCGCCCAGGACCGGCAGATTGCCGATGCCAGGCGTCTTTTCGAAGCTGTTGTTGTGGTTGTTCGACAGCAGGCCGGAGATCATCATGCTCTGGCCCGAGCCGAGTTCGACGGTGGTTTCGGTGCGGCGCGTGGTGAGGCCGGGGACACGCGTGCCGCCCATCGTCACCGCGTTGGAATAGTCGAGCTGCGACACTTCCGGGCGGACCCGCATCGAGATGCGGCCGTCGGCCAGCACGGTCGGCGTGTAGGACAGGCCGACGCCATATTGCTTGTACTCGACCGACACCGCGCCCAGCCCCTGCGAGATCGGGATCGGCACTTCGCCGCCCGCCAGGAACGTGCCCGTTTCGCCCGACAGTGCGGTGAGATTCGGATTGGCGAGCGTGGTCACCTGACCCACCGTCTCACCGAGATCGAGCGCGCCCAGCACGTCGAGGCCCAGGAATCGGGTCAGCCCGCCCAAGGTCGTCCGCTGGTTGCCCGGCGTGATGCTGGTGCCGGGCCTCTGCACGATCGTGCCGGTGATTGGATCGATCGTGAAGCCCTGGACGGACTGCCCGATGGCGAGCGGAAGGTTGGGGTCGGTTGTGTAGAAGCTGGCGGGCGGGCGGCCGCTGCCGATCCCGAACTTGAAGCCGCCGGTGCCGTCGATCGTGGTCAGGTTCATGCCGACGTTCTTGGCGAAGCCGCGGGTGACCTCGGCGATGCGCACCTGCAGATTGACCTGCAGCGGCGTCGCGGTCTTCAAGCGCGAGAGCACCTTTGTCGCCTCGCCCACATAGGCCTGCACCAGCCGCTCGGCCTCCGCCGCGTCGTCGGGGGCGGCGACGGTGCCGGTGAGCAGGACCAGGCCGTTCATCGGGGTCGCGGTGATCTGCGCTTCCGGCATCGCCAGGCGCAGCATGGTGCCGATCGAGTCGTAATTGTTGCCCACCCGGACCGTCGCCGCATAGACGACCCCGCCGCCCTTGGCGGTGGCCGAGATCGTCGTCTCACCCGACTTCTTGCCGAAGACATAGAGTTGGGTGGGCGAGCGGACCTGGACGTCGGCGATCGTGTCGTCGGCGACGAACAGGTCGCTCATCGGCCGCGCCAGCGTCACCAGGCGGCCGCGGCCGGTATTGACCTGGACGGTCTGCAAGCCGCCCGAGGTGCGCGCCAAGGGCGCGACGCGGGGCTTTTCGGGCGCCGCGCCCGCGGGGGCGGCGGCGATCAGGACCGCGGCGAGCGCCGATCCGATCGACAGATTTGGGTTGCGCATCAGTTCTTCCCCCCGACCGGAACGACGGTCACGTTGTTGCCGCGTGCGACCCGGACGATCGGTCCGGTCACGACGGGCGCGGAACCCGGATAAGCGGCCCCTGGCGCGCCGGGCATCCCCGGCATGCCGCCTGCCGGAGCGGCCTTGCTGGGCACCGTCGAACGCTGAAAGCGCGAGACGTCGGCGCCGGTGGCGTAGGTCGACGCGCCGCTCTGCGGCTGCGCCGCCATGCGGAGCAGCATGGCCTTCTCCGCCTTCGCGTCCGCGGGCACGTCGACCGCGCCGGACGCGATCGCCTCCTCCAGCTCGCCCGCATTGTCGGCGATCGAGCGCAACGACAGCGACAAGGCGCCGACGGTCTGCGCGACCGCGATCTGCTCGGCGATCCTGGGCGTCGCCTCGACGGTGACGGTGCCGAAGGTGCGGACCTCGGTCTTGCCGTCCTCGCCCGGCAGGTTCTCGGTGCGCTGGTCGGTGGCGAGCACGCGAACGTTGCGCAGGATCGTCTCCGACACCTTGAGCGGCTGGCCCTCGCCGCCGCCCGCGACCTGCTGCGTCAGCACCAGGTCGATACGGTCGCCTGGAAAGACGAAGCCCGCGACCGAGGTCTGGGCGGAGACCGGAAAGGTCACCGCCCGCATCCCCGGCCCGAGCGCCGCGGCCAGAAAGCCGCGGTCGCCGGGCTTGACCAGCGCACCCTGGGTCACCGGCTGGCCCGCGGTGATCGCGTTGCGCACCACCGTGCCCTGCAGCGACTTCATGTCGGTCTTGCCCTGGATGTAATAGGCGTTTTCGACCAGCTCCTTCGGCCACGGCTGAAACTTCAGCGCGGTGGCGTCCAGGATCGTGCCGACCGGCAGCGTGCGGGTGGCGACCAGCACGCCCGGTCCGTCGACGACGACCGACGGGGCGGGTCCGGCGACGGCGGGGGCGGTCGCGCTTCCCGTCATCAAGGTCCTGGCGAAAAAGGCGGTGATCGCGGCGACGATCAGAGCGCCCGCCATCAAAATGATCTTGCGGCTATCCATGGCGTATGCGTGCCTTTCGAGCGCGGCCGGTTTTCCAGCCTCCAAGCATCAGGGAAATTGGTTAAGGATCGGTTCGCAAAGCGTGAGCAGCGCCGCGATGGCGATCGCGACGCCGTACGGAACTTCCACCGGCTGCTCTCGCCTGGCGATCGCATGATCGAGCACCATGACGATCGTCAGCGCGCCGCCCGCCATCGACATGACGATCAGCATCCAGGCGAGCGGCGCGACCGGAAACCATAACGCCAGCGCCGCGATCAGCTTGACGTCGCCGCCACCCATCCAGCCGAAGCGAAAGGCGAGCGCAAAGGCGAACAGCGCCAGCGCCGCCACCCCGATCTGCAGCGCGATGTCGGGCCACGGCGCGAGTCCCGCCGCCCACCACCATGCCGGGGCGAGCAGCGCGATCGCCGCGTTCTTCCAATTGGCGATCTCGCGAGTCCGCGCGTCCTCGATCCCCGCCGAGACGAGCAGCAGCCCGAGAACGACGAGCAGGACGGAGGAAATCGGCGGAATCACAGCGGGCATGGCTAGACGCGAGCGCTTACGAAACCGTAACCACGTGAACGAATGACCGACCCCGATACTCGCCGCTCGATCCCCGCCGACGCATCCGTCGCGATGTGGGACTCGCCTGACGGCTGGCCATTGCGCCGCTTCGACTGGCCCGCGAAGCACAGCCGCGGGACGCTGGTCGTCCAGGGCGGACGCGCCGACATCTTCGAGAAGTATCTCGAAGCCTTCACGCATTGGCATGCGCGGGGGTGGAGCATCGTGTCGTTCGACTGGCGTGGGCACGGCGGATCGGGGCGGCCGCCGTGCGATCTCGCGCGCGGCGAGTTCGCGACGGCGGTGGGAGACCTGGCGGCGGTATGGCAGGACTTGCCGCGCGATCGGCCCCTCGTGCTGCTCGGCCATTCGATGGGCGGATTTCTGGCGTTGCGCGCCGTAGTCGAGCGCGCGGTCGATCCCGACAAGCTGGTGCTGGTCGCGCCGATGCTCGGCCTCAAGAGCCCCTTCGGCCGGTGGAGCGGCCGTATGGCGCGGTTCCTGCGGGATCGCGGCGATCCGGCCCGGCTCGCGTGGAAGACCAACGAACGCCCGAACTCGCGCGTGGCGCGCCAGCCGCTGCTGACCGCGGACGTCGAGCGCTACGCCGACGAGACCTGGTGGCACGCCCAAGCCCCCGCCCATGCGCCGAAGCCGCCGAGCTGGGCGTGGCTCGCCGAGGCGTTCGAGGCCACCGCGTCGCTGGCGCGTGATGCGCGGCTCGCGACCTTGACGCCGCCGGTGCTGATGCTCGTGGCCGACCACGACGGCCTTGTCGACGGCCGCGCCGCCGTGAAGGTCGCCGCCAGGCTGCGCCAGGCGACGTTGCTGCGCTTCGGTCGCGAGTCGGCGCATGAGATCCTGCGCGAGGCTGATCCCGTTCGAGACAAGGCGCTTGCGGCGATCGACGCCTTTCTCGACAGCGCCGTATGACCTACGACGTCGCGATCGTCGGCGCCGGCATCGCGGGCGCGAGCCTTGCGGCCGAGCTCGCGCCCCATGCGCGCGTGCTGATCCTGGAAGGCGAGTCGGCCCCCGGCTATCACGCGACCGGCCGCTCGGCGGCTTTCTGGTCTGAGACCTACGGCGGGCCAGGGGTTCAGCCGCTGACGACCGCCTCGGGCGCGGCGCTGAGCGCCTTTCTCCAGCCGCTCGGCTCGCTGCACATCGGTCGTGCCGAGGACGCAGCCGCGATCGACGCCTTCGTCGCCGAGTTCGCGGGCGCGGTGCCGCTCGCGCGCGTCGATCCGGCGACGCTCGTCCCGGGCTTGCGCCGCGAATGGACGCTCGGCGTTCTGGAGCCCACCTGCGCCTATATCGACGTCGCCGCGCTCCACGCCGCGGCGCTCGCCACCGCTCGCCGCCATGGGGCGGAACTCGTCACCGACGCTCCGCTCCGCGCCGCCGAGCGCCGCGACGGACGCTGGCGGCTGGATACGGTGGCAGGGGTGTTCGGTGCCGCGATCCTGGTCAACGCCGCGGGCGCATGGGCCGACGCGGTCGCGGAGCTCGCAGGCGCCGCACCGTTGGGCATCCGCGCGTATCGCCGCACGCTGGTGCAGCTTCGCACCGACCCTGCGCCACCCGAAGGCATGCCCCACGTCGCCGACATCGCGAGCCGCTTCTACTTCAAGCCCGAAACGGGCGGGCGACTGTGGCTCAGTCCGCATGACGAGACGCCTGTCGACCCGCACGACGTCGCGCCCGAGGAGATCGACGTGGCGATCGCGATCGACCGGTTCGAAGCGGTCGTCGATTGGCGAGTCTCCGCGGTCGAGCGCCGCTGGGCAGGCCTGCGCAGCTTCGCTCCCGATCGCCTGCCGGTCTACGGATTCGCGCCCGATACGCCCGGCTTCTTCTGGTGCGCGGGGCAAGGCGGTTTCGGCATCCAGACCGCGCCCGCCGCGGCGATGCTGGCGGCAAGCGTTCTGCTGAGCCGCAGTCCCGCCGATCCGGTTTCGGGCATCGATCCGAGCGTCTACGCGCCCGACCGGTTCACGCGCTAGGCGAGTTCCTCGTCCGGCAGCAGCTCGGTATCGATCTGCGCCTGCATCGGCGCGGCATAGCGAGCGCCGTCGAGCGCGTTGGGGGGGAGGATCGCGTCAACCGCGGCGACGAGATCGGGCGAGGCGGGGCGGGCCGCGACATCCTCTTCCAGATGCGCGATGCTGGTCGTCCCCGGCAACGAGATGACGTGCGCCGCCTTGGCGAGCCCCCACCCGATCGCGAGCTGCGCGGGCGTCAGCCCGCCGTCGCGCGCGACGGCCTCGAACCGCTGCACCAGCAGCAGATTGCTTTCGAGCCGTGCGCCCACATAGCGCGGAAACGCTCGCCTGATGTCGCCGGGGGCGTAATAGTCGCTCCGGATCGCTCCGGCAAGCAGCCCACGCGCGACCGGCGAGAATGCGACAAGCGCGATCCCCAATTCTTGGGTGGTTCGCAGCACGGCGACTTCGGGATTGCGCGAGATCGGCGAATATTCGGTCTGCACCGCGGCGAGCGGGTGCACCGCGTGCGCCCTGCGGATCGTCGCAGCGCTCATCTCCGACACGCCGATCGCGCCGATCTTGCCCGCCTCCTTGGCGCGGACCAGTGCGCCGATCGAGTCCTCCACCGGCACCCGCCGGTCGAGCCGGTGGAGATAGTAGAGGTCGATATGCTCGGTTCCCAGCCGCGCCAGCGCCGCGTCCAGAGTCCGCGCAATCGCTTCGGGCGAACCGTCGAGCCCGCGCTGGCCATCGTACATGTCGAGCACGCATTTCGACGCCAGCGTGAACTCCGCGCGCCGGTGCATCACCGCCTTGCCGATCAGCCGCTCGTTGGATCCCGCCCCGTACAGCGCCGCGGTATCAAGCATCGTGACGCCAAGGTCGAGCGCGCGGTTGAGCAGCCGCGCGCCGTCCTCGTCGGAGACCGGCTCGCCGTAAGCGTGGCTCAGGTTCATGCAGCCGAGCGCCACCGCCGACACGGTTAACGGCCCCAACGCACGCGTCGGCAGCGTCACAGAGAGAGCCTCGATTTCTTCTCAGCGATGAAGGTTCGCATGGTCCTTGACTGCGCCAGATAGTCGAGCGCGGCAAGCCGCATCCGCCGCTGGCGGCTTCAGGATGCGAAGCGTTCCCGCAGCGGCGTCGACGGTCCAGCCCTCCGCGGCGAGCTCGTCGACAAAGGCGCAGACGCCGGGAAAATGGTCGGCATAGTCGTGGAAGGCGACAACAGCGTTCTCGGCCAGCAGCGCTTCGACCGCATGAAAGTCGCTCGCCACCGCGGCGTAATCGTGGAGTCCGTCGATAACCAGCAGGTCGACCGGCACGTCGAGCGTGATCGCCGCGGCGTCGCCGGCGCGCACCTCCACCCAGGACTCGAGACGATGAGCCGCGACCATCGCGTCGAACCGCGCGCGCTGCGGCGGGCCGTGCACCAGCGCGGCGTCGCGGGCGCCGACGACGCCGTCGAATCGATCGATGGCGATCAGCCTGGCGCCCGACTCTCGCGCGGCATGGGCCAGCAGGAAGCTGGCGCGGCCGCAATGGCAGCCGATCTCGACGATGGCGCCGCCTTCGCGCGCCGCCGCGCGGGCGGTCGCGAGCAGCAATGCGCCTTCGTCCTCATCGAGCCAGCCCTCGATCGTGCGCATCGTCGCCAGCAGCGGAGGAGAGACATCGTGCGGGGGCGAGGCTGCGGAAGCGGTGCGATAATGATTGGACCGCTCGCGCAATCGGGCGCGCTTGGGGTCGTTGAGCGAACGCGAAACCGGATGAATCCAAAAGGCGTGAGGGTCGCCGAGCGCGCGGTCGCTGTCGGCTGCGCTCCAGTCGCGGCGATAGGCGACCCAGTCCAGCGTCGTCGGATTGCGCACGACCTGGTGGTCGAGCAGCGCGGCGAGCGTCGGAAAGAGCACCTCCTCCGTCGCCCACATCCGCGAGGCGGCGAGGATCGCCTGAAGCTGAGGGTCGCCGAACAGCGATGCCACGTCGCGCGCGACATCAGCGCCGATCGCGGTCGCCGGCCAGAAGCTCCAATGGACGAACCGCTCCTCGCCGCTTCGAAAGCGACGAAGAAATGGCAGCCACAACGCGCGCTCCGCCTGCGCGGCGCGGCAGGGTGGGGCGGTCGTTTCCGCACCCTGAAGAGCAGGGTCGCTCGACAACAGGCTATGCCGTACTGTGTCGCCGAGCGCCGCGGCGACGGCGCGCGGGTAGCCGGAGCGCAGCAGGAGCTGGTCGGAGTCGACCACAGTCAAGAGGTCGTAGTCGCGTCGACCCAGGTGGGCGATGCAATCGAGCGCGAACCCGTGGAGCTTGCCCCAGCGCATCGGCCGGGGGTTCGGGACGATCTCCACACCCCAGCGCGCCCAGGGCAGGCGCCTGTCGAGCAGATCGCCGCGCGGGCTGCCGTCGTAAAGGAGAATGGGCGAAGCGGAGTCGTGGAAGCGGAGGTTGCGGACCAGATCGACGACGCATTCCGGCGCTTCATGCGCGAGCACCGCATGGACGTTAGCGATCCGGGGCGACGTCCATGCGGGAGCTCTCTCCAGCGCTTGCGCCTTGGCGCGCAACCCGGTCGGATCGTGGGTGCGCCAGTACCCCCCGTGGGTCTGCTTGGGGCTGGTGTTATGCGGATGGACGCGAGCGATCAGCCAGTCACCGGCTGCCATCACATGGACACGCGCATCGCCCGCGTCGAGTACGAAGCGGGTATCTTCGCCGATGCGGATCGGGGGAAAGGGATGGTCGCTCCACCACGCGCGCGTGTAGGCGAGGCTTGCGCCGTACACCCACCGTCCAGCCCCGCCCCAGACATACTCCCACGCCGCCGAGCCGTCATCGGACAGGAACGCGATCCGGTCGAGCCCGACGATCGCCGCGCCGCTCGCCTCCAGCGCTGCGAGCTGCCGATCGAGCCGGTCAGGCGCGTGCCAATCGTCGTCGTCCCAGTGGACGATCACACGCCCACTCGCCTGCGCGCACAAACGGTTGCGCTTGTCGCCCACCGTACGCCGCACGGCATCGCGCATGTAGCGCACGCGCGGGTGCGCGGGGACGAGATCGGCGACCGCATCCGCGCCGTCGTCGAGGATCAGCAGTTCGGCGTCGTCGCGGGTCTGCGCCAGGAACTGCGCGATTGCCCCGCCGACGAAGCGGCGGCGGTCCGCGGTCGGCATGATGCAGGAAACGGTGGGAAGCATGCGGATCACACGATCGGCGGCAGGTAGCGGATGCCCCGCCCCGCAAGCTGCCGCCCGCGCAACTGATTGATCGCGCGGGGCTCGATCTCATAATTCTCCTCGCGCGCCATGAACGCCAGGACAGAGGGCGACTGAGGAAAGGTGAGCCGGCCGTTGCTGTTCCACCAGGTGACCGCATCGACCAGATGACCCATGTCGGTGTCGCTCTCGGGCACTTCGGTGCGCGGAGCGGCCGACGGCAGGGGGCTGCCGGCGCTGTCGCGATTGACGATGACGGCGTTGGTGGCCGCATTGAAGCGACCCTGCGCGATCATGCGACGGCGCACCGCGGGGCGCAGCCGGTCGCTGGGCGTCGGCCCCATGTAGAATTCGCGCGGATCGGCGACATAAGGTTCGAAACGCGAGCCCCAGCCAGCGATGAACACGCTGAGATTGGTCTGTTCCGCCAGGAACGGCCGTCCGCGGGGCCGCAACCGCCGCCATGTCACGAACATGTTCGCAGGTCCGGCGGGCAGTCTCGTCAGCGGAGCGATCGACACCACGACCGCGATCGAATCGCTGGCGGTCACCTTGAACGCGCCTCCGGCGGGAACCGGAGCGGTGCCGGGGGGCGGCGCGGCTGCTGCGACGCGAGGGTCGAGCGGCATGAGCAGCGCCAGATAACCGGCCAGGCGTTCCAGATCGCGGTTGAGCGCGTCGATCGCTTGTGGGGACGGGGCGGCGGTTGCGGCGGCTCCGCGGGGAGTGACGTTCAGCGCGGCGACGTCGCGCGCCAGCCCGCCGCTGACCAGCGTCGTCGCGGCGGCATAGGCCGCGCGAACCGCCGGGTTAGGCGAGGTCGTGGCGGGAGCGTGGATAGACGCCAGCCATGCGACTACCGGCATCGGCGTTCCCGTGGCGACCGTCAGCCGCGCGCCTGCGCCTTCCCCGGCGAAGTATAGCGAATGCGCCGACCCGTCCGCGCCCGAAAAGCTGCGGCGCGCACGCCACCATGAGACCACGCGGTCGCGGATCGACGTCGCGCCGCTGGCGACGAGCCGCCCCACCCGCCGCGCCTGCGCGACGATCCACGCGACGACCCGGTCGAGCGCGCGGTCGATGGGCAGGCGGATGCGGTTGATGATCCCGACCACCGCGTCGGAAACGCGGCCCAGCCCCGCGATCCGAGCGAGAAAGCTGATCACCAGCGTCAGCAGCCCGGCCATTGTCTGCTCGACCCGGTTGGCGGCGGGGGCGATCGTGCCCGCGGCGATCGTCGCAAGCGAGTCGATGAACGAAGCGGCAACCTGCGCGATTTGGCGCAGCCGTTCTACGAAGAACAACACGGTGTTGTACGTTGCGATGATCGCCTGAATGAACGCGCCTGCGGGCGTGAGCAGCGATAGAAGCCGGGTGACCGCAGCCTGGACGACGCGGGCGCGGACGAATTCCATCACCTGTTCGATCACCAGGTCGCGTAGATTGGTCACGCCCTCCACGATCTGCTGCCAAGCGGCGGCGGGCCCCTCGGTCACGAGGGTGCGGACGATGTCGAAGCCGGTCTCCAGCGTGCGGACCACGGTTTCGCTGGTCGCGCGTACCAGCTTTGCACGGATGTTCGTCCAGGTGAGTCCCATCACTGACAGCGCGAAGCGCAGGATCTCGCGCAGGCTGAAGCCCTGAGGCACGTACACCCCCGCCCCGGCCATCGTGCCCGTCAGCCACCCGATCAGCGAAGCGCGCAGGTGCGAGAGGAAGCGCCCGGCGAACTGGCGGAAGCCGAGCATCGCTGCGCTGACCAGCGTGCGGACGAACGCGACGGGGTTGCGCAGGATCGTCTCGAACGCGCCCGCAGCGCGCTGGATGTAGGGCATCACGCCCGGTGCGACGACCTCCACGATGATCTGGAGGAGATTGATGACGGTTCCCGTACCCCAGCCGACGAAATCGCCGACGAAGCTGGCGAACGCGCTCGCAACCTTGCCGAGCGCGCGGGTGACGATCACTAGATCGGTGATCTCCAGGCTTTGGAGGAGCGCAGTGAAGCGGCCGGGGATCAAGGTGACCAGACCCATCAGTCCGCCGAGCGCGCCCTGGAACCAGGCCCAGGCGCGCGGGATCGCGCCCGAGCGCTGGATATTCTGCCATACCTCCTCCTGGCCGATCAGCCGCATGAACCCGGCGAGCAGCGTCTCAGGGGTGCGCGGCACGGCTTCGCCGGTCACCGGGTCCTGCCCGAGCACCGCGCGCAGCAGATCGTAGCCGCGGGTGTTTGCAACGAGCGCGCCGAGCGGCCTCAGGATCGCTTCGCGGATGAAGCCGAGCACTTGACCCATCAAGCCGCGGGCGAAGCCGAGCAGCCGGTCGACAGGCTCGGTGAAGATGCGCCGCGCGCGGCTCCAAACGTCGCCGGGCGAGAAGATGTCGGTAAGCCCGAGCGAGTCGAGGAAGTTCGTGAGCGCCGCCCGGAACGCCGATCCGACCATGCCTAGCGAGCGGAACTGCGCCTCGATCCATCCGCCGACCCGGTCGAAGATGCCGTAGCGGTCGAGCGCTTCGACGATCAGCGCGCCGCCGGGCAGAAACTCCACCACTGCGCGCAGGATGTTGGCAGCGCTGCGATCGACCGCCTGCATGTTGACGGGATTGACCCCGATCACCAGCGTGAACAGGCGAAAGCCGGGGATCAGATTAACCCGCTCAGCGATCCAGTCGAGCGGGTTGCCGAAGCCGTCGCGCTGGACCGCGTCGCGCTGCTGGATGGTGTGGGTCAGCTCGTGGGCGAGCAGTTCCAGGCCTTCGGGCGTCTCGGGGCGATATTGGCCCCCGTTGAAGAAGATGTCCCGGCCATAAGTGAAGGCGCGCGCGCCGAGTCGTGTGGCGAGATTGGCGGCGCGCGCATCGGCGTGGATGCGGATGCGGGAGAAATCGGCCTTGAAGCGCGGCTCCGCGAAGCGACGGACGTCTTCGCCGAGCGCGGCGCCGCCGCCGCTCGCGACGCGGATCGCGCTTTCGATCGCGGGCGGAACGTCGTTGCGGGCGGCGGTGGCGATCGTGCTCGGCGTGGCGGGCGCGGTGGGGCGAGGGACGGGAACCGCGGGTACGCGCGCGACCCCCAGCGGATGCGCTCCGATCGTCGGTCGGCGCAAGGCGACCACTCTGCGCGCGGTCGCGACAGCCTCGCGTTCCGCCGCATCGCCGGGCTGCGATACCTGGAGCGCGGCTTGGATGCAGGGGCGCGCCGGGCGGCTCGGCTCTGCCGGGCGGGCTGCGGGCGCTGCCTCGACAGGTGCGCGGCTCGCCACGTCAGCTCACCGCGGTGAGTTGCGGCTTGAGCGGGCAGGACGCCTCCTGCTTTCGGTACTCGCGCTCGATGGCCGCGCGCAGTTCGGCGTCGCCGATCGGGCGCGCGCGGTCGATCGCCAGCAGGCGGGCATGGAGCGCCACGTTGCGCAACTGCCCGCCCGACAGCGAACAGCGCACCGCGATCTCCTGCACCAACGGGTCGCCGGCGCGGTGATCGCCGAGGTGGCGGTCGAGGATCTCGTATCGCCGAAGGGCGTCAGGCGCCCGGAAGGGAACGACCACGTCCATTCGCCGCTGAAACGCCTTGTCGATCCGTTCGGCGGCGTTGGTGGTGACGACCAATATGCCTTCGAACGCCTCGATCCGCTGAAGCAGGAAGTTCGTCTCCAGATTGGCGTAACGGTCGTTGGCGGTGCCGACGTCGGTGCGTCGGGTCATCAGCGCGTCGCCTTCGTCGAGGAGCAGGACGATGTCGAGCTCCTCCGCCGCGGCGAAGGCGGCGTCGAGCGTCTTCTCTGTCTCGCCGATGTATTTGCTGACCGCGCTCGACAGGTCGATCCGCCACAGATCCTTGCCGAGCCGCTGAGCGAGGCGGCGGACGGCCAGCGTCTTGCCGACGCCGGACGGACCGGAGAAGAGCGCGCGCACGCCGACGCCGCCGGGCCCCGTAGCGACGTGCGCGGCAAGCGCCTCGCGGTGTCGGCAATGGGCGACAAGCGCGTCGAATTCGGCTTGCGCGTCCGCGTCGAGCGCGACGAATTCGGGCGCATCCGGGATCGGCACGCGCGCAGCGACGGTCTCCAGCCTCCGGTCGTGCAGCTCGCGTACCGCCGCTTGAACGCACGCGCAGGTGACGGGGGATGCGCCGCCGAGCGTCCGGGCGACCCGGCGGATGACGCCGCTCGTGAGGCGGAGTTGCGCGATGCTTTCGACGGTTTCTTCGTCCTGCGGCGGAAGCGTGTCGCGCCAGTGCTGCGCGCGCAACGCGGCCGGCGGCGCGACCATCGTGACGGTGGTCAGCGGGCGATCGTCGGCGAGGCGGACCCCGCCCCTTGCGCCGAGGACGAGGATCAGCGCGGCGGGCGCGACCTGGGCATCCGGGAGGAAGACCGTCTCGCCGGGTGCGCATTCCAGCGCGACCACCGGTACCGCCCCCGCAGCGGCGGCGATCGCGAGCGCGGCGCGCCACCGCGGCGGGTCGGCTGCGACAGCCGGCGCGATCGTCATCAGCCCGGTGCCGCTCGCTCGGGCGAGCGCGCCCGCCAGGGTCCGTCTGCCGTTGCGGGCCGGGCCGCGGATCGCCAGCACGTGACCCGCAGCGACGATCGCGGGGAGCATCGCGATCTTCTCGGCAAGCATAGGCTCCGCGTGGTAGTCGGAGAGCAGCGGCAGGTCCTGGAGGGAGACGATCGTGGTGTCGGGCGGCGCGGCGGGCGTGCCCGCCATCGTGTCCCAGACCTGCGGGTGGATCGCGAACTGCTGTTCGGGGCGTGCAGCAGCCGAATCGACGATGGTTGCAAGGCCCGCGTCCGCGAGGCGCGCTAATGCGGCGCGCACCGCTGCCCCGCGCTCGCCCTTTGGACCGATGCGCCAAAGCGCTGTGAGCGATCCTGCGGATGGGCGATTGTCGAGCAGGTCGGCGACGCGGGCGTCCTCCTCCGCAAGGCCCAGGGTCAACAGCAGCGATAGATCAAGCGGCCGTAGTCCAGCGTTCGTCAGGCGAACAAGGGGGAGGGCGGGATCGCAAGCGGCCCATTGTTCAACCGCCCGGTCCCATGCCACTGAGGACAAGCCGCCCGCCACGTCCGCATGAGCATGCCGGATCGCGCACGCCGGGCCGTCTTCGGCATCGCCGAGCGCTTCCGCAAGATGCGCAAGCGTGGCGATCAGCGCGAGGCGGAGATGCTCCGCCGGGGTGCGCGGGATCGCGGAGAGATCCGGGACGACCGTCATGCGAACACGAAACGCACTTCGCGGCGCGCCGCGGGCAGGTAGCCGGGATCGCGGTCGAGCCCCGCCAGCCGGAGCGCGAGCGGGTGGGCGGCGAGGGAGAAGGTCAGGGTCACGCGGTCGCCGCTGCACGTCACGTCGGCCGGTTGACGGCACGTGCCGCGCACCGCCGCTCTCGGCGACATGGCGAGCGCAAGCGCAAGCCGCGCTTCGAGGTAGAGCGCGAGCGAAGCGGTCCAACGGGTCATCGGTCGCCCAGGCAGTCGGCGGTCGTCCGGGGCAGGGTAAAGGGGGAAGCCCGCGGGATGCCAGCCGGCGGTGGGGCTTGCAGCCGGCCACGGTGCGAGCCACGACCCGGGCGGACTCCATTGTGGCGGCGCAAAGCGGATCGGCTCGTCCGGGTCGCGTCCCGCTAGTCCGGCGAGCAGCGCGTCGACCGGGTCGCGCCTGTACTGCGCGCCGAACCAGCGACGGCCGAGCAGCGCAAGCAGGTCGAAAGGGGACGGCGCGTGGGGGACCGCAAGCGGGCGCGTGAAGTCGCCGTAGACCTCCATGGCGATCAGCGCGTTCAGGAGGAAGAACAATCCGCCGTATCGGGTCTCAACGGGGGCGTCCGCTGACGGCAGCAAAAGCCCGACGCTCGCTTGCCGAGCCGCGGTGAGAGGTCGCCACGCCCGAGCCGGGGATGCAGCATCGAGAGCGTCGTGCGTCGGCGAAGGCGCATGTCCGGTAACGGCGGACTGAGCCTGTTCCGGGACCGCCGTATCCCCAGCCGCTGGCAGCGGAGCGGGACAGGTCCCGATCACGATCAGCGCGCGTGCGAACAGGGCCGTCCGCACGAACGCGGGGCGTCGATCGAGCACCAGCGCCAATGCGATCAGCGCGCGTGCGGGACCTGTGAGCGCCGCGGTCGCCGCCTCCGGAGCGATGGCGAGCACCGCAGCTTCGGCTCTGCGGTCATCGGAGATTGCGCGAGCCGCCGAAAAAGGTTGAGGCTGGAATGCCAAAGCGGCTGGCTCCTGCGGCTGGCCGTGCGCGTCGGCAAGCAGGCGGAGCGCGTGTACGATTTCGGCGGGATCGAGGCGCGCGATCCAGGCTGCGGCCCTGCCTTGCCGAGCGAGCGCCGCGATCACCCGCGGCATAAGGCGGGCGTCGGGTAGGATGGCCGTCCGCCACCAGGCAGGCGGCGGCTTCCCCGCCGTAACGGTCAGCCGCCACGTTCTTATCGCCAAGGGGTCGCCGTCGAGCCATGCCGCAATCACCGCGGCGGCCAGCTCCCCCTCGTCACGGACCAGCAGGTCGTCGTCGGGTCCGGCCGCGCCGGGAGCGCGCGCGCGGCTCAGGCGTTCGCGGAGCGTCTCCTGCAAGTCGGCCGCGAACAGGTCCGCCCGGTGACCGGGCCCCAGCCGCGCCCGCGTAGAAAGGCGGCGAACGAGGAGCAGCGCGTCGGCGGGAACGCCGATCGCTGCGGGCGACACGCGCATCAGCGCGGCCGTCAGATGCGCGCGGCTGTCCGGCGTCGCCCGGCGCACGCGGGCGCGATCCACGGTCAGGTCGGCGAGCCGCCGGATCACGGTTTGCCGACGAACGGCGGCGAGCCCGTATCGTCGTTCTTTCGCTGCTCGCGCTCGATCAGCGGGGCCAGCAGCTTTTCAGTCCGCTGCAGTCGCGCGTCGATCGCGACCACGACGTCGATCAGCCCATTGATGAAATCCGCGGTGATTAGGTCGCCCGGACGGACGCGCGCGAGATCCAATGCCTCAATGTCCTCGTCCTCGGGCTTGGGCGGGTTCGCGGCGCCGGGCGCCGTGCCGATCGTCCCGATGGGTCCGGTGGTCGCATTTCCTTTCTTAGCTTGAACGAACGACTTGTACTGCGATGCGATCATCGCCGCCGACGCGCTTTGTTTCACGTAGCTGGTGTAGGTGGCCATGCGGGCAAACTCCTTCAGGGGATCAGCGCGTAATTGGCGAAATCCCAATAGTTCAGGTCGAACCGCGCCTCCGCGCGCGGAGCGAGATGGCCGCAGGCGAACAGCAGCATCGCACCTGCGCCGCGCATGCGGGTTTGCGCGATCCGGTAGAGCCAGACGACCTCGTCGCTGGCGGTATCGATCGCGGGCATGGCGAAGCTTTCCCGCAGGAGCGGCTCGACCGCGTGCGCGTCGATATGGAGCGGTCCGCGCGTCTTCATCGCGCCGAAGAAGCGCCGGACGGCGGCGTCGTTCGCCAGCGGGATCAGCCCCGCGGGGGGCAAATATCGGAAGGTTCCTTGCGCGGTCGCAGTCCCGATGTCGAGCTCGGCGAGGTGCACTGCGAACTGGCGGAACATCGCGCGGCCGACCGCAAGGCGGCGAGGCTCGGCGAGGTTGGCGGCGACCTCTGCGGCGTCGGCGAGGCTGAGGGGGCGACGGACGCTCCACATGTCGGTGAAGAGGTGACCGAAGCTTCCGGCGAACGCGAGCAGCGCCAGCGGGACCTCGTCATCGCGCAGGCCGTGATCACGCAGATCATCGAGGAGATCGTCGCCGCGTGGGCTCGCCCCCAGCAGATCGCTTGCCCAGGCGGCGGTCGCCCCTTCGCCGAAAGCGCGGTAGGCGATGCGGTTGCGGAAGGTCGCCGCGCCGAAGCTGGCGCCGCCGTAGATGGTGGTCGGCACCGCGAGCAGGCGGAACTGGACGCCCTCCACCGTCACGTCCACGGCGCAGCGCGCATCGACGCCCGCCAGGCCGCTGACCGCCGCACGACCTTCGCTGGAGAAGGCGGGAGCGATGGTGAGAAGGTAGAGTCCCTGGCCCGCGACATAGTCCCCGGGAGCAAGGGGCGCGCATTCGCCGAACAGGCAGGCGACCGTGTCGGCGGCCGGCGATGCGCCGCGGGCGAGCGCCAGGGTCACGTCGTTCGCCAGACTTAGCACGCGGCCTTGCCGGTTCACCGCGACCCCTGCGGAGACCTGCGCAGCCGGCCGCCCGCCAGGCGCGATCGCGCCCTTATAGGTAACCTCCAGCCCCCGTGCGACCCCGTCGCCGATCGCCTGGCCGATCAGCGCGTCCGCCTGACGCCGCGCCTGCTGCTCGCGGCCAAGGTCGGTGCCGGTCAGCAGGCGACCGTTGAAGAAATTGACGGTGCGGATGCCGCCGTCGGCGAGCGTTTCGCCCAGAGGCACGAAGTCGGTGGGCATCAGTCGGCTCCACTCTCCGCATAGGCGCTGATGATGTACCAGCGCCGGGATTTGGCGTCGCAGACGAGCTGGACCGACTGCGGCGGCGAAAGGATCAGCTGACCGCGGGAACCGGCGAAGCCCTCCAGCGAGTCACGCGGCGGAGAGGCCGGGTCGGCGATCACCGGAACCTTGGTTTCGATCGCCTTGACCCAATAGCTGCGGCCGTGCAGCTCCTCGGTGATCGGGGGCAGAGTGACCCGCGCCTCGCCGTCGATGATCAGGCAGTCGACCTTCTCATCAAGCGTGATGTCGCCACGCGCGATCGCGGTGCGTAGGCGAAAGGGACCTTCTGCGGCTCCGCCGCCGGGGGGTCCGGGATCGCCCGGGCGGCCCGGGTCGCCCTGAGGCCCAGGATCGCCCTGAGGCCCCGGGTCGCCAGGCCGTCCCGGATCGCCTTTCGGACCTTGCGGTCCCTCCGGCCCGCGTGGACCGGCAGCGCCGCCAAGCTCGGCCAGCCACTGCAGAGTGGACAGCAGCGGACGATCCGAGTCGTCGACGATCGCTCGCGCCGCCTGCCACCCCGTATCGGGGTTCTCGCCTGCGTGGATCACGTCCAGGTCTATCGCGGCGAGCAACACGCAATCGTCCGCAGGTTGTTCGCCTGCGAAGCAGGGCCGCGCCAGCAACCTGGGGCGGTATTCCGTGATCCACAAGCGTAGGGCCAGCGCTATGAAATCGTCCTGATCGTCGCTGTCGACGACGATCGGCGGAGACGACGAACCGGGCTCCTCGCCCCTGACGATGAGGTCGAACGCGGCGCGGATCGCGGCTTCCCACCCGGCATCGGTCTGCGGTTCGCGGGCAAGCGGGCGAAACGGGCTGCCAGCGATCGGCGCGGCGCGCGCGGGCTTGAGCCTGGTCGAGCGCAGGCGCTCGCTGTCTCGAGAGTCGGGAGGAGAAGCGAGCGGGGGTGCGGCGGGGCTGTTGGCAATCTCTTCGAGCCAACCCGCGGCCGCACGGATCGCATCCCATTCGAGCTGTGCGGGTGGTGCGAGGGACAAGGACAGGAGGTAGTCGTCGGCGATCCGCGACGGCTGCATCAGCTCGTCGTCGCTGCGGCATGGCTCGCCCGGCACCGGCACGGGCGCGACCGCGCAGTCGCGGTAGCACAGGGTCAGGTAGACCCGCACCGCGCCGCTGTCCGGGGGCGAGGCCCGCGACAGCCTGGCGGCGACCGCGCGCGCGTTCTCGGCTTTGGCGAGCCATGCGTTGACCAGCGCGCACTGGTCCCGCCCGACGCAGATGAGACGGCCGGACGGCGCGGCGGCGGACCCCGCGGTGACCTTAATCCGCGGACCATCCTCTCCGTCGGTGTCGATCGTCACCGCGAGTCCGCTCGCCGTGCCATAGCCGATGAGATCGCGGACCGCCCATTGATCGCGATTGGAGAGGTAGGCGAACTCCTGGACGTAATCGTCGACGCCCAGCACCATGCCGCGGACGTAGTTGACGTGCATGGTCGGGTCCGTCACGCCGCGGCCTGCGGTTGCGCTCGCCGAGCTACAGCATCCCATGATCCGCCTCCCGTGATGTCGTCAGCATGCCACCCTCCTGCGCCCCGAAGCGTCGGGCGGGCCGTCCGGTCCGATGAAGCTCTGGCCGGCATAGGCGCGGCCGAGGACCGCAGCCGGGAGCAGCTCGGCAGCGCGGCTTCCCTGTCCCAGCCGCGTGTCGAGCCCCAGCCGCGCCTCGCCGAGACGGTTCATCGCGAAGAAGAACCGTATGTCGAACACGGTATGCGCAGGCTTCTCCAGATCGACGATCCGCGTGGCGAGGCTCCGAAGACGGTCGAGCGCTGAGGCGTCGGTCGCGTCGCCTGGGCGTAACGGGATGAGCACCGAGAAGCGGTGCGCGCGCGCGGCCATGGCGAGCAGCACACCCTGGAACTGAAGCCAATCGCCTTGCGCCGCCGCGGTTTGCGGCAAGCGGTCCGGCAGTACGATATCGCTGAAAGCGACGGCGGCCGTACCATGCGCGGCTTCCAAGGCGCTGGTCCGGCGGTAGCGGTCGGCGAGAAAGCGCCGCCAAAGCGCCTGCTCCGCAGGGCCGGTCGCAGGCACGAAGCCGAGCGCCTGCGCCATCGCCTGCCGCCACCTGGCGTCCTCGTTTGCGGCGTCGTGGAGGGGAACGGGTGCGACGCCGTCCACCGCACGGCCCAGCGCCGCTGCGAGACGCGCGGCGAGCCCCGCATTGCCTTCCGCAGGCGTCCAGCGCTCGCCAGGAAGCGCCAGGTCGAGGCCGAAGGGCTCTGTCGGATCGCCGACGACGACCGGCGGCGTGCGACGGGTGAGCCATGCCTCGACGATGCGAACGCCGCTGCTCCCTCCGCAATCGGCGCAGCAAGCGTCGGCATCACCGAACAGCGTGCCTTTCGTGTCCGAGCCGAACGCCAGCGTCAGCGCCGCCTGCAGCCCGCGGACTGTGCCGCGCCAGCCGAAGAAGGTGGCGGCGTGCGCGATGAAGCGCCGCCGCCGCGACTCCTCCCATGCTGGATCGAGCGCGACGTCGAACCAGTCGGCCAACCAGTCGAGCGCCTCCCGCGGAGCGGTGCGCGCGTCGAACAGCGCCTGCGCGCCGGCTATCCTGGCTTCGATCCCCGCCGTGACGCCCTGGAAGTTGGCGAGAAAGCGCTCCAGCAAGTCTGCGGGCCCGGGCTCCTCCCGGTACACCGACGGCAGATAGCGCTCCGACCAGGACACCCGCGGGTAGGACGCGCGCATTGCGCGAAGGCGGGGCGTGGCGTCTCCATCGGCGGTCAAGGTGATCCGCATTTGCGCATAGCGGCCGGAAACGCGTTGAAAGAGGAGCTCCCAAATGCCCCGTCCCGCGCGCCGATCCGCTGGAGCGACCGCCGCTGCGCCGTACCATGCGATCGGCGCCTCGCTCGCCATCGCAGGCGACGGCTGCGGACTCCAAGGGGCGGGGAGCGTGTCTCCGTCGCGATCGTCGGCCGCGCGCGCCTCCACGGTGATGCGAGTGCCCGGCGGCACGCAAGCGTCGAACGACAGCCGGTCCCAAATCGTCTGCGGCGTAGCGCCGTCGAACACCGGCGATAGGAAGACGGCGTGGGTCGCGTAGCGCCGCTGGGCGCGTTCCACGACCGGCACGAAGGCCGGGACCTCGCCCGTGTCATAGCTTGCGCGGCCGGAGATTGCGACGAGCGCCCGTCCGCCGTAACGTCGCAGTGGGAACATCTCGGCCGTCGCATGTGCGCCTGTGGCGTCGATGCGAAACGCCTGGAGCTGGTTGCCGACCCCGCCCGCGACGAGCAGCCGCAGCACGCGCTCGCCTCCGCGCAACAGCACCTCGCCCATGAGGAGATCGAGCGGCGCGATATCGAGCGCGAGCGGTTCGGCGATGGGCTCGCCCGTTTGGTCAAGCAGCCACAGCCGGTCGGGCGCACGGGTGAGCAGGGCGACGCGGCCGTCGGCGAGCGCCTCGACTGCGATCGGGTCGGCGGCGCCGATAATGGGCACGAGATCGCGTCCGGGTGCGGCGAACTCGCCGCGATGGATGCGCGGCTCGCCGACGGTTGGCTGGAAGAGATCGAGTTCGGCTGACCCTCCGGTCGCTCGCTCTATCGCGAGCCCGGCATCAAGCGTCACCAGCCGCTTGCCGGTGCGATCGAGGACGAGCAGGCCGCGGTCGGCACGAGGAGACAGATCGAAGGCGCTACGGATGCCGGCTGGCCAGAGAGTCGTCATCGGCGGACCGCCCGCGACGAGATCGAAGGCGTCGTGCCCGTTGCCGGTGCCGCTCTCGAACGCCGCGACGAGCCAGGCGTCGCCGGTGACCGCCAGCGCGACGTAGCGGTGCGCAGGACGCTCGGGGGTGGCGACGTCCGCGAACAGGTCGCGGGGAGCACGACCTGCGCGGGGATCGGGCCAGAACGCGCTGACCCGACCGTCTCCGCTCGACCTGACCATCAAGCTGACCGCGTCGCGAGCGATCCAATAGACGTTGCCGTTCCGGTCGGCGGCCGTCGCCTGACGGCTGTCGAGCGCGGGAGCCGTCTCGCCCGGGGTGGCCCGCAGCATCTCGGCGCGCGGCGCAAGGGTCAGCTCTTGCCGACCCTCGTCCCACCCGGGCGCGTCCTCCGCGCGTTCCTCGACCACTTTCGCCCAGACGTCGGCCAGCGGCGTACCATCGGATGCTTGCGCTCGCGCCCAATCGGGGCGGCCAAGCAGCAGGTGGTGACGCTGACCGTCGGGGTTCATCAGCACGTCTCCGCCGCGACGGGCACGGGCAGGCGTGGCGGCGCGTCGCCGGCAGGACCCGCGCCCGCGTCACCCCGTAGGATCTGCAGGTCGACGGGATCACCCGCGACGACCGAAAGACCGACCAGCTCGGGCAGTTCGATCCCATCGATCGGCACCGACGCGACGGGGCCGCCGTTGCCGAGCGCGAGCTGGACGCCAGTGACCTGGACCACCCCGGAAACCCGAGCGACTTCGGCGAGGAGCGCGCCTTGGTGGACGTCGCGATTGAGCGGCCAGCCGCGGATCGCCGGATCGCCCTCTGGCGCGTACAACGCGAGCTCCTGGTCGTCGAGCGTCGTGTCCACGGGCGGCAGCGGGCTCAAGGCCGCGCGAACCCGCTGGCCGACCGCTTCGGTGATCTCGGCGATTGACAGTCCGCCTGCGACCTCGATTCCGACCGATATCCAAATCGGCTTGTAAACCGCGCCGGTTAGGAGGAGCTCGGTCGTCACCAGCCGCCGCGGGTCGCAATAGCGGCAGATCGCGTCCAGGAAGCGGCGGTCAGCTCGGGGCGCATCGGGGTGCGCCGGATCGTTCCGGGGAATGGCGAGCAGCGTGACCGCGCCGGGCGCTGCGCCGACCGCGGCGGGCGCCAGGGCGGGGTGCCAGGCGGGAAGCACTTCGACTCGGCCGATCTCGACCCCCGGCGTGCGCCGCGCGATGGCGCGGAAGTCGTCGGCGGTGACCAGCCGGTCGCGATGCTGGAGCATCCGGCGGACCTGCTTCTCGCCGTCGACGACGGTCTCGGCGTCGCTGCCGCCCCAGGTCGGCAGCGGATTGGTGGCGGTGAACCCTGCGGGCACCAGCGGCCCTGCCTTGATCGCGCCTGCGCCGACGTTGCCCTCCGCGCCTTCCGAATGGTCATAGCGCGCGTAAAGGCGCGCACCGGCGGGCGGGCGCCGCCCGGCGAGCCCGTCACCAAAGGTGATCGTGCCCGCTTCGGCATCAAGCAGGAAAACGTTGGCACCCGCCTGCGGAATCTCGGCCCCGGGCAGCGGCACCTCCGGCGCTGCGGCGAGCAGGTCATCCACCGGCGACCAGACCGTCTCCTCGTCCGCGGCTACGGACGTGATCGTTACTCCATCGGCGAGCACCGGCGCATGGGCGAGACGGCGGACCTGATCGGGCGTGCCGTCGCCGTCGGCCAACCGCTCGGCGCGAACACGGGTGCGCTGGTGCGCGAAGACGGCGTTGATGCCGGCCCAGCGCAGCCGCACCTTGGCGGCGCCGGTGGCGCGGACGCGCAGCCAGGTAACGAGCCGCGCGTCGAGCGCGGTATCGTCGAGCGCAGGGGGCAGGTCGCCGACACCGCTCTCCAGCGGATCGAGATTGCGCCAGCTCACGAGAGCATCGGCCGCGGGCAGCGAGAGCTGGACCACGCCGGGCGCGGTCAGGGGATCGAAATCGGCGCGCGCGGCGAGACGGCGATAGCTCGGCTGGGGCTTGCCCGTCGCGTCGAAGAGCAGGCTGCCGTCCGCGGTCGGCTGCGGAAGCTCGAAGGCCAGGAGTTCGCTGGTGACGACAGGTTGTCCCGGCGCGGCGGTGACCAGTTCGACCTCGGTGGTCGGCGCAAGACCGAGCGACAGCGTCCTGCCCCCCAGAGTTTCGCGCACCTTGATCCAGGGGTCGGGAGCGCCGGTCATCGCATCGGCAGGACGGCCCAGCAGCGCGATCCAGAGCGAGCGATCGACGGTGTCGGCGAGATCGATCGGACCCTGCGCGGGGTCGAACGGCACGGTCTGGTAATAGGACAGGCCGCCCGGAAGCGCGCTGCCGTAGCTTGCGTAGAGCAGCGCATAGTAATCGAGCATCGCCTCGGTCGGCTCGGCGCTGCGCTTGGTGAACAGCCGCGCCTCGACCGGGAGCACGTCGAGGCCCGAAATTGTGCGGAAAGGCATCTCGCCCGCGACCAGTTCCAAGTCGCCCTGCAGAGTGCGGCTCTCCAGAGCGCCGCGCTCGTTGGCGAAGGTGACAAGGCCGCGCGAGTCGCTGGCGGTACGCAGCGGCACGCCGAGGAGCTGGAGGAACTTGGCGCGATTGCGCTCCGGGATCTGGTTCGCGCGATACAGAAGACTTTCCGTCAGGAACGCGAACAGCTGGACCAAAGTCACCCCAGGGTCGGCGCTGGTGAAGTTGGTCCATTCGGGGGTATGGACGGGGACGCGGGCCAGCGTCTCGTCGACGAGTTGGCGGTAGGTGCGCGTGTCGATGGGAGGCGGAGCGAGCGGCACCGGTCAGCTCCTGCTCAACGGCACGGACAAGCTGATCCGCTCGGCGGCACCGGTCGCAACGAGCCGATAGGCGACGACCGCGAGCGCGGCGGTATCATCGGCGGGATCGCCGGAGACCCGCACGTCCTCAACCGCGATCCGCGGCTCCCAGCGTTTCAGCGCGTCGCCGATCGCATCGGCGAGGCGCGCGTGGGTGCCCGGGTTGTTGGGCTCGAACAGCCAGCGGGCGAGACCTGCCCCGAAGTCCGCCAGCGCGATCCGCTCGCCGCGCTCGGTCGACAGGATGATGCGGATCGCCTCGCGGATGTTCGTTTCCCCGTCCGACCAGCGGATGCGGCCGTCCGCGCCGACCGCGAAGGGGAAGCCGACGCCTTTCCCGAACGGGCTCATGCCGCCTTTCCCTTCAGCTTGGGGATGGGAAAGCAGGCGATGAACCAGGGCAGCCAGCGGAAGATGACGTCGAGCAGGGTGACGATGATCATCAACAGGATCAGCGCGCAAAGCGTGATGATCGGGATGGACAGCGAGCAGATCATCCCGATCTCCGCGCCGCCGCCGTCCTTGCAGCCGCCGCCGTCGCCCACGTCGATGTCCTTGTGGAGCGGCCAGGGCAGGACCTGGCGGACGAGGTCGACGAAGCCGAGACCTTTCGCGCGCTGCACCTGACCGCACAGCAGATCCGACATGACGAACGCCGTTCCGCGACCATGTTTGCGAAGTCCTGCGGGGCTGGTGTCGCCTGGCAGTGTGATGCGCAAAGGACGGACTGGCGCATCGCTGTCGAAAAAGCTCGCCATGCGAAACCGTTCGGTGGGATCGGAAAGGGTGGGCGGGTGCAAGGGACCGCAATCCGCGTTGATGTGAACCATGCGGATCACGAAAAGTCCGGGATCGCCCGCCGTCTGGACCATCGTGTCGCGCAGCCGCATCGCGAAGGGCAGCGGTCGCGCCGCCGCCTCATCGGTGACCGGCAGCAGGCGGGCGAACAGGGCTGCGACTTTGTCGAGCGCTTCGGCGACGTCCGGGCCGGAGCCGGGCGCGGCGCTTGGCGAAGCGATAACAGGTTCCGGCTCGGGTGCGAGAAGCGTCGCCGCGGCCTCGAACGGTCCGTGCGCGACGCCGTTGATGTCGAGCCCGGCGAGCGCGAAATGGACGTTCGGCCAGCGCGCCTTGTCCCCGGTCGCGGCTGCGAAGGCGTAATGGGTCGTCGCCTCTTCGATCAACGCGCGGTTGGCGTCGCTGCGGATAACCGCGAGCGCTTGGCGGAGCGAGGCCGCCATCGGCTTCAGATCGTCGCCGGGCGCAGCGGGGTTTCGCATCGCCAAGATCAGCGTGTTCGCGTTGGCCGCGCCCAGCCATGCGAACGCGGCCGCTTCCGATGCGGACAGTCCGGCGGCTGAATTCGCAATGATGGCGCCCCAGAGGCGGGGAAGCTCGGCGGCGATCCAGTCGGCCAGATCGAGAAGGACCGGCCAGCTCTGCATCTGGAACTGCAGATCATAGTCGAGGATGCGACGCGCGCGCAGCGCGAAGCCGGGATCCTCGCCCCCCTGGCCGTCGGCCTGCGCCTTCACCGCGGCGCGGACCATCGCCTTCCATGGCTCGATCACATCCATGCGGAGCTGGGTCGTGCGTGCGGTGCGGGACAGCGGCTTGAACGGGGGCGCTCCAGGACGGAGCGCGGCAATCTGGCCTTCGGCGAGCGTGACGGCGACGCGGTCGACTGCCGCGCCGAGGTACGCTTCGCGTCGTCCGACCGGGATGAGGCCTGCCCATAGCGTGCGCGGCTTGCCGACGTCGTCGCGGTGGGTCAGGGGGAAGAGCGGGAGCAGCTCCTCCCCGGGCGCGAGCACCGCGTCGTCGTCGCCGACCCGCCTCCAGCGAGTCTCCTCGCCGCCGATATGGGCGTATTCAACCAGTGTCTGATCACCGCTCGCCGAGGCCGAGGCGGGAAGCATGCGGCGGAGAACGAAATGCACCGTCTCGTTCGCGCCGCCGAGCGTCCGCTCGGGAAGGCCGGGGAGGCGGCAGGCGAGGCTGGCGGCGACAAGATAATGGCGTTGATGCGCGGGCTGGTAGAGCTTGAGCATCTCGGACCCACGCGGCGCGAGTGCGGGACGGCCGGGCTGCGTAAGCAGGCGCGCGCGCTTGGACGCGGAGGCGGCGGCAGGCACGGGAACGCGCTGGACGAGATCGGCCGCGGCGAGGTCCGCCGCCGGAGTGCGCCAGGTTTCGGGGCGGGCGATCCGCTCACCGATCCGAGCGGGCTCCTCCGCAAGCGTCGCGATCGCCTGCTCCATGAAGTCGTCGGTGGCGAACCGCAAGATCTGGGGGGTCATGACGCCCGGCTCGCCGCCCCACCACAGGGGTCGCGGGGGGGCCCAGGTGACGGGATGAGGAGCAAGCTGCGTCGCCATCACCAGATATTCCCTGCGCCGGGCGTGTAAGTCGCGGAAATGACGGTATTTGAGATCATCGTATCGCATTGAACGACGCCCGAAAACTTCGACATGGCCGCATCCACCGTCACCATCCCCGCGGAGACCGCGACCTGCGGCGCGGTGTCCGTGACGTTGGCGGCGGCGGTGATCGTGACCCCGCCGGTCTCCAGCCTGATGCTGTTGCCGTTCGAGTCCTCAACCGTGACCGCGCCGGGTCCGTCCTTCAGCGTCACGCTCTGACCCCCGGGCGTCTCGACGCGGAAGCGCTCCTGGCCGTCGGAGTCGTCGAGGGTGAGCTTGACCCCGTTGCGGCTGCGAATCGATTTGACCGCGTTGCGGCTCTCCATCGCCTCCGGAGGTTTGTCCTTGCCGTTCCACAGGCCGCCGAGAACATAGGGGCGCGTCGGCGAGCCGTGTTCGAAAGCGACGAGCACCTCGTCGCCGACGTCGGGCATGAACCAGCTTCCACGATCGTCGCCCGCGAAGAGCGTCGCGGTGCGCGCCCAGGCGCCATAGCTCGCGCCACCGCCGTCGGGCGACCAGGGGAGGGTGATCCGGACCCGCCCCTGACCCTCGGGATCCTGGATATCGGTCACGAGCGCGGGGGCGACCCCGTACCAGCGCCCGCCCCAGCCGTCGGGCACGCGCTCATGAACCTGAGCGTCGGCGCGGTCGATGTCGAGGAGGCGGGTCATGGTCTGCCGATTCCGGGGCGCTCGCACCCGAATTTCGTCCGCAGGCCGTCGGCGAGGTCGAAGCGGTGAGTGACCTGGGTGGCGCGGTAGTCGCCATCGAACAGCGGGCCCAAGCCGGAGAGCGCCAGCGTAGCGCCGACGCGCAAGCCGGCGCTCGTCTCTGCGATCCCCTCGCCGGTGACGAAGCGGCGGGCGGCGTAGCGGAAACTCGCTTCCGCAAGCGCGCGGGCCTCCTGCGCGTTGCGGAGGACGCCATGCACGATCGCATCGGTGCGCTCGCCCAATGTCTGCTGGAGAATGGCCGCGCCGCTATCGGTGTCGCCGAGCTCGTTGCCGATCGAGCCTGCGTCGGCGCGGTTGCGTGCGGTCTCCTTGGCGGCGACGTCCCAGCCCGCCGCGACCACGGCGGTGCGTTGGTCTGCGAGGTCTGCGGTGACGTGGAACTCGCGAAGCGTGCCCGCCCAGCGGAGCTCGACCTTCTCGTCGGGGCGGGCGGCGGCCGCGTGGAGCGTTGTCCCCTCGACCCAGACGTGCGCGTCCTCCCGACGCGCGCAGTCGAAGAGGAACGCCAGATCGCTCTGATTGACCTGCGCCAGAATCGGCGCGGTCGGACCGTCGAGGTCCACCTGCGGCTCGAGGCCATGATCGCCCGCGATCCGGCGCACCGCGTCGGCCAGCGACGCATCCGCAAAGGAGCGGGTCCGCCGGGTCATGCGCAGGTCCTGAAGCCGGTCCTCGGCGAGGAGACCGACGGACGGCGGTCCGCCGTCGGGGTAATCGGCGGTGATCGCGCTGATCCGGCCGTCGAACAGCGTCTCGCCCGCCAGCGTCACCTTCACCGGCTTGCCGAAATCGATTACCTCGCGGTCGAAATGCTGGAAGCCGGGCCTATCTGCGCCGCCCCAGTTGCCGAGCACGATCTCGGCGCGCGCCATGCCCTCCACTCGGTCGGCGATCTCCATCGTCAGCAGCGCCGCCTCGACAAGCGGCCGTCGCTCGCCGCCGATCTCCAGAACCGGCCGCGCCGAGCGCAAGAGGAGGGCGGGAGCGCTCGCCATCAGTGCGCCCAGGTTCGCCGTGCGCGGGCGTGGAGGCGGGACAGCGCGGGCTGAAGCCGCTGCGGCTCGATCGAGCGGCGCTCCGCGGCAGCGTCGCGCCGCTCGGAGGCGGGCGCGGGAGCGTCCGCGACCGCCTCAAACTCGTTGATCGCTATCGGCATGGCGGGCTCCTCATCATGGGCGGCTCACGTCGACGAGTTGACCCGGCTTCATCCTGAGCGGATCCTCGATGCCGTTCTTGGCGGCGATCGACTGCCAATCGACCTTGCCGAGCATTCCCATGCCGCGGCCGACGAGCCCCTGCAGCGTGTCGCCCGCGCGCGCGGCGGCGAGGGGCGTGCGGCCGGGGGCGGACGGGACCTTGCCGTCTCCTTGGAAGCTCGTCTCCAGGATCTTCTGCTGACCCAGCGTCAAAGCGATGCTGGCGCGCAAGGGTTTGCCGTCGGGCGAGAAGAATTCGAGATTCTCCTCCAGCCCCTCGACGATCCCGTCGAAGATGAACGAGCCCCATAAGAAGCGCGTGGGTGGCGGCACCAGCTTTTGCGGGTCGCCGCTGTCCTTGGCGGGGGTCATGAAGAAGATGACCTTCTGGGTCAGCCGCCGCCCGTCGTCGACCGCGTCCTCGACCATCGCGGTGACGTCGAACCAGAGGGTGAGCGCGAGCTTGGTGGTGCCCGCGCCGACGAACTGGCGGCCGCTGCTGCCCGCCGCCTGATCGCCGCCCTGCGGCTGGACGAGCTGATTGGCGAAGGTGACCTTCAGCGTATCGGGGTTGAACTGGACGGTGACGTCCTGCCCGCCCGACTTCTCGGTCTTGAAGTCGGGCTCCAGCTCGATCAGCCGCGCTTTGAGGAGCCCCGCCATCAGCCGCGCCCCGCCACCAGCTTAATGGTCTCGTACGCCATCTGCAGCTCTTCCACTGCGACCCCGCCCTGAGCAGCGTTCAGCGGCGGAGCCTTCAATTTGACGGGCATGCAACGCGTTAGCTGGAAGCGGGCGCGCTCGGTCGCGCCGTCGGCAGCGAGGACGACGACCTCGGCGTCGGCGCGGACACGCGGGTCGTCGACGGTGTCGCGAAACCAGGTCCACAGGTCGAAGCTCGTCGTCATGCCGCGCTTGAGCGTCAAGTTGGCGTAGGACACCGCGCCCCCGACCCGGTGCGCGCGGTCGTTGGCGCCGCCCTCGCGGATCGTCTTGACGTCAATCGTCATTTCCAGTCCGTCGCACTCGGCGAAGGCGGCGTGAACGAGCGGACCCCCGTCGCGGTTGATCTCGACCGAGACGTTGAAGGCGGTGAACGGGACCATCACCGCTCCTCCGCGACCGAGAAGCGCTCGCCCGACTGGACGAGGCGGACGGTGATAAAGCGCATCGGTTGCGACGGGGCCACGCCGATCTCGACGACGAGCCGCCCGGCGTCGCGGTCCTGCGAGGTCGGGTTCACGACGAGGCGAAAGCTGTCCTCGCGACCCTTGCCCGCGAAGGCGCCCCTTCGGAACAGCTCGTCGAGCATTTGGGTGAAGCCGCGCTCCACCGCGCGGCGCAGCACGTCGCCGTTCGGCTCGAAGACGTAGCGGCGGCCTCGCTCCAGCGCGGTGCGGCGGAGCAGGATCAGGAGGCGACGCACGTTGATCTGCCGCCATTCAGGCTCGGGCGAGAGCGTCTGCGCGTCAAGCACCAGAAACCCGCGCGCGTCGCGCCGAACGAGGTTGAGCCCCGCCTCGCCGAGCGGCTGGCGGTCCGCGTCGTCGATCGGTCCGGCGAGCGCGACGATATCTCGGACGCCCACGTTAGCGGGGGCGATCCATGCGCCGCGGGCGAGCGCACGGGCGGCGGCTATGCCCGCCGCCGCGCCGTCGGGAGGCAGTTCGATCAGCGCGGGCGCGTCCGCATCGCCGGACGGCGTGACAAGCCACGGATGGTAGAGCGCGCCGAAGGACAGCGCGCGCTGTTCGGCCGGGTCGGCTGTCGCGAGCGCCATGAGACGCTCGGCATGACGAGTCGCGGCGGGGGTGCGGAAATGGCGCGGGAGCGAGAGCATCGCAAACATCTCGCCCGAAGCTGCAGCGGTGCGCAGGATCGCTTGGTGAAGGGTGAGGAGCACCTTCTCCTCCGGCGCGTCGAATGCGGCGGCGGGCTTGAGCGCCCAGGCGCGCGCGGTCACCGCAACAGCGACTGCCGAGGGAGCGCTCACGTCCGCGCCCTCGCGGGCAGTCAGGCGATACCGGTACACCCCTTCGCGCGGAACCGTGACGATGGCTTGGAGGTCGGTACCGGTCCAGATCTCCTGCGCGTCGGACAGGTCGGCCTCCGCCGCCTCTTCCAGCGTGTAGACGGCGTCCGGGGTTGCGGCGGTCCAGGTCAGGACAAGCGTACCGGGGGGCTGGGCCTGGTTGAAGGGCGTGAGCACAGGAGTGGGCAGGACGCGCGTATCGCAATCCAGAAAGCGGCCCCAATCGGGTCGATCGACATCGGCGGCTGCGACTGCACAGGGACCGCGATGCTCGGTCCAGTTCGCGGGAGGCGCAGCGTTCGGATCGGGGGCAGGCGGCAGCGGCTCGACCTTGCGACGCGCCCAGCCGGGATGGACCGCGTCCGGGACCGCAAGCAGCGTCGCATCCGTGTCGCGGCCTGCGCCCGAGACATGGAACGCGCCGTGAAGCCCTAGCAAGGCGCGGCCCTCGACGTCGCGGATGCGGACCGCCTCATCGGCAAGCGCCGCGCTCGACAGATCGGCGAGCGCAGGATCAAGGAACAGGCGCGGGTCGAAGCGCGACAGGCCGTCGCGTTCGATCGCCGTACGGACAACCGGCAGCGGGTCAGCGAAGACGCTCCACCCATCGTCGAGGCCGAGCGGCAGCCAGGCGATCGGCGGTGGCGACGCGGCGTCGACCGAAAGCGGAGGACGGGCTGCGGCGGTCTCAGACGGGTCGGCATAGTGGCGGTCGTCGGGCAAATTGCGCGCCCAAGCCACGGCGCCCGCCGGATCAAGGCCGAAGACGAACTCGTCCGACGGGCTCCGGCCGTTCTCGACGCCGAGCGCAAAGCGGAGCCGTGCGGCGAGCAGCGGGCCCGTGGGGATCCCGGGGAGGAGCCGACGCCAGGCGCGCCCGCTCGCGACGTCTTCGGCGACCGCGTCCACCGCCACCAGCACCTCGCGCGCGCCGTCGTGCCAGCGTAGCCAGCTTCCCGGCGTCGCAGCTTTGGGCCGTCGGCCCTCGCCGAACACGACGCGCGCCACGCCCTCTTCATCGACCTCGAAGCCCGCGCCCCGCGCTGCTCGCCCGAGGGGCTCCGCGCTCCCCATTGCGAGCGGTTCCATTTGCCCCAGGCGCCGGAAGCTGGCGAGCGGGGTCGCGGTCGCCATGCCCGCCGACACGGCGGAGGTGCGGAGGTAGGCGATCGTACCGTCCTGGTCTGCGAGCTCGATCAGTTCGCCCGCTCGAAGCCAGTTCGGAGCGGTGAAGGTCAGCCGGAGACGGTTGCGCCGGACGATGTCGAGCGGAAACGCGAGACGTTCGGCGCGAGTCCGCGCGCGCACGCCGTCCGCCCAACTCCCCAAGCTGCGCGCCTCGGCGATGGCAGGGCGGAGAGGCGCATAACGTCGCCGCCGCGCGCCGTCATTGGGGTTGAGCGCGAGCAGTCCCGGCAGCGCGACGCGGCGCGCGCTCGCGGCCGGGGTATTGCTGGTGGGCACGCCCCAGGCAGCGCGTAGAGGCTTGGTCCAGGCTACACGGATCACCCAGCAGCGGCGGCCCCCTTGCGAGAAGAAGGCGCGCACCGCGGGCGCGAGCGCGGCGGTCGCCGCAACGCCGCGTTCCGGATCGTGCGCGAGCGGCAGCGTCCCCCCGAACACCGCCGCGAAGCCCGCGACGTCCTCGACCAGCACCGGCCGGTGCATCGGGCCAGACGCCGCAAAGCCGACGAACACCGCCACATCCATCCGCGGCAACCCGTCGGTCGCCGCAGGCGTCACCGCGTCGAAGCGGATGCCGGGGATGCGGTAGCGCGCGTACATGCGCTTATTCCATCTCCAGCCGTTCGTAGGCGAGGACCATCTCCTCCATCGCCACGTCGGGGCCCTTGGCGTTGAACGGGCCCATCGTGCTCTTGATGATCCGGGCGCGCATAAGCTTCCACGTCACGACCGCGGCGGAATGGTCCTCG
>SXGT01551874.1_pt1 | contig 36443 bp, 32 predicted proteins | sample 3176221 | NCBI WGS metagenome assembly SXGT01 (sample SAMN11356862, study PRJNA531348) | freshwater metagenome | isolation source: freshwater sample F1-120 | place: China: Fuxian Lake, Yuxi | collected 2017-12-25 | reverse complement strand
CCTCGTCGAGTTGTCCGCGAGCTTCCAGGATATCCGCGATCTTGCCCATGGTGACGGCGCGCGACCGGATGTCGCCCAGCTTTTCGTACACCGGAAGTTCGTCCTCGCGCCGGATGCGGAGAGCCTCGTCGAGTTGTCCGCGAGCTTCCAGGATATCCGCGATCTTGCCCATGGTGACGGCGCGCGACCGGATGTCGCCCAGCTTTTCGTACACGGGGAGTTGGTCCTCGCGCCGGATGCGGAGAGCCTCGTCGAGTTGTCCGCGAGCTTCCAGGATATCCGCGATCTGGCCCAGCGCGAGAGCCCGATCACGGTCGGCGCCCCGCCGCCCATCCAGTTCCGCCTGCTCCCGCGCCGCCCGCCCCGCACCCTCCAGGTCCCCCGCGCGAATCAGGACGTTGCTCCGGAACCACAGCAGGTCCGAGCGGTGCGCATCCTCCGGACCGGCCGCCAGGCCCCGTTCGCACAGCGCCGCCCACGCCCGGTACGGACCCATCGTTCGCGCGAACTCCTGGGCCGGCTGCGCGACCTTCGCCGCGATTTCCGCCGGTACTTCCCCCAGCCACGACTCGAGGGCCTCCCGCTCGGCGTCCACCTCTCCCCACGCCCGCCCCTGCGCCGCGGGATCGTCCTTGCGCTGGCGCACCCGCTCCCGGAACCACGCCGACATCCGCGCGAACGGCGCCTCCCGATCCGCCTCCGGGGCCGAGTCGCGGAAGAACAGAGCCAACAGCGGGTGGGTTTTCCAGACGGTCCGCCCGTTCTTCTCCTCCGCCGAGACCAGCGACAACTTCCCCGCGTCCGCCATCGGCAGGCGGAAGGTTCGCTCGTCCAGCCCGCAGATCGCCGCGCCCAGCCCCGCGCCCACGCCGCACAACGGCGCCGTTCCAAAGTCCGCGATCACCGCCCGGGCGGAGCCGCCGCGCTGGGCGGCCAACAGGTCCACCGAGAGCCGGAAGCTGGACCGCAGCCGCCGGCGCGCGCCGTCCCCTTCGCCCGATTCCGGCTCGAGGTCCAGAATCGCGGCCTCCGCGATCAGGTCGTCCACCGTGTAGGCGCGCGACCGGAGTTGGCCCGCCGCCAGATGGATCGCCAGCGGCAGGAAGCCGAGCCGCTCCAGCAGCACCGCGTACCGGGCTTTCTCCGCGACGCCGCCGGCCGGCCGGAACTCGGCTTCGAGCATCGCCATCGCGGCAGCCGCGCTAAGCACGTCCAGCGGCAGCGGCGCCCAGCCGAAGCCACGCCCCAGATCCCGGATGCGCCCCGTGAGCACTACGCGGCAGCCGTTCAACGCGCCGGTCAGCTTGCGAGCCTCCACCGCCGCCGCGTCGCTGTCCACGTTCTCGATGTGGACGAGCGCACGCCCTTCGATCAGCGCGGCGCGGACCTGCGCCCGGACCTGCGCCTCATCGCCGCGCACGCCCAAACGGTCGGCGAGCGTGTTCATCATGCCCCGGCTCTCGGTTCCGGCTTCCATCGGCAGCTTGTAGTAACCGGGGAAGTCCGCGCGCCGCCGCCAGGCGAGCGTGTCGACCAGGAACGACTTGCCGACGCCGGGGAGCCCGTGGACCGAGCAGACCAGCACCGGCTCGGTGGGATGCAGCAGGAGCTGGGCCAGCCGTTCGATCTGTTCGTCGCGGCCGTAGCACGAGGTGGTCCGCGACGCCGGTTCCAGTGGAACGCGCACCGCGGGTTGCGCCGCCTGCACCAGTTCGAGAGTGCGCGTGACGATGGGCAGGATCTGGCCCGTGTCGCGCTTGATCTCCGAGGTCAGGATGCCGTCGAACACGGCGCGCGCCTCACCGTCCTGGGTGAGGACCTCGCGGAACGCGGCGAAGAAGGCTCCGGCGAAATCGGATTGGAGCTCGGCTTGGAGTACCGGCGGCAGCGCGTGAGGATAGCCGAAGTCCGTCACCACACGGATCGCGTCCGCCGTGAGCTGGTCGCGCAATGCCGAGGCCGGGGAAGCGGCCCGATCGAGCAGCTCCTCGAGCCCTCGGTAGGCGGACTCGAGCGCGGAGCCCGGTTCGGACTCGGCGGCCGGATCCTTCGCTCGCGCGATCAGCTTCGGCGCGACGGTCTGGACGTACACCCGATCGGCCTCGCCGAACACGCCTTGTTCGTTCGCGTGGAGCGACGGGAAGATCGCGGCGAGCCGGTTGACCACGCCGGCTGCCGGGCCCGCCAGCACCAGATCGGCGCCGCGGAGGCCGGCGCCACACCGTTCGCCGAATCGCGTGACCACGTGGAGCGCGGCGAGCGCGAAGGCTCGGGACAGCGCCTTTTGCAGATGGTGGTTGACCGCCGGGTTGCCGTTGCGAAGGGTGCGCGCGACGTTGGAGTAGAGGTCGCGAAACGCGCTCTGGAGTTCGTTGCCGGCGACTCCGCCCGCCAGCGCGCCGATGGCCGTGTTGCCGAAGGGCAGCATCGACTTGGCGGCCGCGATCGCCACCGCTTCGGTAAGTGCGCACACGACGGCGGCGTATCCCAATCCGGGCATAGTGACAATCAGGATATCACCGCCGCGCGGAACGTTCCGCCTCCGCGGCGCGTATACTGGGATCATGCCGTGGTTTGCCGCGCTTCCCTGAGAACTCCCGTCCACTCGCCAGCGGCGGTCCGGCATTTGAGCCGGAACGTCGAGAACCGGAAAAAGGAGCACCATGAGCAAACGACTCGAGAAGCGGCACAAAAGGCAAGTCCTGCGCGCCAAGGAACGGATCAAACTCTCCGAGCCCGACCTGCGGACGCCGGAAGAGATCAAGGCCGCGCGCGAAACGAGCCGGTCGACCGCCGGATGGAACACCACCACATCGCGGACGGCGCCCGGGCCGCCCAACCGGGGCCGCGCCGTGCCGATGGCCTCCAGCTCCAAGGCCGACAGTTAATTAGCTAAGGCCGGATGCGGACCCGCCCTGGCAATTCACCTTAGGCCCTCGGGGTACGCAACGCTCTTGACCGCAATCGTGGTAGTATCCACCGTCCGGATCGACGAAAACGCGGGCTCGCGGACTACATCCTCCACGAGCCGTCGTCCTCCGTCGTGTCCCGCTTCATAGTGGCGCACGGCCGAATTATGGACCGCCAATGTGGCCCCAAGCTTTAAGAAGGGAGCGAAAGACTCGAACGCTTCCCGCATTCCGGCGGGGGACTGATCTCCGTCCAGGAACAGCAGATCGATTGGCGTGGTCCACGAACTCGCCGCCGTCGCGGCGGTCCCACGGATGGCTTCCACCCATTGCTCGATGCCGGCGCCCCGCAAATTCTGGTGGAAGCACTCCCACTGCGAAGACGCGACGCCGCGCATGACCGTCTCGTATACGGGCTTGGAGAAGGCGTCTCCGGATGCGTCGAACGGGTCCACGCAATAGACTCGTCCGCCTCCCTTGCCGCGGCAGGCCCACCCGAGCGTGATCGCCGAGCGCCCGAGAAACGAGCCGACTTCGACGATCACCGGATTTTCCGGCAACGACTTGACAACCTCGAACAGCGCCCCGGACTCGCGCCGCCCGGTCCAGCCCCGGACACGGCTTGCGTGTTTCCAACTGGCGGCGAAATCAGGCCGGCTCAGGCGGTCGATCAACTGGGTACAATAGCCGCCAAGACGCTCCACTCCGGGCCGGAACATGATCACGAGATCAGTACGCCCCCTGACGGAAGAGGACCGCGGTCACGGTTCGCGCCAGGATCGACAGATCCAGCCACAGCGACCAGTTCCGGATGTAGTAGGTGTCCAACGCGACGCGCTCGGCATAAGTCGTGTCGTTGCGGCCCGAGACCTGCCACAGTCCGGTGATACAGCCCTTCACCAAACAGTAAAGATCGATATCGTCACCGTACTTACTGATTTCCCCAGTCACGATCGGCCGGGGCCCTACGATACTCATCTCGCCGGCGGCGACATTGAACAACTGCGGGAGTTCATCGAGGCTGGTCCGCCGGAGAAAGGAGCCCACCCTGCTCACGCGGGGGTCGTCACGAAGTTTGTGAGTTTCTTCCCATTCACGGCGCAGTTCGGGATTCGCTTCCAGGTGCCGTTTCAGTGCCTCGTCCGCGTCCTTCACCATTGTCCGGAATTTCCAGGCCCGGAAGCTCGCGTTACCCTTGCCGAGGCGGCGATGTCCGAATAGGATCGGCCGTCCCGATTCAATCGCGATGGTCAGCGCGATCACGGCGAACAACGGCGACAGCACGATCAGTCCGGCGATGGCCAGAAGCCGGTCGAGAACGGCCTTCACCGCCAAACGTTTACTGGCGTAAATGTGCTGGTCGACTTCGAGCACCAGTTCTCCTGCCATGTGGCGGGACTGCACGCTGGTTCCGGCGACGCCGCTGAACGGGTGAAGCACGAACACCTTGGGGAAGTTCGCGCATCGGCGTCCGATCAGTTCCGCGACGTCGCGGGCGGCGAAGCCGGGAATGGCCACCACCGCGCATGTGGCGCCGGGATTTCTCGACTGGACCGCGGCCAATTCTTCGGCGCTGACCAGCGGAAGGCTGCATCCGGGAAATTCCGCGTCCCACGCGCTTTCAGCGGCAATCGCCACCGGTATCAAGCCACCACCCGGATGCTCCAGGAGAACCTTCAAGGCGGCCCTCAGATGGGAGCCGGATCCGAAAAGTACGGCCGGATAGCCCCACCATTGGCGCCGTCCGAACCAGGACCGGACCGAGAACCTCATGAGCGGGATCAACACGATCGTGAGAACCACCGCTAACACCAGTGTCCAGGTCACGGGGGACCGGCCCCCACGTTGGGTCACGGTCAGCGCGGCCAAAACCACGAACGCCACCGCGCTCGAGATCGTCACCCGGCGGATCTCTTCCGGCGCGCACAACGCAATCACCGAGTAGAGGCCCACCGAGGCGTAGATAACGAGAAAGATCGGAATCGCCGGCCAGAGGTGCAGGTAGGCTCCCCACTCCACCGGCCCCGCGAGGGCTGCCTTGAGCATGACGCTGATTGCCACCGCTGTCGCAAGGCAAAAGATGTCGGTGGCCATCAGGATGCCGACCACGGCCGCGGGGCGGCACCGTTGAATCTTCCTGTTGATCACCGCCGGCCGGGGCGGGGAGCGAAATACGAAGGGACTTCTGGAAATCGTTGAAGCGCTCATGACGGCCACCCCTCCGGGACCGGATTGCGCGATGCCGCCACCGACTCGCGGTAAACCGCGAGCGTACGCTCGATCATGGTCTTGCGCGTGAAGTTACGTTCGTAGCTAATCCGCGCCGCACGGCCGAGACGGCCCCGCAATTCGGGAGATTGAACTAGCGCCCCCAGCTTTTCCGCGAAGTCCCCGTCGTCCCCCGGTTTCACCACAAAGCCTGTCGATGCGGTTACGGCTTCCCGCACCCCACCGACATCGCTCGCGATCACGGGCAGTCCTGCCCGCATGGCCTCGAGTATCGAAATGGGAAATCCTTCCCATCGCGATGGGAGCGCGAAGATGTGCGCGCTCGCCAGCAACCGGTTCACGTCTCTCCGGTCCCCGAGAAATCGGAGCGATGCCCCAACTCCGAGTTCAGCGGCGAGGCGCTCCATGGATCCCCGCAGTGGGCCGTCACCGGCCAGCAGAACCTCCACCGGGCGATTCAGCGTGGCCGCCGCTTTCAGCAGCGTTGCATGGTCCTTCTGCCTGACGAACCGCGCCGCCATCAGAATCCTGATTGGGCCGCTGTCGCTCTCCGGCACGGCGCGTTCCGGCGAGTCCGCGATCCCGTTGTGGACAGTCTGGATCTTGCCGGCCGGAATCCCCTGTTCGATCGCCAGGGCCCGGTTTGCCTCCGAAACCGTGATGATCTTGCGGCACAACCGGCTCGCGGCGCGCTCCAGGGGAGTCCCGATCGCATGCCACAGCTTCGAGGTCCCCTCGGCGAAGCACCACGTATGAGCCGTGAAGACACTCGGAGTTCCGCGCACCGCGGCCGCCATTCGAGCCAGCAGTCCTGCCTTGGAGGTGTGGGCATGGACCAGCGCCGGGCGAAGCCTCCCGAATCTGGACGCCAAGGCCATTGTGGCGGCCGTGTCCTTGATGGGGTTCATCGGATGCACCAGCGACGGGATCACGTGGACCCCGGCTCCCATGGCCTCGGCCGCCTCGGTCAGGTATCCTCTCTCACCGGTGACGAGATGGACATCCATGAAGTGCCGGAAGCCATCCATCAGGTCGGCTACATGAGTCTGCCCGCCGCCCATTTCCGCGCGGGTGATGACGTAAAGAATGCGGGGTTTCATGCGAACGCCTCCAATACCTTCCAAGTTTCGGCGGCGCAGCGGTCCCAGGAGAACTGGGCCGCCCTGCGCAGGCCTCGGGTGCGATAGTCGTTTCGTAGGGTCTCGGAACGCGCCAGCCGGACGACGGCCTCCGCGATCGAGGCCGGATCCAACGGGTCGACGCCGGTGGCCGCGTCTCCAACCACCTCCGGCAGCGAACTGTTCATCGCGGTAACCACCGGGGTGCCGCACGCCATCGCCTCGAGCGGAGGCAGCCCAAACCCCTCGGCGAGTGTCGGATAAACGAGCGCCATCGCGCCTGCGTACAGCGCTGGAAGGAGTTCATGGCGCACGTAGCCCGTGAAACAAACATTGGCGGACGCCTCCGGGAGCCCCGCGTTGCCGAAGACAAGCCCGGAGCCGCGCGCCCCGGCAATCACCAAACCCAAGTCCGGTTCCCGGCGGCTGATCTCCGGCCAGGCTCGCAGGAAGCCCGCGACGTTCTTGCGTGGCTCGATCGAGCCGACAATCAGCACATACCGTTCGAAGCGAATCCCCAACTCCTGCTTCGTCCGCGCGATTGCCGCCGAACTTACGGGAGCGAACCTCTTGTCGACACCGTTATGAACGACACTGATCTTGCCGGCGGACACGCCGAGAAGTTCCACCGCTCGCGCCTTGGTGTAGTGGGAAACGGCGATCAAGTGCGCCGATTTCCTGGCCAGCCTCGGTAGGAGCCATCCATACCACCGGGCGAAATCGGGTTGGAACCACTGCGGATAGTCCAGCGGGATCAGGTCGTGAATGGTGCAGATTTGGCGGAAGCTGGCAATGGGGCCGGTGTTGTTCGGACTCCAAAGCAGCCCGCCGCGCGCCCTCAGGGGAAGAACGAATTGTTCCCACATGTGGCCTTTCGCGCCCTTCAGCGGCGAAACTGGAGCTATGGTTCGCGCCCGGCCCTGAAACCGGCTCACCAGTTCCTGGGCGTAGTACTGCATTCCCGTTCTGGCGTGGGCGGCATAGCGGCCGTTGACGAAAATCTGCCTCATGTCAATTTGTCTCCCAGGGCGTCGAAGGTCAACTCCGCTGGCCGCGAGGTAGGGCTGGCGATCAGGAGCACGGCAATGGCACACCAGGCGGCAAAGATCCGTCCATCGGTCCAATAAATGACTCGCGGAGCCTCGATGACTCCGATGAAGAGAATGGGGTAAGTTACCAGTCCAGCCAGCTTCATCCGGCGGAAGCCCTCGTAGCTGGCGCCGGCCACTATTCCGGCGGCTCCCCAGAACAGCAGCAGGCCCGGCCAGTGTAAGTCCACATAAGGCAACAGCAGTCCGCTGCCATTGTTGAATTCCGGATTGGCGCCCCTCGACAGCACCATGAGGAGCGAATCCTCGCGGCCCGCGCCGAACTCCGGCGCCAGCGTCCCGGCGGCCTCCCGCAGGAGCGGGAACTTCCAGAGGAAGGGAGCGCTGAAGTACGGCGCGCCCACCGGCCCCAGCCGCTCGGACAGAAAGGCGCCGTTGTTCAACGCGGTCGCGAAATAACCGGCGAAGCGCGTGGAGGCGAATGTCCAGAAGTCGAGGTGGCCACCCGCGTAAAACGTTACCCAGGAACGGAAGTATTCGAGGCCGGAGAACAAGAGAAAGACCACGACGCCGGCTGCCAACGGCGCGACGGCGAGCGCCCCCCGGGATGAGTACCAGGCCCTGGCGCCCGGCCCCATCCGGCGGACCGCCATGATGACGCCCGGAAGAGCCAGCTCGATGACCGCGAGCCGCTCGCTGTGGAGCACCGCGCGGACCAGCGCCAATACACAAACGGCGGCGATCCCGGGCATTACCCGCCGCGCTGGAAACCGGATCCCCGCCAGGATCCCCAATACGATCGCCGGGATGCCCAACTGGGTCAGCGTCGTAACGCCGGGAATCGTCACCAGGTAAACCTCCTTCATTTGCGATGCCGCCCCCTTGGTCCCGGAGAGTACCGCGAGCACTTCGGCTGGACCCGCGCCGCGGGAAATCGCGGCCCCCGCCCATACCAGATAGCCGGCCAAGCAGAGCCCGGTCGTAACGTCGAATGCTCGCAAGATCGCGGCCCACGGAAGGCCGGCTCCGGGATCGGACTCCGCCTCACGGCCGCCATCTCTCGAGGCCAGCAACGTTGCGGTCGCGCAGCCGGTGGCGAAGGTGAGAATCGCGGCGGCGCAGCACAGCCCGTAGTAAGCATCGAAGTACTTCGCCGTCCGCCACGCCGAGACGTAGACGTCTGCTGGCAGCCAATATGCATAGAGGGTGGCAGGCAGCGATACGGCTAGCATCGCCAGAATGGGGTTACACCACCAGGGGAGCATATGGCTGTGTCGATTGGCTCACTAAGGCCGGAAAGCGGCTATTCCGAATACCGCCAGGCTCGCCCATCTCACGACGCGGTCGACTCGCCCCAGCCGGCTCTCCGGCACGATCAGCATGTCGCCATCGCGCAGGTCCACATCCTCGGCGATTCCGCCGCTCCGCATCATCCGCTTCATGTCGAGCGCCCTGACTCGCGCCCATTGATCGTCCACTCTCCTGACCAGCCAGACCGACGAGTGCTTGGCGTTCTCCCGGAAGCCTCCGGCTAGCGCGATCGCCTGCGTCACGTTGAGTCCGCCTCGCGGATCGTAAAGCCCGGGCCTTCCCACCTCGCCCGCGACGGTGATTCTCGGCTTGATGAACTCCCGTAAACTCACCGAAACATCGGGATCCAGCAGGCGCGCCGAAGCAGTCTTGCGGATTTCCGCCGCCGCCTCTGGAACGGTCAGCCCCGCCGCCTTCACCTCTCCGCCCAAGTCCAGGGAAACGAATCCGTCAGGCTGCACGGTTGCGGTCTGGTTGAATTCGGGCGAGTACCGGAACTTGACTTCGATGACGTCGCCGGGGTGTATCCGGTAACGGTCCTGACCGGACATGCCGCTGGCGCCGGGCGCGTCGGCCAAACATGCGGGTAGGGTGGCAATTCCGAAAAAAAGGGGGAAAAGCAGATTCATAGGTGTTGGAACACGAACTGTGGAATGGGGTAGGTGCGGTTGTGGAGAATGAAACCGCTCGCCTCGCAGCCCGCGTTGCGGAGGAGCCGCAAGGCGCGGGCGACCGAACAATGATTGGACTTGTCGGAGGTCACGCACAGGAAGATGCCCTGCCCCTCTCTAAGAACCAGCGGCAGGGACTCGGTCCAGGCAACAGGCCCTGAGTCGACGATGATCGCGGAAAACTCGTCCAGGCGCACGCCCAGCCATACCTTGCCGCTGGACCCAAGCTCCGTGTCCAGGTCGTCCTTGGAGACAACCGTGCGGACACCGTCACCAGACTCCACCACCACCATTTCTTCGGTCGAGCCGGGAACTGGCGCGCAACCGGAGTTGTGCCCGGAGACCAGCAACACGGGCTCGGGCGATTCAGCGGTCAGTTGCGCCGCCACCGAGCGGGCCACCGCTGGCGTGTAGTCCTCGGGATCGACGCTGACGACGAAGAATATGGTTCGTGGGCCATGCTTGGCGGACTTCGCCATAACGGTCTGAACAAGCGGCTCCAGGTAGTTTCCTTGCCCTAGTGCCTGGCGCCTCGATCGCGGCGCCGAACGAGCCAGTGTTGCCAGAACCGGGAGTCGGGTGAATCGCTCCAGTTGAACCGGGAGTGAAACGGTCCGGTCGAGGAGGGCGCCGAGCAATACCAGGAGCAGCATTGAGCCTTGAGCGAGCGTGAACAAAGCCACCACGGTAGGGGTAATCTTCGGCTTGGGAAGGACCGGTGCATCCGGCGGCTCGACCACCGCGGCATTTGCCATCCGCTGGTCGTCCATGAGCCCTTCGACCCGGAGTTGGTCGCGCTTCCTGGAGTACAACGCATAATTCAACTCGGCGTCGCGGACCCGTTGCATCAGGACAGCCTCGCGTGGGCCGGCGAGGGTGACCCTCCGCAGACCTGCCTGCAGTGATGCCACTTGGCGGGCCAGCTCATACGCCCTCGCCTTGACGCCCACGCGCGCCTGCTCCACTCGCGCCAGTTCCATTTCCGCCTGTTGGCGTTGCGGATTGACGTCCGATGTCTCTTCTTTCGAGATCCGTCCGGAAGCCTGATCGAGAGCCGCCGCGGTCTGATTGATCTGCTCCTCCACTTGGCGCACCGCCCGGTCCGCGGGTTGGAACTTCATCCGGAGCTCGGTTCGCTTGTTGCGGAGTTCGACGAGGAGCGTGTTCAGGCGCTCCACGCTGTATTGGTTGGGAACCGCCCGCAGCGTCGTCCCAATTCGCGCCGGCGCCTCGCCGATTTGGGCACGCAGCAGGCCAGCGCGCTTCTCGAGGTCCGCCGCTTGCGCATCTGCCTCGTTGGCGGCGGCCAGGAGGCCAGCCAGCCGCTTGATGCCTTCCCACTGCTGTTCCTTGACGGCCACGGCTCCGGACTCGGCCTGGAATCGAGCCAACCCGGCTTGCGCGTCCTCTACCTCTTTCTGGAACTCATTGACCCGCTTCGAGAAAAACTCACGACTCTCCCGCCCGCCCCGGAGCTCGAGCTGCCGGTTCAGGTACTCGCCGGTGAGCACTCGCAGTACCACGATCGCACGGCTGCGGTCGCTGTCGGTATACTTCACCTCCACCAGATCCGTACGCAGTACGGGGCTGACTTTGAGCGACTTGCGGATGCGCTCCAGCAGTCGCGCGGTGGCGGGTTCTTCCGCGTTTCCGATCCTGTGCCCGAAGGCCACTAATGCAATGTTCCGTAAGATGGGATCCGCCGACAGAAGCTCGACTTCCGTGGTGATCTGAGCATCGGAAACTGGAGCCGGAATCGGCGCCGCGACATCCGTCGCCGCCGCGACCACGGGAGGACGCCCGTTACGGATCAGAAGGCGGGTTCGCGCCTCGAACTGCGCGGGCGACGAGAGCAGATAAACCATCAGCGCCAAGCACGTGAGCAGGCAGGTGCCGAGGATCGATCGTCTGCGCCGGAAAATGGCGTGAAGTGTCTCGTGCGTTGGCCTCATCTTGTGTGTTGGGGGCCCAACCGAAGCTCGCTACACCCCCCCCATCTGAGGATACAGTGATTCACTCGATTCCAACAGGTCTATTTTTAGGTTCCATAGGTTCCATGGGTACTATAACTAATGTGCCGGGGACTCTTCAGGGATGCGGACTCAAACACTTTATCGTTGCCACGGAAGTACGGAGAGTTCTAGAAGGACTGGTTCATGAATTTCCATTTTTTGTGTTTGAGGAACCCTCCTTTTGTCCGCTATAATGGGCTCGGTTTAGTCGGATCTTTCGTTGGAGGAACCACCGAGATGAACACCCGAGTCGCCGCCTTCGCGGCCACCCCTCTTGCACTTATCCAGCTCGCATATGGGCAAAACGCCATACAGGGGAGTTGGGGGCCGGTGATCCCGTGGCCCCACGTGGCGGTCCACGTGTCACAACTGCCGGATGGGCGTGTGCTGACGTGGGCGGCCGCGACGGCCACGGACTTCAACCCAGCCGAGCCGAACAATACGGTGGGGGCGATCTTCGACCCCAGGAACAACTCGTTCACCAATCTGCCGAATCCGCGCCACAACATGTTTTGCGCGGGACTCGCCACGCTGAGAGATGGAAGGTTGATCGCCGCGGGCGGAGGTGCGTCGGTGCGGCTCACCAGTATTTTCAATACCGGGACATTGTCCTGGTCGGCAAGCGGAAACACCATCCAGCAGCGCTGGTACGGCACGAACGTGGCCCTGCCGAATGGCAAGGCGTTCCTCGCTCTCGGCGCCGTCGATCAGCCGTTTCCGGAACTGTGGGACCCCGCCACCAATCGGTGGACCGAAATTTATGGGCCCCGGATGGACAGCATTCTCACCGAGTGGCACACCTTCAACGCCGAAGACTTCGAGTGGTACCCGTGGCTCCACGTGGCTCCGAACGGGCGCCTCTTTCACTCCGGGCCCACGCCCGTGATGCACTGGGTCGATCCCTTCGAAGGGGGCACGATTACAGCCCTCGGCCCGAGGTTCACTTCGGATCGAATGAGAATGTGGGGAAGCTCGCTCATGTATGCACCTGGTAAGATACTGGTTACAGGGGGCCGGGACATGAATCTGAGCCCCAGTTCGACAAACCAGGCATTTACCATCGACATTAATGGACCGTCCCCCATTGTGACCCCTGTCAGCCCGATGAACTATGCGCGTGTGTTCCACTACACGTTGAATCTGCCCAACGGCGAGGTGATCGCACTTGGGGGGAACACCAGCTCCCTCAAATTCAGTGATCAGGGGGCAGTGCTGCCCGCCGAGATTTGGAATCCGGTGACCGGCCTGTGGCGGGTGGTGGCGTCTCAAGCGGTGCCTCGCCCCTATCACGGAGCAGCGGCTCTTCTCCAGGACGGCCGCATCCTCAGCACGGGCGGTGGAATCTGCGGGTCGTGCGGCGCCAACCACCTCGACGGGCAAATCTATTCGCCTCCCTACCTGTTCAATTCGAGCGGGGGCCTCGCCACCCGCCCCACGTTCTCCGAGCGAGGCTCGGCGTCTCAGATCTCGCCCGGCAAGAGCTTTTCCGTGAGGGCGTCTCCGGGAGTCACCGCCTTCCGCATCATTCGGCTGCAGGCCACCACGCATGGAATCCAGACCGACAGCCGCGGCATTCCGTTGCCGGTCGTCAGTTCCACGTCCAACGGCAATAACTGGGTGACCTACACCCTCGCGCCCCCATCCAACGTCGACATCATGGTGCCGGGCGATTATTGGCTTTTTGCGACGAATGCGTCCGGGACGCCGTCCAGCGGGCGGCTGATTCGAGCCACTCCGTGAGGCTCGCGTCGATTCGGCTCCTGCTGAGCTCCGCGGCAGTGTGGGTTGCGATGGCGGCCGATCATGGTTTTGGGCCGTTGCTCCCGCCCCGGGACCTGCCACCGTTGGAAGTGACCAATCAGGACGGGGTCTCCATGCCGTTGACCAGTTTGATCCGCGGGCGCCCCGCCGCTGTCCAGTTCATGTTCACGAGTTGCCGGACCGCCTGTCCGTTGTTGGGCAATCTGTTCCACTCCGTGGAGAAGCGGTTGGGCCCCGGGAACTCGGGCGCCATGCTGCTCTCGATCTCCATCGATCCGGAACATGACGGCCCCGCTGATCTGAAGGGTTGGCTCGCCAAGCATCAGGCTGGGCCCCGGTGGCAGGCGGTGACCGTCCAGCCGGCTCAGACCAAGGCATTGCTTGCGGCTTTCGGTCTCGAGGAAGTCCCTCGAGTCGCGCATACCACCCAGGTGTTCTACGTCTCCTCGAAGGGACTTATCCTGGGACGGACGACTCCCCTCCCCGAAGCGGCGGCCGTAGCCGCCGAGTTACGCCGGGCGCCATGACTCCGGGGAGGCGGCTGTCCGCTTTCGCCGCTGCGGCGGCGCTAGCTTTGTGCGCCGGTGTCCGCCAAGGCGAGCGGATGTACACGACCGGCGCCGGGCTTTACGCGACGCTTGCCGGTTCGCAAGATCGCCTGACTGACGACGCTGCCCGATGCATCAATTGCCACGGCAAGGACGGGCAGGGGCTCGCCGAGGCCGGACTGCGCGGCAGTGACATCCGCCCGAAGACATTGGGAGCGCGGGTCCGGCGGCGGGGTGGGCCGCCGTCGCGATACGACGCCGCGGGCTTTTGCGCCGCCCTGCGGACTGGCATCGATCCCGCCGGAGTCGTACTGGGCAGGGGCATGCCGCGCTACCAGATCCCAGCCTCTGGATGCCGGTCGCTTTGGGACTATTTGCTGGAGTTGCAACGTGGCGCCGATTCTTCTTCGGCCGGCGGATGGTAGACTCGAAATGCTGGGGGGCCAAGTGGAATGGCGGAGATCGATTTCCCGTCTGGCCCGCGTCATTTTCCGCCGAGGCAGCCAGAACCGGTTTATGAAAATTTCCGTCGTAATTGCGAATCATAACTACGAGAGATATCTCGAGGCATCGATCGAGAGCGTACTCAGCCAGAATTACCCGGACTTGGAATTGGTGCTCGTGGACGACGGGAGCACCGACGGATCGCGGCAAGTCATGGAACGATACCGGGCGCGGGCCAAAATCCTCTTCAAACCGAATGGTGGACAGGCGTCAGCGCTGAACCTCGGCTTCCGGCATTGCGCCGGCGATGCGGTCCTGTTCGTCGATTCCGATGACGTCTTGAGCCCCGGCGCGCTCGCACGGATAGCGTCCGCCTGGAGACCGGGATTCTCGAAACTGCACTTCCCGCTGGATCTGGTGGATCAGGAGGGAGGGCGGCTGGGAGGGCGCATTCCGCGTGCCCGCTTGTCGCGCGGCGACCTCAGGGCCGACGTCTCGAAGCGTGGGCTTTACGTGAGCTCGCCGGGAAGCGGAAACGCCTACGCGCGCAGCTTCCTGGCGGCCGTGATGCCGATTCCGGAACAGGATTGGCCGTTCGCCGACGCCTACCTGATCTGTCTGGCGCCGATGCACGGCGAGATCGGCGCGATCGATGAGTCTCTCGGCGGTTACCGGCGCCACCCGGGCAGCGCCACCAATATCACGACGGCGTCCCTTCCCGAGTTGCGCTCCAAGCTTTCGCGGATGCTCGAGACCAGCCTGTCGATGGGAAGGCTGGTGCAGCGGGCGGCGCCACCGGGATTGCAATCCTCCGGGAATCCGGCCACCCGGCATTGGCTCCACCTGAAAGCGAATCTGGCTTTAGCCAAAGTCGAACGGCGGAGCGCCGCCGGGACTTGGGGCTTGGCTCGCCAACTAGCCGCCGCCGCCTGGAGTGCGCCGGAAGTGTCCCCGGCTGGGAAGCTCCAGTTCTTCGCTTTCGCGCTCGCCGTCGCCGCTCTTCCCTTTTCTCTAGCGGTGCCTTTGATCCAGGCGGCCTTTGCTCCCGGCGACCGGGTGCGGTGCTCGGTCTCCGCTGGCGCCGGCCGGCTTTCAGACTGGGCTCGGGTTTCCAGAGCCGGACCACCCCGTCGATAACCTGCGGATGAGGCCCCGCCGCTCTCCGGGAGCAAATGCGAACTGAGTCAGCACAACGGCGATCGAACGCGGAGCCCCCCCCACCAGGACCGTCCAAACCGCCAGGCCAATCCGGTCACGTAATCTCAATTCCGGCGCGCGAAAAGCGGCGGAAAGCAGTTGCGACGCCAATCGCATCCGCCCGGCGCGGCCGAATGGGTCCAGTTCCGGAGCGATCCGGGACAACGCCATCCGGACTTTGAGACACTGCCAGTGATCCGTCACCACTCCGGGCTGAAAGGCAAGTCCTAATTTCCCGGTTTCCCTCGAGAGCAGCGACCGCAGTTCCAGCAGCGATTGCGCCATCGACCGCAGTTTATCGCCAACCTCTTGCGTGCCCGCCGACGTGATGTTGGTGACGCTCCGGACGTGGCGCCGGTAATAACCCAAAGGTTCCTGAACGGCTCCAACGCTCCCGTACAAGGGCGCCAGAAAGACCAGATAGCCGTCGGGCCCGTAGGCCCACTCCTGCTCGGGCATCGGCATCACCCGGTCCAGGAACACCCGCGAGAACAGATTTCCCGTATTGGGCGGACTCACATACATCCCCTCGCCCAGCAGTTGCGCCTTCAGGTCTCCCTCGGGCAGGTGTGCCCGAGGCACGAGCGCACCCGTGCGCGTGCCGTCCTCGACTATTACCTCCAGCGGAAAGTGGACCTTCGATGTGCCGGCCCTCCAAGCCTTCACGGATTTCTCCACGGCGTCCGCGCGCAACGCGTCGTCACAATCGAGAAACAGTACGAAATCGCCCGTGCAATGACGCAACGCGAGATTGAACGCCGACGCCTGCCCTCCGTTGGGCTTCCACACGATCTTCGCCCGGCCCTCATAACGCCGGATGATCCCGGGCGATCCGTCCGTGCTGCCGTCGTCCACGATCACGACCTCGATATCGCGGTACGTCTGCGCAAAAGCGCTTTCGATCGACTCCTCCAGGTATTTCTCGTAGTTGTAGCTGGAAACGACGATGGACACCTTCATGCCGGATGGCCTCTCTGAAAGGGATCGAGCCCCCGGTGTCTGAGGTAAACGAAACACGCCGCCGCCAGGACCCCGTGCGCGGTGACGACAGCCAAGGCCATCCCAGCTTCATGCAACGTGGGAGCCAGCCAGTACGCGACGGCAACATTCGAACACCCCGCCAGGATAGTGATCAAGGTGAATTGCTTGTCCAAGCCCAGCGGTAACATCCACTGGATTCCGAGAGCCACTCCGGCGGCTTCCAGACATAAGGCCACTCCTAATAGCCTCAGGACGGGCACGGCGCGATCGAAACCCGTACCGAGCAAACCCCGAATGAGCCACGGGGCGGCAATGGCACAGCCGATACCTAGCAGCGTTCCCCAGCCAGCCATCAACAGCGCCGATTGCCGCGCCACGCGGCGCGACTCGGGTCCGAACGCCCCTTGATCCCCCGCCGCGTGGGAGACTTTCGCGTAGAGCAACTGCATGACGGGATGGAGCAAGGCTGTCAGTCCCCGATAAGCGCGCTCCGCGCCCGAGTAGTATCCGGCGCTCGCCGGCCCACTCAACAGACCGAGCAGAAACCCGTTGGCCGAGCTGTACAGGCTGGATGCGCCTCGAAACACGAACATCGGAAACGAAGACCGGAGGGCTCGAGCGGCGCTGGCGGCCGAGGATAGCCGGACCGGGGTTTCGAGACTGATCAGATAGAGCCCGGTGGCCGCCGTCGCCGCGCAGGCGAGCATGTTGCAGGTGATCATCCACCAGCCATCGCCCGGCATGCGAACCAGGGACATCGTGGCAATCGCCGCAATGGACCGGTACACCAAGTCGAGCTTCGCCAGTTGGGCGAGCCGTCCCATGCCCTGGAAATACCAGAGCATCGTCGCGCCTTGCGCCAGTGCGTAGCCGATCGATACCGCGAACAGGAGGGGATCCCTCATGAAGGCGGGGAGCACCGGGTAGAGCGCGAGGGCTCCGGCGGCGACCACGCATCCCAACGCCAACTTCGCCCCATTGACTTTCGAGACCACCTCTTCCCGCACCGTCCGGTCGTCCCGGTTACGGGCGATGTCACGTGAAGCCGTGAAACCGAACCCGTATTCGATGACCTGCGATGCGTACAAGCCGAGCGAATGAAACACCGAGACCTTTCCCCATTCAGCCGGCCCGAGCACGCGCGCGACGTAGGCAATCATCAACAGCGGCGCCACGAAGCTGGCCAGGTTCGCCGCGTAGAACCATGCTGCCTGCCGCAACTCGGTATTGTCCATCAGCGAACGTAAACTCCCACGCAGTTCCGCGCCCCTCAATCTCCCGTCCTCCGCCGGGCGCGCTGGGCTGTCGAGCCCCTGCGCAAACCCTCGACGAACGTACTTCGCCAAGAGCGGCTAGCAGAGCCGTGCCGCACCCGTCCCCCGACTGCGGCTTGGCCGCCGGCAATACGTACTGCGGACGTCAGGGTCATATTCCATCATAAGCTAGGCTCCCCGTTCCGTTTGCAAACTCGCACATTCCATCGGCAAACACGTGTTCGTTTCCAGCTACGTTTATGACCTGGCGTTCGGCAAAAGGCGGCGCTGGCTGTTCCAGCGCCCGCGGCGCGCGGGACCTTCTACTCGGAGGTTGGCATCTGGCCGGCGTCGTGCAGACTCTTTCCGGCGCCCCGTTTTCCCCCAGCTTCGTCACCACCGTTCAGGGCTCGGTGGGAGGCCGTCCGGATGTGGTCAGCGGCGCGGCGGTCTATCCGGCCGAGCGCTCCATGCCTGGAAGCTTTCAGCGCGCTGAATAATCCGCGGTTCGGCAATCCCAACGGCGCCATCACCAACCCCGCGGTCGTCGGAACCATCAACAGCGCGGCCGGCAATCGCACCGTCCAGCTTGGCGGCAAATTCCAGTTCTGATAGGGAGCGACCCTGTCAAGCGCCAAGAGGGCGTGCAAGTCGACAAGGGTGCAAGGTGGGTGGTAAGGCGAGAGGCAAATGCGACGGTAGCGCCAATCTCCAGCGTTCCGCACATTGTCTTATTTTAATGAAACTGTATCCAGCTTGGATTCAATGCGTTGCCAGGATACCCACTCATGGACGCGCGGTCGTTTCCGCAACCCGCCACGCCCGATGCGCCAAAATCGAAGGCGCTGGGCGTAAAATCAACAGTGGCGGCGAAACTGACGTGGTAACGGCGTTCCTGGTCCTGGCGATTCCGACTTTCGAGTCGATCGGGTACTACTTCGAGCATGCGGCGGGCGCGGGCCCGGCGAAAATCCGCTACAAAATGGCGGACGCGAAGGAGTGGCGCGAGGGATACCCGCCCGTGTACGATCCGCGCGAGAAGGAGTACCGGGGATCGCTGGTGGGACTGGCGCCGGACACCGAATACGAAGTGGAGTTGCAGGCGGGAGCGCACCGCGCCAGCGTACGGTCGCGCACCTGGAGCGAGCGGTTTCGGGTCACGAAGACGACGCATCTGAAGGGCGGCGTTTCGGACCAGACGGTGCGGATCACCGAAGGTGGATCGGCGGCGGGATGGCATCTGGTGGAACCCGCACCCGGCTCGCGCTTCGTCAGCGACGTGTTCAACCTGGCCGAGAACAACGTGGTGGTGGAGGCCGACTACGTGATCCTGCGCGGACTCGAGCTGATCAACGCCGGCGTTCACGCCGTGCTGATCCGCAAGGGCGTGAAGCACGTGGTCATCGAGGACTGCCACATCACCGGCTGGGGCCGCGTGGGCGGTGCTCGCGTGTGGGGCGTGGTGGGCGGTTCCGACAGCGCCGTGTACGCCGAGCCAGGCGCGGGCCATCTGGTGATCCAGCGTAATCTGATCGAATCTCCGCGGGGCGGCGCCAACGATTGGGAGAGCGGCCACCCGTCGGGTCCGCAGGGGATCACGCTGATCGATTCGGCCGGCGGCAACGTGATCCGCTACAACACGATCCGGTCGACCGAGGATCACGGCTTCAACGACGGAATCGGCGGTGGCTCGAACTACAGCTTCCAGGGCAGCCCCAACCGCGATTCCGATATTTACGGCAACATCGTCTCGCACTGTTGGGACGACGCGATCGAGAGCGAAGGCGCCAACCGGAACGTGCGGATCTGGTCCAACTATATCCACCACACCTTCGTCCACGTGGCGACGGCCGCCACGGCGATGGGGCCGCTCTACGTGTTTCGCAACGTATTCGGCGAGAGCCGCGTCTCGCACCAGGATCGCACCGGCGGCATGATGATCAAGACCGGAATGAACTACATCAATATCGCCGGCGAGCGTGTCAGCACGGGGCTCGGCTACCGGTTCATTTTTCACAACACGGCGCTGCAGCCCAACGGCGGGCTGGACGTGTTCTCGAGCCACGAATTGCACAACGCGGTGTCGCGGAACAACATCTTTTATTCCCGCGGCCGCGCCTATCCGCGCGACGCGGGCGAGCCGCGGAACGACTTCGCCACCGATCTGACCGGCGGCTATCTCGGCGGCGGATTCGTGAAGAGCATGTTCCTGCAAAGCGAGCGGCTCGAGTGGTTCCTGGCGCCGGCGATGAACAAGATCCAGTGGGGCCGCGTGGAATCGGAACGCGGGGGCAAGACAGTGGCGATCACCGATCCGGTGGTGGCGGCGAAGAACCCGGCCGTGGACGCCGGCGCGCGGCTGCCGGGATTCAACGATGGCTACACGGGAGCGGCTCCCGATATCGGCGCGTTCGAGACGGGACTGCCGGCTCCGCGATTCGGGCGCGAGGCGGCGCCCGGCTTCACGCGGGCGGCTTGGGAGACACAGCGGTAACAGCCCCGCCCGGAGTAGCTCGTCCTTAGTCCTTCGCCAAGCCGCCAAGACACGAGGAACGATCGCGCATCCGGGGAATGGAATCCGGCATCGCCCGGTTCAGGTCTTCTCCACCAGCTTCCGCACTTCCATCATGTAGAGCGACGGTTTGCCATGCCGGTCGCTTTCGAAGAACACGAGTTGCGAATCCGGCGAGAACACCGGCCACGCCGTCAGCGGCGACGAACTCGCGTGCTCGCACAAGACCAGTTCCCGTTTCACCTTGCGCACCAGCAAGAGGAGAAACGGCCCCGCCTTGCTCACGCTCGCGCCCACGAACGCCGTTGCGTCGCTATTCCACCCGAACGAGCCGAATTGCGAGGTCTTGGCGATCAGCGTGTCTTCGCCCGAATCCGGGTCGATCTCGCGGATCGAGTGGGCTTGGCCCATCACGTCCGGCTTGAACAGGTACAGGATCGTTCGCCCGTCCGGAGCCCATGCCGATTGCATGACGACGCCGCCCGGCGCGGTCTTCAGCTTGGCGTTGCGCTGTCCGTCCAGGTGCGCCAGCCAGAGCGCGCCGCCGGATCGATACGCCGCCGAGGCTCGCTTGGGCCGGTGCATGGGATCTTCCACAGGCCCTTCCGTTTCCGCGACGGTAGTGGCGGCCGCGCGCAGGAAGTTGACCGACACGAGCTTGTTCCCATCCCCCACGAGCGCGGCTCCCTCGGGCGCGACTCCGATGCCGGGCCCCGGCTTGTCCGCGAACTTGTGCAGTTGCCGCGGGCGGCCGCCGGTCAGTTGCATCCACACCGCCTCGCCGTCCGAATACAAGACGCCGCGCTCGTCCACGGTCAGTGTCAACGATCGCGGATCGACGGGCTTGGCGGACGTGGTCAACACTCGCGGGATCCACGATTTCATGTCGAGCGCCCACGCCTGCCACGAGCCTCCCCGATCGCTGGCAAACAGCAGGAAGTTGGACCGGCGCGAAAACGTGACGTGATGCGGCGGCGCCAGGCGCGAGGCTCCGTTCTTCGGATCCGTCACGCGGAACAACTCCGCTTCGGTGCCCGGATCGAGGAACCGGACCCTTTCGCCCGGCGACTGCTTGCGGGGAGGAGCCGGAAGCTGCTTCCTCGCCTGAGCGCGTGAAATGGCCGGAAACGCCGCCACCGCGGCAAGCAGGTCCCGCCGCGACCGGTTCCCTGGCGTCATCACTTCGATGCTAGCATTACTTCCCGCGCAGCCGGAACGTCATGCCGACGGTGACCGTTCGCGGGTAGCCGGGCGTCGCGTGGATGCCGAAGGCGGCCGGTCCACCGCGGTAGGGACGCGATTCGATGTAGTTCTGGGTCTCGTAGTAAGAGCGGTCCGCCAGGTTTTCGAGCGAGAAGTTGAAGTCGGCCCAACGGTTGACGCGGCGCACCATGGTGAAGTCGAACACGGTGTGGCCCGCGGCGGCGATCGTGCGGTCTTCTCCGTCCAATCGATAACCGTTGATCGCCCGCATCCGCAAGGAACCGGTCCAGCCTTTCCAGTTGGCGAGCGTGAGTCCCGCGTTGGCGGTGAAGTGGGGGGCGCGATCGACATAGACGCGGGGCGCGGAGCCGCGGTAGAAAGCATTGCTCACCTTGGTGACGCCGGCCGAAAGCGAAAGCCGGCGCGTGATCTCCACCGACGTCTTGGCTTCCCATCCGGACGCGCGCGACGGGCCGAAGAACCCGAGCGAACCGTCGTCGGCGATGTAGACGAGTTCGTTGGAACGGTCGATGAGGAACGCATCCACCGACAGCCCGAAGCGTCCCGTTCGATTCGACGCGCCCACCTGATAGAAGTCCGTGGTAGCCACGCGTTGACCTTCGGGCCGCGTGAGAATGCCGCGGGCATCGAGCGACGAGATGCCACGCCCGTAGTTGGCGTGGAGCGTCACCGGAACGCGGCTGAAAGGCGTGTAGGCCGCGCTGAATTTCGGCTGGAAGCGTCCCGACTGGCGCACGGCCGATTGAGCGGGATCCACGCGGTCGCGCACGTCGAAGCGGAACGAGTCGAACCGCATGCCTCCGCTGAGCATCAGTTTGCCGTGCAGAAGTTGCAGCGTTTCCTGAGCGTAGCCGGCTCCGTTGGTCACGCGCGCGTTGGCCCGCGTGGAGACTCCGAACGGCGTCCTTCCGATCCGCGGATACAAACCCACGTTGATCTGATTGTCGTGATAGTTGCCGCCGGCCGACAACGTTCCGAACGTCGCGCCGGATCGATGCGGCCGCACGTACTGCGCGTTGGCGCCTTGCTGGAGGCGCGAATCGTGCTGTTGGATCGCGTCGCCGTTGGCCTCGTCGTTCAGGAAAAAGGTGAAGTTCGAGTACAGGTCGAACAACGACCGCGTGGTGAAGCCGTCCAGTTTCCACACCGCGCCATTGTCCTGTTCGTGCCGGTAGTACGCGGCCGCCGTCGCCTGGTGGACGCGGCCGCCTTCGCCCGGATCGAGGGATCCGAACGGACTCAGCCGGCCGGCCGCCACCTCGGCGAGCGGGATCTGCCCGGACGATTGAAAGCCGTTGCGGCCGCCATTCATCTTCACGCCGAAGGCGCGGCGATCGCTCAGGCGGCGCGTCAGATTGCCGGTGAAGTGATCGCGCCGGTAGTCGAGCGGCTTCAGGAACGGTCCATCGGCATGGGAGCCTTCGTAGGCCAGGAAGGCATCGGCATTCCGGACATCCGGGCTGAAGCTCAGAAAGCCGCGCTTCGTGCCGAACGAACCGCCCTGGACACGCGCGGTCCACTGATCGGGGAACGACTCCCGCAGCCGGATGTGAACCACGCCCAGGCCGCTGAAGTCGCCATATTCGGCGCTGAAGGGGCCGTTGACGATCTGGGCCTCCTGGATGAGCTCAGGCGCAAGCGCCTTCAAGCCGCCGAGGTAGCCCTGCCCATGGCCCTGCGTCGACTGGTTCTGCTGGATGTTGTCGACCAGAATCTTCAGTCCCCCGTTCACTCCGCCGTGGTCCAGGTTGAATCCAAAGCGGCGCACTTCGATCGACTTGCCACCTCCTTCGTGCTGTCCGGCGTTGATGCCGGCGTTGAGAAGGTGGAAGACTTGGTCGTCCCGGGAGAACAGGGTCTGTTTGAACACTTCGCCGTCGCGCCGGTCGAGGGAGGGCTCGAGTGGCGCGGCAGTGATCACCACGCTGGTGCGCACCACGGGCGGCTGATCTTCGGCCTGAGCGGCGAGGACGGCGACGGCAAGCAATAGAGGTAGCACGAACCTAAGGATCGTAGCACAGCGGCGTTCCACATGCCAAGATACGCCGCGAACGCGGCGGTGGATTCCGCCTCGGCAAAGAAAAAACGGCCCGGCGGCGAACGGAGGCCTGCCGGGCCGCGAATGGAGGAGAGAGAACCCTAGTGACTACGCTTGTAGTGCTCTGCGAGCAGGTCGAGCCCGAAGTCGCCTTCGAACTCACGCCACACCGTGTGCGAGTGGTTGGCGTCATTCTGCGTGTTGTCGTATTCGATCAGGAACGTGGGACCCGCCACCCGGTAGTAGTGCGGTCCACCCTTTTCCGTCGAACCCGCCCACGCGAACCAAAGATTGTTGCCTGCCTTCTTGATCTTCTCGAGCCGCGATTGGGCCACTTGATCGGGCACGTTGTACACGTACTCGTCGAGCAGTTTCATCAGCAGCGCGCGTTGCCTGGAGTTCATCTTCTGGGCGGAGAGGCCGTTGGGTTGGCCCTGGAGCGACGCTTTGCGGGACGCTTCGGTAAGAATGTCCTTGTAGGCTTCGGCGGCGACGATCGCCGTCTTTTTCTGACCGTCGTCGAGGGCATTGAGAAGATCGCGGCCCAGATCTTCCTCCGCCGCGAGTACGCGCAGGCCCTTGCGTTCGCCCTGGCGGATCTCATGCGGATTGGCGCCGAAGAACGTGGGCGTCCCGGCGAGTTTGCCATTGGTGACGGTGAAGTGGACGCTCACGTGATGGCCTTCCACGCGATAGCCCCAAGTACCGGTGTCGGACGGTTCGCCGAACACGCTGAAGTGGTACTTTTCGGGATTGCGCCGGCCCTTGGTGTCCTTTTCCATGAACTTGAGGATGTCCTCGAGGCTCATGATGGTAGCCGCCTTGATGTAGCCGGACTGGCTGAGACCCGCGGCCAGCAGCGAATGGGCCAGCGCGCGCTGCGCCGAATTCATATCCGCCAGGATGAGCCCCATGCGCGGCTTGTTGAACCGGCCCGGGATGTCATCGGTCGGGATATAGTGCCAGAAGACCCGCTCATCGCCTTGGAAGGAGAGCTTCGCCTTGGCCTTTTGCCCCGCGTCGAGCGAACTGAGGAAGGCATTGGCCGCCTTCGTCATGGTGGAGATCGAGTTGGTTCGATCATAGGCGGAGGTCAGCAAGGCCACTCCCACACCGGCCGCGAACACACGCCAGAAATTCTGCTTCACCGATTGCTGCTCCTGTGCTTAGAACGAAGTGTTTTTCTTGGCGGGCGGGGTGGTCGCGACCGGATTCGACCGGGCCAGGAAAATGTACGGATTGATCGGCGTGCCGTTCTGGCGGACCTCGTAGTGCAGATGCGGCGCGGTGACGCGGCCTGTTGCGCCGGCGGCTCCGACGATCTGTCCGCGGCGGACATCCTGCCCGGGAATCACATCCGTGCGGGACAGATGTGCGTAGTAGGTATGCGTGCCGCTGCCATGATCGACAACCACCAGTTTGCCGTACGCCCCCGCCCAGTGGGCATGGAGCACGATGCCGTCGGCAGTCGCGCGGATCGGAGTCCCCACGCCGGCCGACAGATCGACGCCGGAGTGAAACGCGCCCTGGCCGGAGAACGGATCGACGCGCCGGCCGAAGCTCGAAAGCAGGCCACCGTGGACCGGCCACAACGACGGGCGAACGTTCACGTTCGCCTGGAAGGGCCGGGGGAGCTTGCGATAGGTCCGCGCGAAGCTGGCGCTCTTGAGGAAATTGTAGTCCTTGATGGTCTCGTTGAAGGTCGGCAGAAGCGGCCCTTCGGTGGACAGTTCCCCGCCCTTGCGCTTGATCCCGTAGGCAAGCGAAACCTCGGACGCGAACACCTGCAGCGTGGCAAGCTGTTCATTGGTGGCGCTGGCGGCCTTCTCGAGCTGGGAATATCGGGCACGCAGAGTCTCGAACTGATTCTGCAGCGAATTGTAGTTGGCGACTTTGAGCGCCATGCGCGCATAGCTACCGACAATTCCAAGCACGGAGAACGCGCCGATCAACGCGAGCGCGAGCACGCCCCAAACGGCCTGATGAGGAATATGAAGACGACGCAGGCGGCCGTGGAAGGAATGGGCTAGTACGACGATGAAGTAATGCTGCTTCATTTTAATTCCCGGAGTGGCGAACGGTCAACGATCCAGACGGGACTGCACCCTCTTCCATAAACTGGAACCGTATGTTCTATAAACCGTAGCAGGTCCTGGACCCCACTGTCAAGGCGGGACGACACACCCGGGGCGCCCTTCCGCCACGCTCAAAGGCCGAGGCGGTGATGCTCTTTCAGCAGGCAGCGGTCCATGACCACGTCCAAACCCGCGGCCATGGCCTTGGAGGCCGCATCCTGGTTGACGACATCCTCTTGCATCCAGACGGACTTCGCGCCGGTTCGAATCGCCGCGTCCACGATGGGCCCCACCTGATCGGAGCGCCGGAAGATGTTGACCATGTCGATGGAGAACGGGATCGAGTCCAGATCCGGATAGCACGTTTCACCCAGGACTTCGGTGGCGTTGGGATTGACCGGAACGATCCGGTACCCGTGATCGCGCATGTATTGCGAGACGCCGTGGCTGGGACGGAACGGGTCCGGCGAGATGCCCACGACCGCGATCGTCGTGGTTTCGCGGAGCAGGCGTTCGATATCGCTCATTGCTTGTCGAGACGCAGAATCTTGCGGAAGCGTATCACTTCCTGGGGCGTGAGGTAGCGGAACCCGGTGGGCGGCAGGTCGCCCAGATCGAGGAAGCCGATGCGCGTGCGGCGCAGCTTTTCCACCAGCAGGCCGAGGTATTGGAACATGACGCGGATCTGGTTGGTGCGGCCTTCGTACAGTTCGACCTCGTACCAGGGGTTGTCGGCGTGCCGCAGCAGGCGGATGCGCGCGGGCGCGGTGCGGCGGCCGTGAAGCGGAATGCCCTTCTCGAACGCCTCGATCTGCTCCGGCGAGAGCTTGCCGTTGACCTTGACCTCGTAGATCTTGGCGACCTTGTTCTTCGCGGACAGGATCGCGTTGGCGAAGTCGCCATCGTTGGTGAACAGCAGCAGCCCCTCGCTATGGTAGTCGAGCCGGCCGATGGGATAGATCCGCTCCTTCACCGCCTTGACGAACTCCATTACCGTTTGGCGGTGTTCCGGGTCGTACGTGGTGGTGACGCAGCCCTTGGGCTTGTGCAGCGCCAGGTAGACGGCTTCGCTCGGCTTGCGGATGTGATGTCCGACGACGCGGATGTCGTCGGAGTCCGCGTCGGCCTTGGCGCCGAGTTCGAGCACGGTCTTGCCGTTGATCTGAACCTTGCCGGCGAGCATCAATTGCTCGGCGTGGCGCCGGCTGGCGACGCCCCAGCGGGACAGGATTTTTTGAATGCGCTCTTCAGCCATCAGGCCTCGACCGCGGTTGGAGCGGGTGGCTCGAGATCGGGCGCGGGCTCTGCCTGGGCGGCGGATTCGGAACCGGCTTCGATCTCGACGGCCGGCTGTTCCGGCTGAGGAGCCGGCGGCTCGGACGGCGCGGATGGGTTCGCCGCGCCGGGGGCGGGCGCCGCTTCGGGCTCCTCGGAGTCGCCGAGGGCGAGCCGGCTCAGTTCCTCGAATTCCTTGATGCTCGGCAGTTCGGCGATGTCCTTGAGGCCGAACTGGACCAGGAAGTCCTTGGTCGTCTTGTAAAGCACGGGACGGCCGACCACTTGCTTGCGGCCAGACGCGGTGATGAGCTTGCGATCAAGCAGCGTCTTGAGCACGCCGCCTCCCTGCACGCCGCGGATCTCCATGATCTCGGGACCGGTGATGGGCTGTTTGTAGGCGATGACGGCGAGAGTCTCCAGCGCCGGCAGCGACAGCTTCATCGGCGGCTTCAGCTTCTTGACGAAGGAGCGGATTTCCTCGTGGAACTCCGCCTTGGTGCTCATCTTGAATCCACCGGCCACTTCGCGGATCGACAGCCCGCGGTCTGGCCGCGCGTAGATTTCGAGTAGTTCCGTCAGTCCGCGAATGACGCGGTCGAGCGGTTGTCCCAGCGCCTCGGCGATCTGTTTGGCGGAGAGCGGCTCGTCCGTGATATAGACGACGGCTTCGAGGATCGCGCGGAAGCGGGCCTCTTCGGCGACGCCAGCCTCGGGACGGGCGTGGATGCCGAGTTGTTCGACCGCGAACTCGGCGGGCTCCTCGCCGGAGGGCTCGGGAGGCTCGATGCTGGCGTCCGTTTCCTCGGGCGCGGCGGTTTCGACGGCGTCCTCCGTGGCGGCCTCGGTCACTTCCGTCGGTGCGGCCTCGGTCACTTCCGTCGGTGCGGCTTCGGTCACTTCTGTCGTGGCGGCTTCGGTCACTTCCGTCGGTGCGGCCTCAGTCACTTCCGTCGTGGCGGCCTCGGTCACTTCTGTCGTGGCGGCCTCGGTCACGTCCGGCGTGGCGGCTTCGACCGCTTCCGGCGCGGGTGCTTCCGCGATCTCGCTCTGTTCCACTGGCTCGTTCGGCTCGGACATGGATCGGACTAACTATACTCCTCTTGAATTGCGACCATCGCCTGTTCGGTGGCGAACACCTGTTCGAAGTTCTCGTGGCGTTTGAGGCCGATGTCGCCGAAGGCCTCCATCTGGACCAGGACGATCGCCTGCATGCGCACCATCTCGAGGATGGCGAGAAAGGTGCAGATCATCGCGCGGCGGGAGCGCAGGCGGTCGAACACGTCGGACGCCGACAGGGAGTCGCTCTTGCGAATCGCGCGGAGGGATTCCCGCAACATCGAGATCATGTCGGGCACCGTCACGTCTTCCCTGCCGACCTCGTACAAAGGCCGCGACTTGGCGCGATCGAGAATCTTTTGCAGAGTCTTGACCAGATCGAACAAGGTCACCGACATGTCGCCGGCCTCCTCGGTCTCCTGGACGAAGTCCTGCATGCGCGGGTTGGACCAGATGGCCTCTTCGATCATCCGCTTCTGGTGCAGCATTTCGGCGGCGTTCTTGAAGCGCTCGTGCTCCACCAGCCGGTCGACGAGTTCCTTGCGCGGGTCCTCCTCGGGCAGGATCTTCTCGAGTTCGGGATCCTTGGGCAGCAACATCCGCGACTTGATCTGGATGAGCGTCGCCGCCATGTAGACGAAATCGGCGGACAGCTCGATACTGAGGTCCGCCGCCTTGGCGACGTACTCCAGGTACTGGTGGGTGATCTGGGCGATCGGAATGTCGTAGATGTTTATGCTCTGCTTGCGGATCAGATCCAGCAGCAGATCCAGCGGGCCCTCGTAAGCCTCCAACTGGACATTGAGGGGGGAGGGAGACACTGGATTTCAAGATAACACACTCGGCCCGGCGGACGGGGTCCGGGGCGGACGATTCGCGGCACAAACTACTGAAAAATAAAGATTTGCAAAACATCCACCTAGAACTTCCGGCGGCGCGGTTCGCGCTTCTCCCCGGGCTTGGCGGGGGCGGCCTTGAACACCAGCGTCACGTCGGCGAGCAGAGCCCCCTCGTCGAGCGTCACCTCGGGCTTGGTCTCGCCCAGATCGTCGAAATATCCATCTTCGCGGACGCGGTTGAGGAAGTAGTCCGCGTATTCGGCGTTGAACGTCTTGCCGGCCGGCAGATTCCACAGCTTCTTGATCTCGTGCTCGCCGTGAAGATCCAGACCCTTGACGAACAGTTTGCCGAAGTTGAATTGCGGGCCGGGATCGACGCGGTAGGTGACTTCCACGCTCTTCTTCTTGTCGTCGATGGACCTTTCGATTTCGCCTTTCGCCTTCATGTAGCCGTTCCGGCGCATCGCCCGCAGCAGCTTTTCGCGGCCCTGCTTGACCTGATCGAAGTTGAGAACCTCGCCGGTCGAGAGTTCGGACACGCGAGCCAGTTCCTTGTTGAAGGTCTGCGTGCCCTCCACGCGCACATCGCCGAGCGTGTAGACTTCGCCCTCGTCGACGGTCACCGTCACGGCCAGTCCCTTGACGCCACCGCGGGCGGGCGCGGTCTCGAGCTTGGTGAATTTGGCCCGAAGCCGGCCCTGCGCCTCGTAGATCGGCAACAGGCCCAACGCGAGGATCTCCTGAAAGCGGTCGTCGCGGAATTCGGCTCCGATCGCCGCCGGCGCGATCGCCCTCTGGAGCGCCTTCTCGGGGATCGCCTTGCCGCCCTTGAAGTAGACCTCGGCCACCACCGGCGGCGCGCCCGCGGGATAGAACAACACGTGCAGATCCGACGGACCGTCGGAGGTCACCTTGGCGCGCACGGTCTCGGCGGAACCTTTCTCCTTCAGCAGCGCCTGTACGGCGTCGCGATAGCTGTCGATCACGGGCTGGTTGCCAGGGATGTTTTGGCCGAACAGCGGAATCTTCGCCTTCAGCCAAGCGCGGATCACCGCTTCGTCCTGGCCGAGGCGGTCGAACTTGTAGGGGAGCAACTGATCGAGTTCGGCGACCTCGAACACGAGGGCGTAGCCTTTGCCGGACGCCGCCGGTCCATAGCGGTATCCGACGGTGGTGAAGACGCCGGTGGAGACCAGGCGGTCGCGGGCGGCGTCGAACTTTTCCTTTTCTCCCGGGACACCGGTTGTGAGGCCGGCAACGGCGGCGATCGCCTGACTGGAATAGAGCTTGTTGCCCTCGACCGAGATCGTCTCGACGGCGAAGACTTGCGGCGGGGCCGGGGGAACGGGTTTCGACTGCGCGGCGGGCGCCGGCTTGCGGGCGGGCGCCTTCTGGGCCGGGAGAACCACGGCGGCGGCGGCGAGGAGAATGGCGAATCGCGTCACAACAGCTATTATGAGACCGGACGCACGCGGGCGCGCCGCGGTTGCGTTCGTACCGAAGTACCATGGAGGGATTCCCATGTCAGGCCTTTCCTCGGTACCCTCACGGGTCGACGAACTGGAAGCGAAGCTTGGCTCCGCTTGGACGTCGATTCGAAAAGCACAGGCCGCCACCCGACGCGTCGAATCGGAACTTGCGGAGCGCTTCGCGGCCCTGGGTTCGCCGGACACGAGTCTGGTCGTCTTCGGCTCGGTGGCGCGCGACGAGGTCACGTCCGGTAGCGACCTCGACTGGATTCTCCTAATTGACGGACAGTCAGTGCCGGATCACAAGAACCAGGAGCGAGAGATCGAACGACTATTGGTGGACAGGGGATTCATCGCGCCGGGACCGAGCGGGGTCTTTGGCCGCATGGTGGGGAGCCACGACCTTGTTCACAACATAGGCGGGGAAGACGACCTGAATTCCAACACGACCCGGCGGGTGCTCCTGCTCCTCGAGTCTCACCCCGTCGGAAACCGGGAGGCTTATGATCGCGTGCGCCGGCAGATCGTCCGGCGGTACTTGGGCGATGACCGTGGCTTGACACACGGCGAGAGTGACGTTCGAATCCCGCGCTTCCTCCTGAACGATCTGACGCGTTACTGGCGCACGGTCACGGTGGACTTCGTCTACAAGCAACGAGCGGACAACGACAAGAAGTGGGCTCTTCGCAACGCCAAGCTCAGAATGTCGCGGAAGCTGGTCTTCGCGGCGGGTCTTCTCCGCGTATTCTTTTGCCACCTGGACCCGGCAGCGGAGCCGGCGCGGTCCGAATCGATCGAGGGGCAGAGCGTCTCGGCGTTGACTGCATACCTCTCGGGTGAATTCGCCACCACTCCGCTCGAAGCCATTGCAAAGGCCTGCATGATGATGAACATTGAGAAGGACACGGCGCGAGCGGTCTTCGACAACTACGACCGGTTCCTTGAAATTCTCGACGATCCCGAAAGGCGCCAGGACCTGAGCGATGCCCGGACTCATGACGATCTTCGGAAATCGGCCGCGTGGAGAGAGATTCGGGACGTAAGCCGGCCGTTTCATGAGGGACTGGTGAATCTATTCCTACGGGACGACGAGCGGCTGAAGCAACTGACAATGAGGTACGGAATCTTTTGACACGGCGAATCGGGTTTTCGACGGGAGCGATCGCCAAGGGCGACTTTCGAGCCGCGCTGGCCATCCTCCGGAATCACCGCGTCGACGCGGTGGAGCTGTCGGCGCTTCGGCTGGTGGAACTCGAGCCGCTATGCCGCGCCATCGCGGAACTCGATCTGCCGGCGTTCGGATTCGTGTCCATCCACGCACCCAGCCGGTTCGGCCCAGAAGAAGAGAAGTGGGTCGTGGACCGGCTTGGGGACTTGGCCGGCCGCGGGTTCCCGATCGTCGCGCACCCGGATGTCGTGTATCAGCCGGCGCGATGGGCGGGCCTGGGAAGTAGGCTCCTCATCGAGAACATGGACAAGAGAAAGCCGGTGGGACGCACCGTCGACGAGTTGCGGGGGCTGTTTTCGGCGCTTCCCGAGGCGGGGTTCTGCTTCGATATTGGGCACGCGCGCCAAGTGGACCCGAGCATGACCGAGGCGGCGATGCTTGTTCGCGCCTTTGGAAACCGTCTCCAGGAAGTCCACATGAGCGAAGTCAACACCGCCAGCCGGCACGACCCGATCTCGCGCAACGCGGTGCGCGCTTTCGCCCCGGTGATGGCATCGGTCGACGCCGGCGTGCCGGTGATTCTGGAGTCTCTGATCGACCAGGGCCAAAGCGATGTCGGGGCCGAAATCCGCCGGGCTCGCGAGGTGTTCGTGTCTCCCCCCGAATGAGAGTTGCAACCCGGCCCGAAGATCCCGCATAGTGGACCGATGAGCGCATCCCTCGATCCGACGCCGCGAACCCAGGTGAAACGCCTACCCACTCGCGGCCACTTCGACCGCGGCGTGGTCAACGCGATCCTCGACGAAGGGATTGTGTGCCACGTGGGCTTCGTGCATGAGGGATCGCCGGTGGTGATTCCCACGGGATACGGGAGGCGTGGGGATACGCTGTTGTTGCACGGCTCGGCCGCCAGCCGCATGTTCCGGACGCTGGCGTCGGGGGCCGAGATCTGCGTCACCGTCACGCTGGTCGACGGACTGGTGCTGGCGAAGTCGGCGTTCCACCACTCGATGAATTATCGTTCGGTGGTGATCTTCGCCAAGGCCCGATCGTTGGACGGTCCGGAGGAAAAGCGGGATGCCCTGCGCGTGTTCACCGAACACGTGCTGCCCGGCCGTTGGGCGACGACGCGTCCGCCCAACGGCCAGGAGCTGAAGGCGACGCTGGTGGTGGCGCTGCCCATCGAAGAGGCCTCGGCGAAGATCCGCACGGGACCGCCCATGGACGACGAGGAGGATCTATCGTGGCCCGTCTGGGCTGGCGTGCTGCCGCTGCGCGTACGCGCGGACGATCCGGTTCCCGCCGGCGGATCGGAGGCGGTGGCCGAGGGTTGGACCCGGCGCTCGCTGTGCTAGTGTGGCAGTCAAGATGGCGAAGAAACTGTACGACCGCCTGATCGCCAAGCCGGGCAAGCGTGTCCGGCTGAAGGATTGGGATCCCGAGGATACGTTCGGCTGGGAGATCGAGGAAGCGCGCGACCGCACCGAGAAGAACATCGAGAAGATCTTCGCCCTACAGAACGTCCTGGCGGCGGAGAGCAGGCACGCCGTGCTTGTGGTGCTGCAGGCGATGGACGCGGGAGGCAAGGACGGCACCATCCGGAAGGTGATGCGCGGCTTGAACCCGCAGGGTTGCAAGGTGATGTCGTTCAAGGCGCCGACCGCCGAGGAACTGGCGCACGATTTTCTGTGGCGGGTGCACAAGGTGTGTCCGGCCAAGGGCGAGATCGGTATCTTCAACCGCTCGCACTATGAAGACGTGTTGATCGTGCGCGTGCGCGAGATGGTTCCGAAGAGAGCGTGGTCGAAGCGTTACGAACTGATCAACGCGTTCGAGCATTTGCTGGCGGCCAACGGCACCACGATCCGGAAGTTCTATCTGCACATCGGGAAGGACGAACAAAAGCAGCGGCTCGAAGAGCGGCTGGCCGATCCTCAGAAGCACTGGAAGTTCAACCTGGGCGACTTGAAGGAACGCGAGTTGTGGGGCGATTACATGGCGGCTTTCGAGGAGGCGATCGAGCGCTGCTCCACCGAGGATGCGCCGTGGTTCGTGATTCCGGCCAACCAGAAGTGGTTCCGCGACCTGGCCGTTTCCCAGGTCCTGCTCGATACGCTGGAATCGCTCGATTTGAAGTACCCGGAACCGGAAGCCGATTTGTCGGGCGTTGTGGTGAAGTAGTCAGCGCGCCGGTTTCTCCGCTCCGGACCGCTTGACGAAGGGGCCGTTGGACCCGTTCGGCAGAACGGTGGTGTGGTCGGTGCGGGCTTGGGCCAGTTGATCGGAGGTGAGGCCGCGGGCGCCTTTCAGGTTTGCGCCGCGCAGATCGGCGCCGAGCGTGTGCGCTCCTTCGAAACGCGCCGACGCCAGTTCCGAGCCGCACAGGTCACAGCCGGACAGCTTGGCCTCGCGAAGGTCGCAGAACGTCATCTTGGCCTTGATGAAGCAGCTTCGCGAAAGATCGGCGGCGTTGAATCGCGCCCCGCCCATCTCGCACTGGGTGAAGTTGCAACTGGCCAGAACCGCGCCGCCGAAGTTGACGTCGGCCAGCATGGCGCCGTAGAAGCGGCTCATCTGGATCCGCGCGCGATGGAAGTGGGCGCCCTCGAAGTTGGCGCCGGAAAAGTCGCAACTGAAGATCCTTGCCTGATGGAACTGGGCGCGGTTGAAGTGCGCTCCGTTGCAAGGGCACAGATGCATCGACGCCTCCATCCACCGCGACTCCTCTAGGTGGGCGTTGTGCAGCGAGGTCTCGCTCAGCTTGGCCTCGGCCAGATTCGCGCCCATGAGCCAGCACGACTGGACGCGGGCGTGATCGAGCTTGGCCGCGGTCAGGTCGGCGCGATTCAGCGTCGCGCCGCGCAGGTCGGCAAACTGCAGTTCGGCGTGGCTCAGGTCCGCTTCCGACAGATCGGCGTCGAGCCAGGAGGTGGAATCGAGTTGCGCGCGGGACAGGTTTACTCCGCGCCAGCGGACGTCGCTGAGCGTGGCGCGCGTCATCACGGCGCGAACTCCTCCCGGAAGCTGGGCGGTCCAGGCCTGATGGGCTTCCAGCATTTTCTCTAGTTGCCGGCTATTCCAGCCGGAGGCCGCGGCCGCGGACGGCGGCGCGGCGGTGGGGGTGGCGGTCTTGAAGGCTCCCATGCGGTATTCCTCGCAAACCTCATCGGCCGCCGCGCGCGAAGAATGAGCGGCATTCGGTTGGGTTATGATGGCGTCTAATGGCGGTAGTGACGGTAACCGGTCCGCCTGGATGCCGTGTCGACGAGGCCGCGCGAGCCATCGCTTCGCGGCTGGAGTACGAATTTGTCTCCGAAGGCGCGCTTCGCGAAATGATCGCCGCGGCCTATGGCAGCGAGACGTCGGTGCCGGCCCGCGCGATGCCCGCCGCGCTGGGCGATCTGCTGGCGCACCTGGCCGGCCGGCACCATCTCGTCGTCCAGTGGGACGGTGTCGAAACCCTCATGAGCGACTTCCCCGGCTCGCTGCGGGTGGGAGTCTGCGGCGGCAACCGGTTCCGCGACGGCGCCCTGATGTTGGACCACCGGCTGGACCGCAACGCGGCGCGCCGCCTCCGCGGCCAGCTCGATCACGAGCAACACGCCCAACGCCGCCGCCATTTTCTGCGCGCCGAATCCAAACCGCCGGACTTCGACCTGGTCTGCAACGCCGAGGCGATGGACTGCGCCGAAATCGCCGACGTGGTGGAACGCGTGGTGACGGTGCGCGGATTGACCGCGCTCGGCACGCTCCCCTCGGCCACCCAGGCCGAGATCGAGTTCCGGGCGCGGCTGGCGCTTTCCCGGCACGGCATCGCGCCCGCCGGCCGGCCTTCCCTCGGCAGAAAGCCGTTCGCCAACCGGAGCGAACAGGTCTTCGCCAATCTGCTCGATTTCTACCGCATTCCGTGGGAGTATGAGCCGCGCACCTTCGTGTTGCGCAAGGACGAGAAGGGCCAGCCGGCCGAATCGTTCACACCCGACTTCTACCTGCCCGAGTTCGACCAGTTCATCGAACTCACCACGATGAAGCAATCGCTGGTGACCAAGAAGAACCGCAAGGTGCGGCTGCTGCGCGAGCGATATCCGCGGATCAACATCCGGATCTTCTATCAGAAGGACTTTCACGATCTGGTCTTCAAGCATGGCTTCGCGAGCCCGGCGGCCATGGCATGACGCCGCCGGACATCGACCGCGTCCTGTTCACCGCCGAGGAAGTGGACGCGCGCATCGCCGAGGTGGCGGCGGCGATCGGCGAACGCTACCGGGGCAAGGACTTGAAGCTGATCGGGGTGTTGAAGGGGTCCGTGTTCTTCCTCACCGCGCTCGCCCGGCGCATCGAGATCCCGGTGAAGATCGACTTCCTGGCGATTTCCACTTTTTCGGCGCGGCCTGGCAGCCCCGGCGTGGTGCGCATCGAAAAGGACCTCGACGAACCGATCGAAGGACAGGACGTTCTGGTGGTGGAGGACATCGTCGATACCGGGTTGACGCTCCGCTATCTGCTGCGGACTCTGGCCGGACGGGGTCCGAACACGCTCGGCATCTGCACGCTGCTCGACCGGGCGTCGCGCCGTCTGGTGGAAGTGCCTGTCGAGTTCCGGTGTTTCGAGATCGGCGAGCACTTCGTGGTGGGCTGTGGACTGGACCACAAGCAGCTTTACCGCAACCTCCCGTACGTGGCCACGCTCCGCCGGCCGGACTCGTAGCAGCCTGTGGTGCAAGTAGCACGGCCGCGCACAACCATGACATGGCTGCGGCGGCGGCCATGGGCGGCAAACGCCAATACGCGGAGCCTGCGTTGCAAGTCCAATGCGCCCGGTGGGTTGCGGCGGCGCCGGGCCGCTTCCTTCGTTGCGGCTCCTCGGAGATGTCCCGCATCGACTACGACGCCGCGCCTCGGAGTCGGCCCGGCGGCGCTCGCAACGCGACTCATGCTACTTGCACCACGGGCTGCCAAGCGGTCCAATCCGCGTTCATCGGCGGCTCCTCCACCGGATGTGATCGAGACCGGGAGAATCGTGGCCGGTAGACGTTCTCTTCGGATCGCGGCGAGCACGGGAGCGCCAACGCCGAGCGTCTCCCTTTGAACACCAGGTATCCGGCCGTCGCCGAGCGCGTGGCGCACATGGAGTTCGGGGCGGATCACGGGCGCCCAGTACGTGTGGTCGAACTCGCCTGTCAGTACCCGTTGGGGAAGAGAGGTTTGATGGAGTCGTCGATAGTCGTCGATGCACTTGTTGACTTGCTCCATGTCGAAGAAGGCGTCGTCGGGATCGGCCCATTTGCAGAAATACTCCTG
>SXGT01032840.1_pt1 | contig 36445 bp, 25 predicted proteins | sample 3176221 | NCBI WGS metagenome assembly SXGT01 (sample SAMN11356862, study PRJNA531348) | freshwater metagenome | isolation source: freshwater sample F1-120 | place: China: Fuxian Lake, Yuxi | collected 2017-12-25 | reverse complement strand
GCCGGCGCCGCCGCTGGCGCGCTGGGCGGCGCGAGCGCCGTTCTCGCCGCGGTTGGCCTCGCGGCCACTGCCGCCACCGCCGCCGTTGGCGGTGATCTTGGCGCCGGTCGCGAGGCTCACGCTGGGCGCCTCGAGCAGGAGCGCGCCGCCCCCGCCGCCGCCGCCGCCGCCGTAGTTGTCGAGCGATCCGGCCCCACCGGCGCCGCCGGCGTAGAGATCGCCGGTCGCGGTCACGGTGATCGAGGTCATCGCGGTGATCTGCACCGCGCCACCCCCGCCACCGCCGACCTCGCCGCCCGAGGTGACGGTGGTGCCGCCGGTGCCGCCGCCCGATCCGCCCTCGATGGGGACCAGCGTCTCGCCCGGGCAACCGGTGATCGGCGTGATGTCGCCGCCGACCGCAGCGCCGGCGTTACTGTCGCCGCCACGCGCGCCGGGGCCGCCGAGGCCGCCGCCACCGCCGCCGGTCTCGTCCATCAGCGTGTAGTAGTTGCCGTCGAGGCCCGGGGCGCAGCCGGTCGAGTCGGCGTTCCGCGTCGAGCCGCTGCCGCCACCGGCGCCCGGGCACTCCTGGCAGTCGAGCGCGCCAGTGGGCGCCGACTTGCCGGCGCCGGCGTCGACGGTGCCGGCGATCATCGCGGTCTCGGCGGCCAGGATCACGATCACTCGATCGCCGGTGGTGCGCAGCCGCCCGCCGCCGGCGATCGACAGCGACTTCACCCCGAAGATGGCGAGCTGGGGCGCGCCGGTGGCTTGCGCCAGGGTCCGGAAGCGAATCATGTCGCCGAGTCCGATGCCGGGATCGCGGATGGGGGTCGGGGGACTGCCACCGATGTAGAGGTCGATCGATCCGTCGTCGCCGTCGATGACCACGAGCTGACCGGCGCCCACCACCAGGTCGCCGGTGACGCCGATCAGATCACCGGCGCCGGCGCCGTTGGACGGGATCAGGACCGCGCAGTGGGGACCGCCGGTGTCGAGGCAACCGGCCGTGCACGCCACCGGCGGATTGGGCACACCGTCGGTGCAGGTGACCAGGGCGTCGGCCTCGCAGTGGTCGACGCAGACGCCGTTGCCGTCGTCATCGCCGCCGCCGTCGCCGCCGGCGTCGGGATCGACGACGTCATCGGCAACCGCACCGCCGAGGGGATGGAAGCCGCAGCCCGCCGACAGGGCCGCCACCGTGATCGCCAGCGCCATCGCGGTCGGACCAGCGCGACGTGACGCGGCCAGCATGGACGCGACGCTATCACGGCCTCGTCCGGGTTCAGCCGCGCTTCTTGCCGTCGCGGCTGGTGGCCTTGGCTGCCTTGGCGGCCTTCTTCGCCGCCTTGGCCGCCTTCTTCGCTGCTTTGGCGTCGTCGTCATCGCCGGTGGGCCGGGCCTCGAGCTTGTCCATCCGCTCGCGCAGCCCGACCGACGCGGTGCGCAGCTCCGCCAGCTCGTCGCGCAGGCGCTGCAGCTCTTCGGCCGCGCTGTTGCGATCGCCGAGGTCGCGCACCACCTCACGGCTACGCCGGCGCAGGCGCCCGTCGAGCTCGCGCTCGCCCATGCGCTCGATCGCGGCGATGGCCGCCGCGTCGCCGAGCGTGTTGAGTGCCTCGAGGGCGGCGCTCTGGACGCGGAAGTCGCGATCCTCGAGCAGCTCCTCGATCCGTTCGCGCACCCGCGCCGCCTCGCGATCGCGCCGGCCCTTGCACAGCGACGCCAGCGCCGCGACCGCCGCGCGCCGACCGTGGGACGGACGGCCCCAGTCTGCGGCGGCGAGCAGGAAGTCGACCGCGCTGTCGTCGCGGGCCTCCGCCAGCCCGCGATAGGCGTGGCTGCGGATCACGTCCAGGAACGCGTCGCGTCCGGCGGCGGCGCGCAGGAGCGCCGGTGCCTGTGGAGCGCGCGCCTTGCCGAGGGCCAGGCAGGCCTCGGCCTCGACGAAGTAGCTGTCGTCGCCGCCCTCGACGATCCCGCCCAGCACCTCGGCCACGGTCACGCTGCTGCGGAATTCGCCGAGCGCGCGCACCACGGCCCGCCGCGCCTTGGGATGACTCTCGCTGGCCACCGCGGCCACCAGCCGGTCGCGGGCGACGTCGCTGCGGATCGCGCCCAGGGCCTGGGCGGCGGCGCCGCGCACGGCCCAGAACCGATCCGATACCAGGGCCTGGCTCAGCGCCGACATCGCCTTGGGGCCACCGCGCTTGCCCAGCGCCCGCGCCGCGTACGCGCGATCGATCGCCAGCGTCGCGTCCTTCAGCTCGGCCGCCCACAGCGCCACGCTCTTCTCGGTCTCGACCGCGGCCAGGATGCTGCGGCCGGGATCGAAGATCATCTGCGAAGGGGCGGCGGTCAGCGGCACGTGGAAGGTGTGCCGCTTGTCCTCGATCTCGACCTCGCGATCGACGTCGGCGTCGCCGACGCGGAAGCGGAGCGTGACCGGGAAGCGGAACACCGGGGTCTTGCCCTCGACCTTCTGGGTCTGCTCGACGGTGACCTCGGCCAGCCCGGCCTCTGCGTCCCAGCTCATCGACAGCTTGAGCTCGGGGTGGCCGGCGCCGTCGAGGATCCACTGGCTGAAGAACCCGTCGACGACCCGACCGGTCGCGTCCTCGATGGCGCGGGCCAGATCGCGGGTCTCGACCGCGCCGTGGCGATGCTTGGTCAGGTAGTGGGCGAGGCTCTTCCAGAACAGCTCGTCGCCGAGCAGCCGGCGCAGCATATGCAGCACGCGCCCGGCCTTGTCGTACAGGTGGTGATCGAAGACGTCGATCGGCTCGTCGTAGTGCTTGGTGCAGATCGTGCGGCGGTAGCGAGCGCCGTCTTCGTGGAAGTACATCTCCGCGAACTCGTCGAGCAAGAGGTCGGCCTCGTCGCGGCCGTCGGCGTGCTCGCGCCACAGGTACTCGGCGTACGTGGCGAAGCCCTCGTTGAGCCAGCCCTCGCCCCAGTCGCGGCAGGTGACCAGGTCGCCGAACCACTGGTGGGCCAGCTCGTGCGCGACCAGCGCGTCCTCGTCGTCGTCGAGCGCGGCGCGCTCGTCGAGCAGCACGGTCTCGGTGAGCGTGGTGGCGGTGGTGTTCTCCATGCCGCCGAAGATGAAGTCCGACACGCAGACCTGGGCGTAGCGCTGGTACGGGTAGGGCACGCCGAACAGCGTCGAGAACAGCTCCATCATCTCGGGCGTGCGGCCGAGCGTGCGCCGGGCCGCGTCCTCGCGGCCGCGGGCCACGTGGTAGACGACGGGCACGTCGCGCCACGTGTCCTCGACGGTGGCGAGATCACCGGCAGCGAGCGTGACCAGGTAGCAGGAGTGAGGCTGATCGTGGCGCCAGTGCATGACCCGGCGATCACCGACCTGCTTGTCCTCGAGCAGGACTCCGTTGGACAGCGCGTACCAGCCGGCCGGGACGTCGGCCACGACCTCGCTGGTCGCCTTCTCGTGCGGGGTGTCGACGCACGGGAACCAGTACCGCGAGTCTTCGTCCTGGCCCTGGGTCCACACCTGTGACGGCTTGTCGGGGTACCCGGCGTCGGGGCCGACGAAGTAGAGGCCGCGGCGCGGGCTGGCGGCGTAGGTCACCGCGACCTCGATCGTGGCGCCCGGCTTGCGGGCCTCGCCCAGATCGATGCGCAGGCAGCGGCCGTCGTGCTCGAAGCGGCGCGCCGTGCCGCCCTCGCTGACCGCGCTCACGTCGAGCTCGACGGCGTCGAGTTCGAACCAGCGCAGCTCGCGGGCCAGCACCCGGGCCCGCACCCGGGTGGTGCCGGCGACGCGACGTTCGGCGGGGTGGAGCGCGATCGCGATGTGGTAGTGCTCGACGTCGGCCGGCCGGTCCGGAGCCCAGCGGGCGCGGGTGCCTGGCAAGACGAAGTCGCGGCTCATGCCTGCACCACCGGGCGCGGGTCAGGCGCGACGTGGCGGCGCGTGACGATCTGGCCGTGGGTGATGGCGCCGTGGGTGTACGTGGGCGCCAGCCCCGGCGCCAGCGGGTGCTTGACCAGCTCCGACGACGAGAAGTGCTGCGGGAACTCAGGACGATCTGGGCACGGATCGGCCAGGGTCTTCTCCAGCACCATCGACGTGTACTGGTCGAGGGTGTGCTCCTTGGTGTTGGCGTTGAGGATGACCTCGACGCCGCGGGCGCGGGCATGGCCGCGCAGCCCGGCGATGGCGCTGGCCTCGGGCGCGTAGGCGTCGACGGCGACGCCGTTCTCGCTCACCGTCCACACGCCGCGATCGGTGACCATGGCGATCGAGTGGTTGCCGAGCGTGTGGCCGGGCGTGCGCACCAGGGCCAGGCCGGCGCCGATGGCGAAGTCACCATCGAGGGCGACGATCTTCTGGGGATCGATGCCGAGGATGCCGCCGTCGACGTACCAGTAGCGCTGCAGCGGGTGCGGCTCCTCGAGCGTGGCCAGCTCGCTGCGCTGGGCCAGGAGGCGGGCGTTGGGCAGGAGCGCCCGGGTCGGCTCGTTCTTGCCCGGCTCGGGCACGATGGTGCCGAGCAGGCCACGCAGATCCTGCACGTGCAGATGATCGAACGCGACGTAGTGGATGTCGGCGGGATCGACGCCCCAGGTGGCCAGCGCCTGCGCGGCAGTGCCGTGCTGTGACGACATGACTCGCTTCGACACGAACGTTCCGTAGCGCTCGAGCTGCTGGGCGAAGAACGGAGCCGCCAGCGAGCGCTCGGGATCGGTGGGGTTGACCAGGATGTTGACCAGCTCGCCGCCGGCGCGGACCTGCACCAGCTGCACGCGGTTGCGCATCATCACGAACGGCGCCAGCGCTCGGGCCGCGCCGTCGAGGCCGAACCGAGTGGGGTACGGGAAGGTCGCGATGTCGGCGGTCCGCACCGAGACCGCGGGGCCGCCCGCGGTCAGGCGATCGTGGAGCCGACGCGCTGCGGCACGAACCGCCGCGAGGCGCGCGCCCGAGCCGGCGACGGCCCAGGCGGCGTCGAGCTCGGTCAGGCGGGTCAGGTGGCCGGGGATCGGTGCGTAGGCCATGGCGACGGACCGTACACCAGGTGTCGCGCCGCCCCCGTGATAATGTGCGCGGCGATGCCGGTCGACGACCTGCGCTCAGGCACATGGGTTACGTACATCGGTGGCCGTGCCACGGGGATGCGGCTGCGGCGCTGCCGCGTCGAGATCGTCGCCGGCTCCGACGCTGGACTGGTGCGCGACATCGAGGCGCCGGTCATCCGTATCGGCGCCCGGCGCGGCAACGACGTCCAGCTCTCCGACGCCAAGGTCTCGGGGCTGCACTGCGAGATCCGTCTCGACGATCGCGGCTATCGCCTGCGCGATCTGGACTCGACCAACGGCACCTACGTCTCGGGCCTGCGCATCAACGACGTCTACATCCAGCCCGGCGCGCAGATCGCGGTGGGCAGCACACGCCTGCGCTTCGATCCACTCGGCGAGTCGGTCGAGCTCGAGCTGTCGGAGCGCGATCGCCTGGGCGGGATGATCGGCCGCTCGGTGAAGATGCGCGAGCTGTTCGCCCGCATCGAGAAGCTGGCCGCGTCGGACACGACGGTGCTGGTCACCGGCGAGACCGGCGTGGGCAAGGAGCTGGCCGCCGAGTGCCTGCACGAGCTGTCGCCGCGCATCAACGGCCCGTTCGTGGTGCTCGACTGCGGCTCGATCCCGGCGTCGCTCATCGAGAGCGAACTGTTCGGTCACGAGCGCGGCGCGTTCACCGGCGCGACCAGCTCGTACGCCGGCGCCTTCGAGCGCGCCAGCGGCGGCACCATCTTCCTCGACGAGGTCGGCGAGCTGCCCCTGGCCATGCAGCCCAAGCTCCTGCGCGTGCTCGAACAGAAGGAAGTGCGGCGGGTCGGCGGCACCAAGACGGTCAACGTCGACATCCGTGTGGTGGCGGCGACCAACCGCGACCTCGGCGTCGAGGTCAACCGCGGCCGCTTCCGCGAGGACCTGTACTACCGGCTGGCGGTGGCGCGGGTGCTGGTGCCGCCCCTGCGCGATCGCAAGGAAGACATCCCGCTCCTGATCGAGAACATCCTGGCGGCGACGCCCGGCGGCGAAGGCGCGTACATCGCGCCCGAGACCATCGACCTGATGATGAAACACGACTGGCCCGGCAACGTGTGCGAGCTGCGCAACGTGATCGAGCGAGCCGTGCTCCTGGCCGAGACCCCCGACAGCGAGCAGGCGCTGCGGCGGGCCCCGCCGCCGATGCCGGCCAAGGCCGACATGACGCCGTCGACGACCGCGTCGTCGCCCGACGCAAGCATGACGGTACCAGTCGACATCGCCACGCCGTTCAAGCTCGCCAAGCAGAACGTGGTCAGCGAGTTCGAGCGCCGCTACATCAGCAAGCTACTCGCTCACCACGACGGCAACATCTCGGCCGCGGCCCGCGCCGCCGGCATCGATCGCATGTCGATCCACAAGATGCTGCACCGCCTCGGCCTGGCCAACCCAGGCCGCGACGACATGCCTCCCGGCGGGTTCCCGGCCAGCGCCGACGACGACGATGTGTAGATTCGCTCATCGGGGAGCGACTCAGCGGCTTGGACTCGGGCCTCGGGCCTCGGGCCTCGGCCCGGACATGAGCGCAGTCACCAGTGACTGGAGCGCTCGGATCACGCGGTCGTAGCCGATCGCGATGCCCACGAAGTGCAGGTAGTCCAGCTTGGACCGTCGAGCAAAGCCCTCGACGAGGTTTGCTGCGACCGACACGGCACTCCTGCGGATCTGTGACTGCAGCCCGAACCGTTCCTCGATCGGGAATCGGTCGGTCGCGCGGTACACATCGATGACGAGGTCGTCGGCGAGAACGAATGCTTCGAGCTTGTATGGGTCACGACTCATGCCGCCAGATATCGACGGGCGGACGCCGCGGTTGCGTCGGGCCGAGGCCCGAGGCCCGAGGTTCGAGGCCCAGCGGTTGCAACCCCGAGTAGTCACTTACCATTCAGCCCCGGCGCGTGCCGAGGGCGACGGCGAGGCCGCCGAAGACGATGGCGATGCCGACGTAGGCGCGGTTGCCGATCTGCAGCTCGTGCTCCCAGATCGCGTCGACGATCAGCGCTACCACGGGCAGGACGAAGACCAGCGTGCTGGTGACCATCAGCGACAGGCGCTGCAGCAGCCACAGCCACGACCAGAACGCGACGATCGAGCCGAAGATCGCCAGGTAGACCAGCGCGATCGTCGCGCCGCGCGGCGGCGGCCACGGCAGCGGCTCGACGCCGCGGACGAGCACGGCGAGATCGAGGCAGACCGCGGTCACGGCCAGGAACACCAGCGTCGTGACCAGCGGGTGCACGCCCTCGCCGTGGCGCTTGAGCACCAGCGAGTACGACGCCGAGCAGGCGACCGCGCCCAGCACCATGAACAGGCCGATGGCCTGCGCGGTCGAGACCTGCCAGCGATCGGCGAAGATCACGCCGACGCCGCCGAGCGCGATCAGCGCGCCCAGCAGATCCGAGCGGCGCACGCGTTCCATGCGGAAGACGGTGAGGAGCAGCGCCAGCATCAGCGGCTGGGTCGAGAACAGCACCGCGGCCAGGCCGCCGGGCACGCGCTCCTCGCCGAAGTACACCAGCGTGTAGCTGCCGGCGTCGAGCACGCCGGCGGCCAGCATCCACAGCCACGTGCGCCGCCCGCGCGGCCACGGCCCCAGGCGGAGGGCGAGCACGATCGGCGCCAGCACCGCGGCCGCGATCGTGAAGCGGAGCGCCACCGATTCGAGCGTCGGGAAGCCGGCGGCGCCGGTCGAGGCTCGGATCGCGTACCAGGTCGTGCCCCAGACCAGCGCGCAGGTCACGTAGGCGAGGACGATCGCGGGCACGGCGCCCCTTGTAGCAGTAGTCTCGGGCGATGACGCTCGACGAGCTCGCCGCCCGCACGTGTCGACCGCTGCCCGAGGGAACCCCGGCCCTGGGAGACGACGAGCGCCGAGCCCTCCTCACCCAGCTCGGCGGTGGCTGGGCCATCGCCGGCAACCGGCTGCGCAAGGAGTACCGGTTCTCGAGCTTCGCGACCGCGCTGGCGTTCGTGAACCGGGTCGGCGCCATCGCCGACGAGCAGGATCACCATCCGGATGTGCACCTGAGCTGGGGCAAGGCCGTGATCGAGCTGTGGACTCACACCGTCGGCGGGCTGTCGGAGAACGACTTCATCACCGCGGCGCGGTTCGACAAGTCCGTGTAGGCACAGGTCATACCCGGGCGCCGGGCGGGTGGCGAGACCGCCACGCCCGGTCGGGCGTTCGAAGACCCATGTCTTCCGCTCGCCCCGCCCACGCCACCCGCGCCCTCCGCATCGGCGTCGTCCTCTCCGATACGATCGTCGCCGAGCACATCGTCCGCAGCGGCACCGCCTTCACCATCGGCCAGTCGATCCGCAACCTCGTGCCGCTGCCGGTCGCCGGACTGCCGCGGCGCTGGCAACTGGTCGAGCTGGTCGAGCGCGGCGTGCTCCTGCGGCTGGCGCCGGGCATGGGCGCCCGGGTATCGGTCGACGGCCACGTGCTGGGCCGCGCCGATCTCGACGCCCGCGGCGCGCACACGCGGGCCGCGACGCTGGTCACGCTTCCGCAGGGCTCGCACGGCAAGATCGATCTGGGCGAGGTCCGCGTGCTGTTCCAGGAGCTGGTCCTGCCCGCGCCGGCGCCGGCGATGCAGCTGCCGCGCTCGATCAAGGGCACGCTCGCCGATCGCATCGATCGCCGTATGGCGGTCTTCGCCGCGGCGTCGGTGCTTGTGCACGTCGGCATCATGACCGCTGCCAGCCTCAACGATCCGCCTGCCGACTCGTCGATGGCCGAGCGGGCCATGGCCCAGTACACGCCCGAGACGGTCTCGATCATCGACGCCGACGATCCCATCCTCGATCTCGATCGCACCGAACCGACCACCACGCCCGACAAGCCGACCACGCCCGCCACCGCGCCGACGCCGCCGCGGCCGACCACCGTGCCGCACCCCAGCCGCCCGCGGCCGCAGCCGGCGAACCCGGTGGTCGCCGACTCGCGCGACCTCACCGCCGACGCCACCCGCATGGCCGACCTGCTCTTCGCCGACACCGGCACCGGCACCGTCGACGCCCGCATGGCGGCGCGCCGGCCCGGTACCGATCTCGACAAGCAGCTCACGGAGGTCCGCGACTCTCAGGCCAAGGTCTCCATCGGCAACGAGGATGGCGATCGCCTGCGCGATCGCGGTCCTCGCACGGGCACCATCGACGAGCCCGACCTTGGCGACCCCAGCAACGTCACCAAGATCGACGATGACAAGATCGAGAAGGTACCGCCGACCCGCATCGTGGTCATCCCGCAGAAGCGCCCGCCCGGTGAGCCGGGCAACGTCGAGGCCATCATCGCCAAGATCCGCACCACGTACATGGGCGGTCTCCAGCGCTGTTACAAGAAGTCGCTTGGCCCCGAGCCGACGCTGGCCGGCAAGGTCGCCCTCACCTTCAACCTCAGCGAGAGGGGCGGCGTCAGCGACGGCTCGGCCAAGGGCGTCGACGCTGCCTTCGAGACCTGCACCGAGGGCCTGATGACGCGGTGGAGCTTCACCCCCGTCACCGACGACGACGGCGACCCGGTCGAGATCGACGTCGGCGTGACCCTGCAGCTCTCCATCTAGCGTCCGCGCGGCTCAGCGACAGCCGGCGGCGCGCAGGCGGCCGTCGGCCGAGGCGACGACCAGGCGCTCGCCGGACGGGTCGGTAGCGACCGCCACCGGAGTCGGGACGTCGAGGGCGGCGACCTCGGTGGCGAGATCGCGCGGCACGAGCACGACGCGGCCGTCGAGCGCGACGGCGGCGTGGTCACCGGAGGCGGTGAACGCGACCGAACGTGCGCTGGCCGCGTCGAGCGGGAGGGTGGCGACCGGGCCGGCGGCGAGATCGGTGGTGTCGAAGACCAGCACGTGGCCGTCGCCGCCGGTGACCAGCCAGGCGCCGTCCTTCGAAACGGCGGCGGAGCGGATCCAGCCCTCGATCGTCTGCGGGTCCCAGCGATCGGCGACGACGTCGGGTCGGGCGAAGGTGCGGCGCTCGACGGCCGCTCGCAGGTAGTTGTGGCCGACGACGTAGAACGACTCGCCGTCGCTCGCGAAGGCGGCCACGCCCCACAGCGTGGTCTCGAACGCAGGTCCGGAGCGGCCAGTGGCGAGATCGACGACGCGCATCTGGCCGCCCATCGCGGCATCGGCGACGATCACGTCGGTCGCGGTGCGCGGCACCAGCGCCGTGAAGGGCGAACCCGCGAGCTGCACCGAGCGCTGCGGCGAGGCATCGGCCAGGGACCACTCGCGGATCCCGGCGCCGTCGTCGGCCGCGAGGATCGAGTGGCCACCGGCACCGATCGCCAACGCGCGCGCCGGCGCGCCCAGTCCGTTGAACGGGTCGCCGTAGCTCGGACGGCCGTCGGGGAGCGGGGCGACCGCGCCGCTGGCCCCGAGGCTCCACTGCTTCACCGCGCCATCGGCGGTGCCGAGGACGGCCGTGCCGTCGGCGCCGATGGTCATCGCGACGATCTCGCCGTGCAGGTTGGAGACGTTCCACAGGAGCTCGAGCCCGGCGCCGTCGACGGCGCAGCGGTCGAGCCCGCGAGCCGGGATGGGGTCGTCGTCGTCGTCACCAGCAGCGGAGGTTCCGCAGGCGACGAGAAAGGGGCAAAGGAAGACGAGGGTGGCCGGCGAGGTGCGCGTCATGGGGCCATGGTGGAGGCCCGCCCATCGGAAGGAAAACGATACTTTCTTGCTCGTATGGCAAGCAAATCTTCCAGAAGCGCGGCGACCGGCCGCCACTTCGTCAACCTCGACGGCGCGATCGCCGCCGCGGCCAGCCCCGACGCCGGCGGCGTCGTTACCCGCACCCTGGCCGCCGGCGGCAGTGCCACGGTGGGGTCACCATGCCGGCGCAACCCGGCGCCGACGCCTACTGGATCAACGGACCGTGCTTCGAGATGAGCGCTGGACAGCAGGCCGTGACCGGCACCTGGGCTGCGGCAGGTACCGCCACGCTCGACCTCACCGAACTCCCGGCCAGCGCCTCGGGGCCGCGCGCCTTCCGCGAGGTCAACGTCGACGGTCATCGCGCGTATCGTGCGTCCCACGGTCCCGCCGACCGGGGGCCGCTTCACCATCGCCTTCGTCGACTGATCTGACCTGCTCAGCGCGGCGTTCGGGCGATCACCGCGAAGACGCGGTGGGGCATGTCGACCGGATCGGCGAAGCCCATGGCCAGGGCGCGGGCGAGGTCGTCGTCGAACGCGGCGCGCGCAGCGGGCGCCATGGTCGAGACCAGCGCCGACGCGCGCATGCGGCCGCGCCACGCCTCACGGCTGTAGCGCGGCGCGACGTCGAAGCCCATGTGCTCGATGCCGGTGAAGCCGGCAACGGCGAGGTCGTCGCCCCAGTAGGGATAGACGCCGCTGTGGGCGAACCACTCGTCGATCGGCGGCGGCGCGCCGGCGCGATGGCGCGCCACGATCGACAGGGTCAGCTCGACGGCGCTGCCCGGCACAGGCAGCCAGTCGAAGTGCAGGATGGCGATGGCGCCGCCGGGGCGCAGGATGCGGTGGGCCTCGGCGGCGGCGCGCGGTCGATCGAACCAGTGCCAGGCCTGGCACGCGGTGACCACGTCGGCCGTTGCGGCCTCGAGCCCGGTGTCCTCGGCGGTGGCGTGGCGCCACACGACCTCGAGCCGGCTCGCGGCCGCGAGCTGCGCGGCCTGAGCCAGGAGCGCCGGCGACGGATCGATCCCGGTGGCTCGCGCGCCGCGCGCCGACAGCTCGCGAGCGACGACGCCGGTGCCGGTGCCGACATCGACCACGTCCTGGCCGGCGACGCCGATGCCGTACCAGGCCGCGAGACGATCGAAGAGCTCGTCCGGCGGACCCTGGCGATGGCGGGCGTAGTCGTCGGCAGCGACCCCGAAGTCGATGCCGGGCACCGGGACCGTCGACGAGAGCTCCATGGCGTTGTGATGCCAGACCACCCGAGCGAGGTATGGTCGGATCTCGATCTTCTTGCCGGGACGGTCGCCGGGACGCCGATCACTGGTAGAGCCACGTGTCGTGGAAGGCCTGGTCGGCGTCGGCCTGGCTGCCGCCGCCGGCCAGCACCTCGTCATGGGCCCGCCGGGCGCGGTTGAACTTGACGTCGGTCTCGTCGGGGATCGGCTCACCGGGAGGCGTCTTCGGCGGCTTGATCATCTCTTCGACCTCGATCCGGTTGGCGTCCTCGGGGCTCGCGCCATCGGCGATCGCCTGCTCGCGGGCCTTGCGGGCGCGATCGAACATCTCGTCGGTCTCGGTGGGAGGCGGATCGAGGGGGTCACGATCGGGCGGGGCCGGCGCCGCGGCCGGCTCGGGAGCCGGCGGGGCTGGCTGCTCCGGCGACACGTCCTCGGATTGCCCGCTGGTCTGGCTCCGCTCGCGCTCGTTCCTGCGGTGAGCCGCTTTGTGCGCTTCCTCGGCGGCACGGCGGGCCCTGGCGCCGTCACGGTCCACCTCCGCGTCTGACTTGCCCTCGGCGCGGGCCCGCGCCCTGGCACTGGCTTCGGCCTGGGCGCCCTCCTCGGCGACCAGCGCGTCGACCCGCTCGCCCTCGGCGATCGCGTCCTGGACGGCCTGCTCCCGTTCTTCCTCCGTCTTGTACGGCCGGTTGCGGGCGGCGTCGCCGAACTCCTTGGTGAGGCTCTTGTTGTAGGCGTCGGCCCCCTTCTGCTGGCCGGCCACCATGTCCCCGATGATGCCGGTCACCGCGCTCTTCGCGGTGTCCTCCCAGCGCTTTTCATACGTGTCAGCGTCGGCGGCGACCCCGCCCGCACCCTTGAGCAGCTCCTCGAGTGCACCCAGGAGCCGCGCCTTGCCCTCGGTGTCGGCTGAGAACTGCGCCATCAGCTTGCCGACCGCCCCGTCGATGGCGGCCTCGGTCAGCGCCTCCGCGGCGCCCTTGGCGGCGCCGGTGGCGCCCTTGCTGAGCAGGCCCTTCACGTAGTCGCCGAGGTCGCGGATCGCGGCCTCGTCGAAGGCGCCTTCCACGACGCCCTCGAGCATGCCCTTGAAGGCGCCCATCAAGACTTCCTTGCCAAGCCCTCCGATGCCCTCCATGAGCGCCCCACCGCCGACGATGGCCGTGAGCGCCTGGACTCCCATCTTGGCCACCTCGACACCGACGTCCTTGATGATCTCGCCGGCGCCGTAGTTGTCCTCCAGCACCATGCGCTTGTTGCTGATGCGCTGCATGGCCGCGAGGATGGGATTGGTCCCGTAGAGCGCATCGCTGGCGGTGCTCATCACCGACACCACGTCCTCCTGCGCCTTGCGGTAGTTGCCGACCGAATTGGCGTGGTAGTTCGTGACGTCGGTGAGCGCCTGCTTGTCGTCCTCGCTCAGGGTGCCGTCCTTGAGCTTCTTCTCGAGCTCCTTGGCCGCCTCGAGCTGGCGGTCCATGTCCTCGCCCGCGTCCCCGCGGGCCCAGTCGGTGATCAAGTTGCCGTCGCCGCGCTCGATCTCGTGCAGGTCCTTGATACGCTGGATCTTCTCCGCATCGGTCTGCGGCTCGCCCTTGGTGAGCTGGAGCTCGAGCAGCTTGGCTTCGCGGCCGCCGAGGTTCTCGCCGCGGATGTCGGCGAAGAAGTCGTCGCCGTCCTTGCCGTAGCGGGCGTTGTAGTCCTTGGCCATCGCGTCGATCTCGTCCTTGGACTTGCCGGCGAGCGCCTTGCGCAGCCCCTCGTCGTCGGTGCCGAGCCCCTGGAGGGCGTTGCGGATCGCGGTGGCGTCGCTGACCTTGCCGTCCCTGGCCAGCTCCTTGCCCTTGTCGAGCTGCTCGTCCGACAGCTCGTCTTCGAGGATGTTGTCCAGCGTCAGGCCGTCGGGGTTGTCGCCCGACTTGGTCTGATCGACGAGCTTGGCCTGCAGACGCTTGCGCTCGTCCGGGCTCAGGCCTTCGAGCTGCTTGTAGATCTCCTGCTCGTCGGTGCCCCACGGCGAGTCGGCGCCGGCGCGGATGCGGGCGGCGCGCGCCGCATCCAGGTCGCCGTCGAGGTACGCTTCGACGGCGTCGTAGCGGGCGTTGTCCTCGCTGCCGCCGAGGCTGTCGGCCAGGTCCGAGCGCAGCGACTTGCCGGTGAGCTCCGCGTAGTCCTTCTCCAGCTGCGCGCGCACCGCCGGGTCCTTGATCTTCTCCAGCTCGGCGTACATCTTCTTCTCGTCGGTGAACGCGGAGTGGGCGGTGATGCCGCCGATCAGGATGCTGGGCACGCGGACGCCGGTGGCCTCGCTGATGAAGTTGCCGTTGGCGGCCTCGTCGAGCCGGTTGGCGGCGATCGCCGAGACCCGCTTCACCGGATCGTCGATCATCATGGCCTCGGCCAGGCGGGCGTCGTAGCCGCTGAGCTCGCCTTTCACGTCCTCGTCCAGCTTGCAGCCGGTGCGCGACTCGTATTCCTGCTCGACCTTGCGGCGCTGCTCGGGGTCGGTGATGCCCTCCAGCGCTTCGTGCACGGCGTCGGTGTCGGTGCCGGCGCCGTCCATCGCGACCTCGAGCTGGGCGGCTGCGGCCACCACCGGATCGCCCGACAGCCGCGCCTTGGCCAGCTTCATGTCGTCGGCGGAATCGAGGAGGCCGCCCATCGACTCTTCCATCGAGCTCTCCATGTCGCCCCAGCCCTGGGCCGCGAAGTGCGCCTTGATCGCGGCGATCTCCTCGGGTGACTTGCCCTTGAGCGCGTCGAGGATGGCGTCCTCGTCGGTGCCGATGAGCTGGGTCATGCCGGCGCGGATGTCGGCGGCGGCCTTGGCGGCGGCCTTGTCCTGCTCGTCGGTGAGTTTCTTGTCGCCCTTGCGCATCTCGGCCAGCTTCGCCTTGCCGAGGGCCGCCGCCGCCTCCAGCTGCACCTCCGACATCTCGCCGCCCTTGCCGTACGACTCCTGGCCGTCCTTGACCTCGCCGACCTCGGCCCGCTGCTCGGCATCCAGCTCGTCGTCGAGGGTGGTGGCGAGGTCGTCACCGGTGCGCTGCTCGAAGCGCTTGGCCAGCTCGGTCTTCTCCTCGGCGGTCAGGCCGTCCATGGCCGCGGCCATCTTGGTCTCGTCGGTAAGCCACTCGTCCGACTCGTACTCGAGCCGGGCCAGGCGCTGGGTCAGCTTGTCGCCGGTCATCTGGGCCTTGGCCAGCTTCATCTCGTCGTCGTCCATGGCGCCGCCGAGGTCGGTGTCGAGGTCCTTGCCGGTCTTGTCCTTGTAGGCCGCCTTCATCGCCGCGACCTGCGCCGGCGTCTTGCCCGACATCATGTCGAGCACGGCGTCCTCGTCGACGAACGTATCGTCGAGCTCGTCGGCCATCTGGGCGGCCAGCTTGTCGGCTTCGGCCTTCTGGGCCTCGGCCGCCGCGTCCTCGGCCGCGCGATTGCGGCTGGGGTCGAGGGCGTGATCGAGCTCGCTGTCGAGCTCGTTGTAGGTCTTGTCGAGCCCGTCGAGCTTCTCCTCGCGCAGCTTCTCCTGCTCGGCGATGGCCTCCTTGCCGATCTCGTCCTTGCGGATCTGAGCCTGCTCGGCGAGGTCCTTCTCGATGGCGGCCTGGCGGTTGGCCAGCCCTTCCTCGGTCGCCTTGGCGGCGGCGTCCTGCTGCGCCAGCATCAGCTTGCCGCGCTCGTCGAGGCTGCGGACCATCGCGTCGGCCTCGACGTCGATCGAGATGAGAGTCTCGGCGGCGACGCGCTGCATGTCGGCGATCCCGGCGGTGGTGCGGGCGGTCACCGTGGCCTCCACCTTGGCGACGGTCTCGCCGTTGCGCGTCTCGGCGTCCTCCGACGCCTGATCGATCGCGGCGGTGGCCTTGCGAACCTCGTCGGCGGCCGCGGCGAGGTCGCTCTCGCTGCGGCTGGCAAGGTCGGTGCGGGCCTTGGCGGCCTTGTCCTTGGCCGTGGCGAGGTCGGTCGCCAGCTTCGCCTCGAGGTCCTGGACGGCCGAGCCGCGGTCGGCGTCGATCGTCGCGGTGTCGGCGGCCAGCTTGGTCGCGGCGGTGGTGCGCTGGGTCGCGGCGTTGGTGCGGAGCTGCGCCAGCAAGGTCTGTTGCTCGCTCTCGAGGGCCCCGAGTGCGCTGACCAGCTTGGCGTCGGCGTTGCGTTTCTCGAGCGCGAGCTGGGTGTCGAGCGTGGTGTTGAGCTGCTTGGCGTCGCTCACCAGTGACTTGGCCTTCTCCTCCGCCTTGGTCCGCATGCCATCGGCGAGCTCCATCGCCTTGGTGCGGATGGTGTCGGAGGACACCGCCGCCTGGGTGCGGAGCTGGATGGCCTTGTTGGTGCCGGCCAGGAGCGCCTCGTTGAACGCGAGGACGGCGGTGCCCTTCTTCTTCTCCTTCTCTGCCGGGTCGGTGAGCTGCTCGGCGGCGGCGAGGGCCGCGTTCTGTGCCGCCAGGCCGCGGGTCTTGGCCTCCTCGATGGCGGCGGTGGCGTCGACCTCGGCGGCGTCCTTCACGGCGGCGGCATCGGTCTCGCCGCGCTCGCGGGCGTCCTTCTCCTGACGGCGTCCCTCCTCGAGGAAGGCGTCGCGCTCGCTCTCGGCCGTCGCGAGGTTCTTGGCCTTGCGCGTCTCGTTGCTGGTCTCGAGCTGCAGGAGCTCGGCCTCCAGGTTGGTGCGCAGCGCCTCGGTCTTCTCGCCCAGCTTGGTAGCTGACTCCTGCTCGGAGGTCGCCAGCTCGGCATCGACCTTGGCCATGAGCGCCTCGTGCTCGGTGGTCAGTCTCGCCTTCTGGTTGTCGAGTGTGGCCTGGAGCTCCTGGACCGCGCTGTCCTTGCCGCTGGTCAGCTCGGCGACCTCCTGGGTCTCGGCGGTCGCGATCTCTTCTTCGAGGCCGGCCCGGGTGACCTCCTTGGATTCGCGCTCGGCGGCAGCCTCGGCCTTGGCCGCGTCGCGCTCGCCGTCGAGGCGCGCCTTCTCGGCCTGCGCCTCGGCCCTGGCCGCGTCGAACTTGGTCTGCCGCTCGGTCTGCGCCTGCGCGCTGGCCGTGGCCGCGGTGTGCTGATGCAGCTCCGTGACCTCGGCGCGCTTGCGCTCCGCCTGCTGCTTCACGGCCTGCTTCTGAGCTTCCAGATCGGCGGCGCCGCTACCACCGCCGCCCGGCGCGGGACCGGCGGGCGCGGGCTTGGCCGGCGCAGGGCCGCCAGGTGCGGGTGCGCGACCGGGAGCCGGCGCGGGGCCCGACGGTGCCGGGCCAGCCGAGGGGCCCGAGAATGGGGTGTCGCGATCGAAGTACGGATCCAGCGGTGAGCTGGTGTCGTCGCTCGGTGCGAGATTCCCTCCCGGCGCGCGGTTGGCCTTCGCGTACGTGCCGCGTCCGTCCGTGGCGCGAGCTTCCTTGCCTCGGGAATCGGCGTCTACGCCGGGCCTGGGCTCGTCGTTGGTCCGCAACCGGCGGGCGGGTGCGTCGCCGACGCTGGCCGCACGGGAGTCGGGCGCGTCCTTGGTCTTGGCGGCACGAAACGCGGACGCGTCATCGGGCTTGGCGGCGCCAGGAGCGGCGGCGTCAGGCCTGGCGGCACGAAAGTCGGGCGCTCCATCGAGCTCGTCGGGCTTTTCGGCCTTGGCGGCGCGAAAGGCGGGAGCGTCGTCGGGTTTCGCGGCGCGAACAACGCGCGCGTCGTCGGGCTTCGCGGCGCTAAAAGCGGGAGCGTCGTCGGGCTTCGCGGCGCGAACAACGCGCGCGTTGTCGGGCTTTGCGGCGCGAAAGGCGGGAGCGTCGTCGGGCTTTGCGGCGCGAAAGGCGGGAGCGTCGTCGGGCTTTGCGGCGCGGAAGCCGCGCGCGTCGTCGGGCTTTGCGGCGCGGAAGCCGCGCGCGTCGTCGGGTCTGTCGAGATGGCGTTTCGCCTCCGCGTGGGCGGTGCGAGGTGTCAACGAGGGTTTCCGCGGCGAGGCTGGCTCCGCCGCGGCGGCCTGGAACGCATGGTCGGGCGCATCCGCGTGCTCGACTTCCTTGGATTCCGTTGCTTCGGTCGTGGCCGTCAGTGGTTCGCTGGCACCGGCGACACGCGTGCGCTCGAAGATGTCGTCGAACGGCAGGCCTTCGAGGCCGGGCGCGCGGTCGGTACCGGCAAGCTCCTCGGTCGCCTGAGGCATCGCAGGACCGAAAGCCGCGGCCCGCTCGAAGCCGGGCAACGAAGCCGGGCTGGCTGGCGTCGCGGGAGCTGAGCCCGCGGCGCTGGACCCTGCGCCGTCAGGCTTGCGCGCCGGCAACAGGTGCATGGCGAAGGGGTCCTCGACCGGTTCACGAAGCTTCGTCGGCTCGACGGGTTCACCAGGTTTCGTCGGCTCGACGGCGGCGGCCCTGAACGCGCGCCGATCGTCGCCGGGGCTCGCCGTGAACCGCGGCGCATCGTCCGTGCGCGCTTCGTCCGTGCGTTCGAGTCTGACCTTGCCATCAAGTCGCCGGCCCATGGGGACCGCGTCTCCGAGGGCCGCCTTGTGCTCCGCCTGGCGGCGCGCCTTGTCGAGGGGTCTCCGGGTGGCGGGCTTGACCTGGTGACGTGCGGACGCCGGCGGCGACGAAGCGCTGGCGACGAAGGCTTTCGCCGGATCGACGATCGGATCGACGATCGGATCGACGATCGCTTCGCCAGCCTGGTCGCTCGGCCCGCTCGCCGCGCGCTGAAACTTGGCTCGCGCGGCGACCAGGATCGTGTCGCCGAGGGCCCGGGCGCTCTCGGCGTCGGCGACGTTGATCACGATCGGCGCCGCCTCGACGGCGCGCGGCGGCAGCTTCGAGGTCAGCGTACGGCGGCCCGGCGTTCCCAGGAGCTGGCTGATGTCCTCGAGGCCATCTTCCTCGGCCAGGGCAGCGAGCTTGCGCAGGAACGGGTGAGTCATACGGATGCTGACCCCCTCGGTGACCCGTGTGACCGCCGCCCCGGCAGATTGTTTTCTGCGGTGCGTCCTGGGGTAGGCTAGTCCCCTTGTGGACGCGACCGCGCGAGCTGACCTCGAGGCCGAGCTGCGGCGTCGCATCCAAGCCCATGATCTGTCAGGCGCCATGACCGCGGCGGTGCGCGGCTACGGCGACGAGCTGATGGGCTTCCTCGTCGGCCTCACCGGCAACCCGTCGGAGGCCGACGAGATCTTCGGCGCCCTGTGCGAGAAGCTGTGGCGTGCCTTGCCCGCCTTCCGCTGGGAAAGCTCGTTCAGGGTCTGGGCGTACGTGGTGGCGCGCAACGAGTTCTTTCACGCTCGCCGCGGCCCCGGCAGCGTCAAGCGTCGCGGCGCGCTCGAGGACGCCAGCGTCGAGGCGGCGATCGCCCAGGTCCGCACCACCACCGCGGCGTACCGCCGCACCGAGGTCAAGGACGCCTTCACGCGGCTGCGCGAGAGCCTCGAGCCCGACGAGCGCATCCTGCTCGGCCTGCGGGTCGACCGGGGCCTCGAGTGGGTCGACATCGCGCGCGTCCTCAGCGCGCCCGACGCCGACATCAAGCGCGAGGCCGCGACCCTTCGCAAACGCTTCGAGCGGCTCAAGCACCGCCTCCGCGAGCTGGCCCGCGCCCAGGGGATCATCGAGTGAGCGGAGTGAGCGGCGATGGACCGGTGGACGAGCTCGGCGCCACCGTCGGCAGCGATGAGAGTGAAGGAACCACCGCGACCGGCTCGACCGGCGGCGACGACGGCCGGTTCCTGCGCCAGGTCGCGGGCATGACGCCGGCGGTGTCACCGCTGCCGATCGGACCGGGTGTGGTCATCGACGGCACCTACCGCATCGAGCGCCGCCTCGGCGCCGGCGGCATGGGCGTGGTCTTCCTGGCCCGCGATCTCGGACTGGCCCGCGACGTTGCACTCAAGGTGCACAGCCAGCGCGCCGCAGAGCGCCTGGCTCGCGAGGCCAAGGCCATCGCCCAGCTGGTCCACCCCAACGTGGTCACGGTGCACGAGATCGGGACCTATGAGGGCCACCCGTTCGTGGCCATGGAGTACCTCGACGGCGGCACCGCGCGAACCTGGCTGGCCGAGAAGGCGCGGCCCTGGCGCGAGGTGCTGACGTTGTACCTCGCCGCCGCCCGCGGCCTCGCCGCCGCCCATCGCGCTGGCCTGGTCCACCGCGACTTCAAGCCCGACAACGTGCTCGTCGGGCTCGACGGCCGGGTACGGGTCGCCGACTTCGGGCTGGCGCGCGATCTGGCGTCGATCGACGAGATGCCGGACGGGGACGGCGGCGCGACCCGCGACAGCGCACTCCAGCCCATCACTGCGACCGGCACCGTGATGGGCACGCCGGCGTACATGGCGCCAGAGCAACACGCCGGCGAGCCCGCTGGACCGGCGGCCGATCAGTTCGCGTTCTGCGTGTCGCTGTGGGAGGCGTGGTTCTCCCAGCGCCCGTTCGCCGGAACCGACCGCGCCACCATCGCGGACGCCGTCGCCGCCGGCGCCATCCGCGCGCCCAGCAGCGATCGAAAGGTGCCGCGCCGCCTCCGCCTCGCCCTCGAGCGCGGCCTCGCCGCCGATCCGGCGGCGAGGCATCCGTCGATGGAGGCGCTGATCACGGCGCTGGCGCGCGATCGCCGCGGCCTGGTGGCGGTGGCCGGCGGCGCCGCGGTGCTGAGCGTGGCCGGGCTCGCCGTCGGGTTGTTCCTCGCCGGGGGCGGCGACAGTCGGCCGTCGTGCGCCCGCCTCGCCGACGCCAACCCGGTGTGGACCTCGGCGCGTAAGGCCGAGCTAGCGTCGGTGTTCGCCGCCTCGAGTCGGCGGTTCGCCGCCTCGTCGTTCGATCGCGTCGCCGCCCAGCTCGATACCTACGCCGGCGGCCTGCGGGCCCAGCGCATCGAGGTCTGCCAGGCTCATCGCACCGCCAAGCAATCGCCGCAGCTCCACGATCTGCGCAACCTGTGTCTCGATGGCCGCAGGGCAGAGCTCGCCGCTCTGATCGACACCCTGGCCGCCGCCGATGACGAGGTGATCGATCACGCGATCAGCGCCAGCCGCGCGCTCGGTGACCTCGAGGCATGCAGCGACGTCGCCGCGCTGAGCGGCCTGACTCCGTTACCCGACGACGCCGCGGCGCGCGACGCCATCGCCCGGCTCGAGGTGGAGCGCGGCACGCTCACGTCGATGCAGGCCGCCGGGAAGTGGCGGCCACACCTGCCCCGGATCCGGGCCGCCACCACCGAGGCGGCAACGATCGGCTACGCCCCGCTCACCGCCCGGCTCACCCAGCTCCTGGCCAACTTCGAGAAGGACGCCGGCGAGTACGACGCTGCCCGGGCGAGCGGAAATGAAGCCCTGAGGCTGGCCGCGCTCAGCCACGACAACCTCGCCGAGGTCGATGGCTGGCTGTTCCAGATCACGCTGGTCTCCCAGAATCAGGGCAAGAACGACGAGGCGGCCAGCCTGGTGGCGGCTGCCGAGACGGCGCTGGCTCGCGCCGGCACGCCGCCGCTGTTCCGAGCGAACCTCGACAGCACGGTGGGGGCGCTCCGCATGCGCGAAGGCAAATACCCCGAAGCCCGCCAGCTGCTCGATCGGGCCTTGATCGGGCTCGAGGCCAGCCTGGGCAAGGACGATCCTGCCGTCGCGCTGGTGCTCAACCGCCTGGCCGGGGTCGACCGCGAGGAGCACAAGGCCGCCGACGGTGAGGCCCGGCTGCGCCGAGCCGCCGCCATCCTGAAGCAGGCCTACGGCGATCAGCATCCTAACCTGGCCACCACCTACTCCAGCCTCGGCCAGGTGCTCCACGTCGGCGGTCACAGCGTCGAGGCGTTGCAGATGCTGCAACAGGCGCTGGAGATCCGCGAGTCGGTCAGCGGCTCCGATCACGCTGACCTGATCGGGCCCCTCATGACCATCGGCCTGGCGATGCGCGCGATCGGCCGCACCGCCGAGACCCGGCCGTACCTCGAACGCGCGCTGGCGATCGCACGGGCCAAGCTCGGCCCCGATCACACGAAGACCGCGCTGGTCGAGATGAACCTGGCCAGCGTGCTCACCACGCTGGGCGATCACACCTTGGCGATGCCCCTCTATCGCCACGCACTCGAGATCCAGGAGCAGCGGCTGGGTCCCGCCCATCCCGAGCTGATCCCGACATTGACCGAATACGCCGACGTGCTGCGGCTGCTTGGCGACCTGCCGGCGGCTCACGCCCTGGTCGACCGCGCGGTCGCCATCGCCAAGGCCACGTTCGGCGGCGAAGGCCCGGAGTACGCGCTCGCGCTCCTGCAGCTCGCCTCCCAGCTCGACGCCGAGGGCGATCTGCGCGGCTCGCTCGCCACCAATCGCCAGGCCGCGGCGATCGTCGTACGCGCCCTCGGGCCCGATCACCCACGGACGATGTGGGCGCACCACACCCTCGGCAACGCCCTCATCACCGCCGGCCAGTACGACGAGGCCGAGACCACGCTGACCGAGCTCCATCGCCGCGTGCTCGAGCGCTACGGCGCCGACGATGTGCACACCGCCGGCGTCGCCGAGTCGCTGGGCCGACTCGCCGCCAGCCAAGATCGTGTGGCCGAAGCGTTGCGCTGGTTCGAGCTTGCCCTGCCGATCATCGAGCGCGACCTCGGTCCCGATGCGCTCGCCGGGATCCTGACCGGCGTGGCCGAGTCCCACCGCGAGCTCGGCAACCGAGACCAAGCCGTGGCCGCCGCTCGCCGGCTGTCCGCCATCCTCGACGACCCGAAGGGCGCAGCCATCCCACCGCTGACCGCCGCCGAGTCGCGGCTGGTCGCCGGCCGTCTGCTCTACGACGCCGGCGAGCGCAGCGCCGGCCGCGCCAGCGTCGAGCAAGCACACAAGGTGCTCGCGGCCAGCGGTCACCCGTCATCGGGGCGCGCGCTCGCCGACGCCGAGAGCTGGCTGCGCGCCCATCCCGTTCAGTAACCTGCGGCCTGCAGATCAGCCGGCGCGGCGGCGCAGGTAGTTGAGCAGGTCGACGCGAGTGACCAGGCCGAGCAGCTCGTCACCGTCGACGACGATGCCGACCATGCCGCGATCGAAGAGCGGGAGGAGCTGGTGCACGCCGGCGGTGGGCGCCAGGGTCTGCACCGCGGGCGACATCACCTCGCGCACCGGGCGGGCGAACGACGCGGCGCCGCGGGTGGCGTCGCCGAGCGCGGCCAGGAGCATGTCGGACTCGTCGACGATGCCGACCAGGCGTTTGCCGTCGAGCACCGGCAGCTGCGAGACGTCGCTCGAGCGCATGCGGGCGTAGGCGACCGACAGCGTGTCATCAGGGCCGACGTAGATCACGTCGCCCTCGCGGGCGCGGCGCGCGACCAGATCGCGCAGGTCGCCGGTCGCCGGCCGCACCGACAGCCCCTGCTCGTCTATCCACTGATCGTTATAGGCGGGCGACAGATGGCGGCCGCCGCTGTCGAGGATCAGCGCGACCACGCGCCGGGGCTCCTGCTGGGCGCGGCACCAGCGCAGGGCCGCAGCGATCAGCGCGCCTGACGACGTGCCGGCCAGGACGCCCTCGGCCCGGCGGAGCTCGCGCACCACCGCGAAGGCCTCGCCGTCGGGGATCGCGGCCGCGTCGGCGCCGATCACCTGGACACCGGGATCGACCTGCGCGAAGTAGCGCGACAGGCCGGCCTGCGAGTCGCCGGCGTCGAGCCCGCACACGACCGCGTCGAGGCGGCCGTCGGTCTGCGCCCAGATCTCGGGGCCAGTCGTCGCCTCGTGCGCGCGCGAGGCGGCCGGATTCTCGCGGTGATCGACCAGCCAGCCGGCCTCGTCGCGGGCGATGCGCCGGGCCAGCTCCTGCGCGTGCTGGGGATGGCCAGGCTCCACGTCGCCGCGGGTGATCACGCAGCGCGCCCCCAGCGCCTTGAGCTGCAGGATCGTCTCCTGGTTCACCTTGTCGGAGACGACCAGGGTCAGCTTGTGGCCGCGGACCGCCGCGACCAGCGCCAGGCCGAGCGCGAGGTTGCCGGCGGCGGCCTCGACGATGTGCCCGTTCGGCTTCAGCTCGCCGCTGGCTTCGGCGGCATCGATCATCGCCCGCGCGACGCGGTCCTCGATCGATCCGCCCGGGTTCTGGCTCTCGAGCTTGAGCCAGAGCTCGCACGGACCTGTGTCCATGCGCGTGACCCGCACCAGCGGCGTGTCACCGATGAGCGAGAGCGCGCTCGTCGCGGTGCGCGTCACGTTGACGACGGGGTCCCGGGTCTCTGCCACCGTGTCGAGCCTATCAACGCGGCGCGTGCCGGCGCCAGTGCCAGGGCCGCGGTCAGGTGGTGGTGGAGCTGATCCCACTCGGTGAGGAAGGCGTCGTGGCCGTGCTGCGACGAGAGCGTGGCCATCCGCGCGGCCGCGCCGCGGGCGGCCAGCGCGCGCACAAGGTCGTCGGTGTGGGCGGGCAGGTAGAGCGCATCGGTATCGATGCCGATGGCGAGTGTGGCGGCGCGGATGCGATCGAGGCCCCACGACGCCGGCCGCGGCTGCGCCGGCTCGAGCGCCGGACCGCCGAACGCTGCCGGCGCCGGATCGACGTGGGCCGGCCAGCTCTCGACACCCTCGGGTCGAGGCGGGCGCCGCGACAGATCATGGTGGTCCATGGCGCCGATCAGCGTGAGGTAGCTGCGAGCGTCGAAGCGGGCCCGCAACTTCTGGCCCTGGTGCTCGAGGTAGGTCTGCACGTGGTAACGGGCACGCGACGACCAGTCGCCCGACTCGTCGCTGCCCTGGCGCCGACCCTGGGCGCGATCGAGGCCGGGCTCGGCGCGGTACGTGATCGTGGCGACCTGGCGGGCCAGCTCGAGGCCGCGGCCGACGTCGTCGGGAAAGCCGGGGTCGGCGAGGATGGCCTGCCGGCCGACGTGGTTCCAGGCCAGGATCCAGCTCGAGGCCGCGGCGCAGGCGGCGATCGGCACCAGCCGCTCGAAGCGCTCGGGATCGAGCGCGGCCAGCGCCAGCGCCACCATGCCGCCGAGCGAGCCGCCGGTGAGCAGCTCGACCCGCGACACGCCGAGCGCGTCGAGGGCGAGCAAGATCGAACGCGCCTGATCCCACGTGGTGACGGTGGCCGGCAGATCGACGGCGGGGATGGCGAAGCCGCCTCGCGACGGCGACAGCTCGGCCGGGTAGTTGTCGTCGGTGAGGCGGGGGAAGCTGCCGTCGGCGGGACCGCTGGTTCCATAACAGCCGCCGAGCAGGTTGAAGCACAGCACCCGGACTCGCGACGGATCGAACGTGCGGCCGGGGCCGATGAGCGGCTCCCACCAGCCGCCGGGGCTGCCGGCACGGGCGTCGCCGGTGAGAGCATGAACGAGGACCACGGTCGGGATGTCGGGCGACAGCGGATCGCTGACCCGGGGCGCCCGCCGCACCATCGCCGCCAGCTCGCCGGCGCTGCGGACGACCAGGCGCTGATCGGTCTCACCGGCCGGGATGCCGCGATCGCGCAGCACCGGCGCGTCCTCCTTCGGTCCCCAGTGCCAGCCGCGCACGACGTGGTGCGTGAGCGTCGCGCCGCCCTCGAGTGTGATCGGGGCGAGCACGAGATCGAACAGGGTCGGCTCGCCGATCAGTCGCAGCACGTTCCCAGGATCGCTCATGCGGAGGTCCGGAGCATTATCCGTGATAACAGACAAGTCAACGCTATAGCGGCTTCTCTTTTTCGCAAGAGTTGCAGTACGATACACGCCATGCGGGCCTCTGCCGTCGCGCTCGTCGCGCTCCTCGCCGGAGCCGGCTGCCAGACCTTCATCGGGATCGAGGATGCCAACCAGCACCTGCCGCGCCTCGACGGCAACTACCTGGTGGGGCTCGAGCGCACGCGCGCCGACAACACCACGCGCGACGTGATCCGCATGCAGGGCACGGCCACGCTCGACGTCGACAACCGCCTGCTCGACCTCTCGCTCAACATCCTCTCGACCACCGGCGCGCCGATCACCGAGACCTCGATCTCCGACATCGCCTTTGCCGACGACCTCGACGAGGCCGAGTTCACGCTCAACCTGGCCGTGCCGGCCGGCGCCATCGCCGCCAGCCCGCCGCCGGCCCCGGCCGATCTCAACATCAACGTGCCGGTCCGCTTCATCGCCGAGGCCGACTACTCGTTCTGCGCCAAGCCGACCTCGGCCCAGGTGGTCACCATCGGCTCGGTGCTGGTCGAGACGTTCACCGCGCTGCCGGCGATCACCGACGACGACTGCGACGACCCGCTGCGCGACTGACGCTGCTCGCTCAGCGTTCGAACCGAAAGCGCCACACGCCGAAGGCGGCGAAGACGGCGGCGAAGCCGAGGATGGCGCCGATCTGGGGCAGGACGTCGGCCAGCGACGCGCCGTCGCGCACCAGCAGCGTGAAGTAGCCGTCGAGGGCCCAGCCGTGCGGCACGGCGAGGCCGACGGTCTTGAGCAGCGGCGGCATGATCGCGCGCGGCACCATGGCGCCGCCGAGCAGCCCCATGATGAGCAGGCTCACCGAGCCGACGCTGCCCATGCGCTTCTCGCTGCCGCCCAGCGCGGCGATGGCGAGGCCGAGCGCGACCGCGCAGGTCACCACCGCGACGGTGAGCACCACCAGGGCCAGCAAGCTGCCGCCGACACGCATGCCGAAGACGCCGGCGCCCAGCCCGAAGAGAAAGGCGAACTGAGCCAGGCCGACGAGGCCGTAGGGAACGAGCTTGGCGAGCAAGACGGTCGCACGCGGCACCGGCGCGGCCAGGATCCGGCGCCACGTACCCCAGCGCCGCTCCTCGGCGAAGGCCAGGCCGACGGTGAGCGCCAGGAAGAAGCCGAAGAGGACGGCGTTGCCCGGCACCGAGAGCTGGAAGGCATCGACGTCGCGCAGCGCGCGCTGGATGCCGGGCGGCGTCGCCGCCACCAGCACCGGGAGATCGGCGCCCAACGCCGGCGGGAAGACGGCGTAGTGCACGATGGCCTGGAGCGCGCCCTGCACCGGCAGGCGGACCTGCGGGGCCAGGGCCTCGTCGATGGCGAGCTCGCCAGGCCGACCGGCGGCGGGATCGAAGTCGGCGGGCAGGATGACCGCGGCGCTGACCCGATCGGCCGCCACGGCGGCGCGCGCGGCCTCGGCCGACGCGACGCGCTCGACCTCGAAGAGCTGGGACCCTTCGAGCGCGGTGACCACGGCGCGGGTCCGCGGCGTGTCGGCGGCCCACACCGCGATCGCGCGGCGGTCGCCGTCGTTGTCGCCGCTGAAGAAGGCGCCGAACACGGCGATGAACACCACCGGGAGCAGGAACAGACTGATCAGCGCACCCCGATCGCGGAGGAGGAGCTGCAGGTCCTTCTTGATGGTCGCGAGCAGCATGTCAGTCGCGCAGCGAGCGCCCGGTCAGGGTGAGAAAGACGCTCTCCAGACCGGCGCTGGCCACCGTGACCCGCACCACCGTGGCTCCGGCGGTCTCGACGTCGACGAGCAGGGGCCCGAGTTGCGCCGGCCGGGGCAGGCGCAGCAGCGGGCCGGTGCCCTCGACGGCGCCGTGCCGGGCGGCCAGCGCGCGGGCGGCCAGCAGCGCAGCGGCGTCGCCGGCTAGCTCGAGCTCGAGGATCGGCGCGCCGGCGTGGCGCGCCACCAGCTCGGCGATCGAGCCCAGGGCGACGACCTCGCCGCCGTCCATGATGGCGACGCGATCGCACAGCTCGGCGACCTCCTCCATGTAGTGGCTGGTGTAGAGGACCGTCATGCCGCCGTCGCGCAGAGCGCGGATGGTGTCGAAGATGTGGCGCCGGCTCTGGGGATCGACGCCGACCGTGGGCTCGTCGAGGACCAGCAGCGCGGGCCGGTGCAGCATGCCGGCGGCGATGTTGAGGCGGCGCTTCATGCCGCCCGAGTAGGTGGAGACGGCGTCGCGGCGGCGCTCGACCAGCCCGACCACGCCCAGGGCCCAGTCGGTGCGGTCGGCCAGGGTGGCGCGATCGAGGCCGTAGAGCCGGCCGAAGAAGGCCAGGTTCTGATCGGCGGTGAGCTCCTCGTAGAGGGCCAGCTCCTGCGGCACCAGCCCGACCGCGCGACGGGCGGCGAAGCCGGCCCGGCCGGCGGCGACCGCGTGGCCGCCGACGGTGGCGTTGCCTCGGCTCGGCGTCACCACACCGGCGATCATCGAGATGGTAGTGGTCTTGCCGGCGCCGGTGGGGCCGAGCAAGCCGAAGATGGTGCCGGCGGCGACGTCGAGGTCGACGGCCTCGACCGCCACGCGCTCACCGTAGTCCTTGCCCAGGCCGCGCAACGAGAGCAGGTTGGAGCCGGCCACGGCCGCGACCATAGCGTAAGGTCCGGGCATGCGGGTCGTGACCGTGCCGTGCCTCAAGGACAACTTCGCGTACCTCGTCGTCGACGAGCACACCCACCGCGCCGCCATCGTCGACCCCGGCGAGGCCCAGCCCGTGCTCGACGCCGTCGCCCGAGAGGGCGTGACCCTGGCCGCGATCTGGGCCACCCACCACCACGCCGATCACGTCGGCGGCAACAAGGATCTCCTGGCCGCCCTGCCCGACCTCGAGGTCATCGGTCACACCCACGACCGCGACCACGAGCGCATCCACGGCCTGACCCGCGCCGTCGCCGACGGCGACGAGGTCACGCTCGACGGACTGCGGGCCACGATCATCCACAACCCCGGCCACACCCTGGGCGCGATCAGCTGGTGGCTGCCGGCCGAGGCCGCGGTCTTCACCGGCGACACGCTCTTCGCCGCCGGCTGCGGCCGCATGTTCGAGGGCGACGCGCCGATGATGCACGCGGCGCTGCAGCGCCTGGCCGCGCTGCCGCCCGAGACCCAGGTCTACTTCGGCCACGAGTACACCGAGGCCAACCTCAAGTTTGCCGCTCACACCGAGCCGGGATCGGACGCGATCGCCCAGGCCATCGCACGGGCCAGCGCGCAGCGCGCACGGGGAGAAGCCACCTCGCCGTCGACGATCGGGATCGAGCGCGCGACCAATCCATTCCTGCGCGCCGCCGACGCCGCCGAGTTCGGCGAGCGGCGAACGGCCAAGAACACGTTCAAGTAGTCACGGCAAATCATAGGTCAGCGTCACCGCGCTGCCCTTGCGGCGCACGCCGAGGTCGACGCGGCGCAGGCCGTCGAGCTTGTCGTACATGCTCATGAGCACCTGGGGCGAATCGATGGCGCGGCCGTCGATCGACTCGATCACGTCGCCGGCGGAGAGGCCGAGCGCCGTCGCCAGCGAGCCGCTACGAGCGGCGGTGACGCGAACGCCGGCGAGCTGACCGTCCTTGTTCACCGGCTGCAGGCGCACGCCGCGGGCGGCGGCCGTGCCGCCGGTGCCGGCGGCCACCAGCTCGCGGATCAGCTTGCGATCGACCTCCCACCGGTTGTCGCCCACCGCGCGGATGCGATCGGCCCACGGATCGGCCGTGGCCGCGCCGTCACCGCGCTTCGACGGCTTCCCGGCGGTGTCGCCACCGCTACCGGCGTTCGCCTCGCTGGCGAGCGCGACCCGCACGGTGGTCTCGGCGTCGAAGCGCACCACGATGGCGCCGGGCTCGATCGACTCGAGCACGCCGCCGCCAGGCAGCGCGGCACCGAGCACGAAGGCACCGGCGACGTTGCCGGCCTCGAGCGTCGCCCAGCCATGGCGTCCGACCTGGGTCGCGATCACCCGCGGCAGCGCGCGCGCCACCGGCGAAGCACCGCGCTCTGCTGGGCCGTCGTCGCGCGGCGGCGCGCACGTCGAGCAGAACATGTTGCGCGCCAGCAGCTCGGCGGTCGTCGATCGCGGATCCGCCGGGGTGACGGCGAGCGGCGACGCGGCCGCCGGCGACGCCACCACCGGCGGCGGGAGCGGCGGAGCGACCCCGGCGGCATGCGACCACGCCCGCGACGTGAACCACGCCGAGGCCAGCGCTGCCGCACCGACGATGGCCGCGCTCGAGCCCAGCCGGAGACGTCGCGTGACGATGCGCATGTCGTGCTCCTATCCACATCGCGTGCCGGGCCGCCGCGCGCAGGTCATCCTCGACGAAACGGGCGCTTGCGGGCGCGCCGCGCCGCCCAAGCGCCATCTCGCCCTCGGCGTCTGCGCCCGGCGCGCCATCCTGGCAGCGGCGCCGCGGCACCCCACCGCATCCCCTCGCGCGTGCGTCATGGGTATAAACTCGATGAACCGATGCGCTCGTTGCCGCAGAGCGTGGGGAAATACCAGGTGCTGGAGCGGCTGGCGGTCGGCGGCATGGCCGAGCTCTTCAAGGCCCGCGCCACCGGAGAGCACGGCTTCGAGAAGCTGGTGGTGATCAAGAAGATCCTGCCCCAGCTCGCCGCCGATCCGTCGTTCATCCAGATGTTCCTGGACGAAGCGCGGCTGACCGCGCAGCTCGATCACCCCAACATCGTCCACGTCTTCGAGCTCGGCAGCGATGCCGACACGCCGTACATCGCGATGCAGTGGGTCGACGGCGTCGACCTGCTTGCGCTGCTCCGCGAGTGTGCGCGCGCCCAGATCCGCCTACCCGCGCACCTGGCCGCGCTGATCGCCCGTGACATCGCCGACGCGCTCGACTACGCCCACCACGCCACTGCGGCCGACGGCCGTCCACTCGGCCTCATCCACCGCGACATCTCGCCCGGCAACGTCCTCATCTCGCGCCGCGGGGACGTCAAGCTCACCGACTTCGGCATCGCCCGCGCCGCCGAGCGCCAGCACAAGACCGAGGCCGGCATGCTCAAGGGCAAGTACGGCTACATGTCGCCCGAGCAGGTGTCGGGTGCCGAGCTCGACGGCCGCAGCGACGTCTTCTCGCTGGCCGTGGTGCTGGTCGAGATGGTGATGGCGCGCCGCCTGTTCACCGCGCCCAGCGACCTCGACGTGCTGCTCATGGTGCGCGACGCCAACCTCGAGCGCCTGCACCAGTACTCGGTCGAGATTCCACTCGAGCTGCGCGTCCTGGCCGAGCGCGCGCTGCAGCGCCTGCCCGACGGCCGCTACGCGAGCGCGGGCGAGATGCGCGACGCGCTCACCGGCTGGCTGCACCGCAACGGCCGCCCTGACGCGCGTGACCTGGCCGCGTTCGTGGCCCGCGTGCACGCCGCGCCCACCGCGCCCGACGACGGCACGGTGCAGGAAGCCCACGACGAGCTCGGCACGCTGAGCGGACCCGCCACCCAGATGAGCAACGCGGCGGCGGCGCGCGAGCGCGACGTCGCCCGCGCCGAGTTCATCTCCGGCGCCACCCGTGATCAGCTGGACCCGGCCGACATCGTCGTCGAGGACGAACCGTCGCACGAGGTGTACATCAGCGAGGATCCGGCCGCCGCGCCCGACAAGAGCCCGCGGCCGCAGCCGGCCGAGAGCGGCGATCTGCGCCAGGTGTCGCCGATCCGCCTGCTGTACCGGCTGGGCCGGGCTCGCGCCAAGGGCCTGCTCGTGCTCGAGGGCCGCGCCGGCATCCTCAAGGAGGCGTACCTCGACGACGGCGACCCGCAGTTCGTCTCGTCGAACGTGACCAGCGAGCGGCTCGGCGATTACCTCGTCGCCCAGGGCGCGATCACGCCGCAGGCGCTGCAGCGGGCGGTGGCGGTGATGCCCCACTTCGCCGGCAAGCTCGCCGACACGCTGGTCGGCCTCGGCCTGCTCAAGCCGCTCGACGCCTACCGCCTGCTGGCGCGCCAGGTGAGCGCCAAGCTCATCGACGTGTGCACCTGGCCCAAGGGCAAGTACCGCTGGTTCGAGGGCCGCGCCAACCCCTTCACGGTGCGCCCGCTGCACCTCGACGCCCGCCGCATCCTCGGCGCTGGCGCCACCGTGCTCGACGTCGCCTTCGTCGACGACTGGGCCGGCGGCGTGAGCGAGGCCCGGCCCGTCGCCCGCGCCAGCGACGAGCTCGAAGCCTTCGGCGTCGGCGAGGCGTTGGCCCGCGTGCACGAGATGGCCGACGGCCGCTCCACCGTCGCCGAGCTCCTCGCCCGCGTCCGCTCACCTGACGCCCGCACCAACTTCCTCCGCCTCCTCTACCTGCTCGCCGAAACCGATCAGATCGACCTCTCGCGCTGAACGATCCCTGAATCTCGACCTCGACCTCGACCTCGACAAGGTCGAGGTCAAGGACAAGGTTCAGTGCCCGGGCTACCGCTTCGGCACGAACAGCTTGACCTCGACTCGGCGATTGCGCAGGCGGCCGCGGTTGGTGTCCTCGTCGGAGACTGGCTGCTCGAGGCCCAGCGATTCGATGATGAAGCGGCCCTTGTTGAGACCGCGCCCGACCAGCGCGTTGCGCAGCGAGGCGGCGCGGCTCCGGCCCAGCTCGAGGGCAAGCTCGGCGGGATCGGGGACGGCGCCATCCGCGGGCGGCGGCGCGGAGGGATCCGGGAGGGCCTCCTTGGCGTCGGTGTGACCGACCAGGATGAGGCGCACCGACGGGTGATCGCGGAGCACCTTGACGATGCGCTCGAGCCCGTCACTGGCGGTGGCCCGGACCGCGATGTCGCCTGGCGAGTAGAGCAGCCCCTCGACGGTGCCGATGATGCTGTCGACGTCGGCGTGCACGGTGTCGGGGCAACCCTCGTCGTCCTCGAAGCCGTTGTAGGTCTCGAGAACGGTCGGACACTTGTCGGCGACGTCGAGGATCTGATCGCCGTCGTTGTCGATGTCGGGACAGCCGTCCTTGTCATCGAAGCCGTCGTGGTCCTCGGCGCGCTCCGGGCAACCGTCGGCGGCGTCGACGTAGCCGTCGCCGTCGGCGTCGGGCGGCGGCGGCGGCGCCTCGATGCGACGCTGCTTCTCTGCCCCTGACTTGCCGAGCGTGAACCAGACGCCGGCGGTGAACTCGGCCTCGACCGTGACCGGCTTCTCGCCGCCCCGGCCCTGGAAAAGCATGGCGCGGGCATCGAAGCGCAGGGCCACGCCGCGGCCGGGGTTCCAGCCGACGCCGCCACCGGTGTAGCCCTCGGCAGTGAGCCCGCTGGGAAAGATGCCGCGCTTGGTGGACAGCACCACGGGCATGCCAGCGCCTAGCACGGCGAACGGCCGCAGGCGACGATCGGGCCGGACCTGGAAGCGGAGGTGGGCCCGCGGCTCGAACCACAGGACGTCGATGTCGTACTCGCGGGTGGTTGCCGGCGAGAGGCCGAGCTCGACCTCGGGCACCAACCACGGTGTGATCGGCCGGGCCGCGCGGATGCCGATCAGTACGCTGTTGGAGAGCGACGTGTCGAACATCTCGTTCTTGCCGAGGATGGAGTCGTCGGCGAACAGGCGCGGTCCGAGCAGGCCACCGACCTCGATGGGCTCGGCCTGAGCCGGGCTCGGTGCCAGCGCGACGAGACCGGCACAGACGGCGAGGGGGAGGACCCGCTGCATGTGGGCAGCAGTATACAGGAGCGTGCGCCAGATCGCGGCGGCCAGCAGGTTGCTGGACAGAGGCCGGTCGCGCCGGTAGCTTGAGCGATCGACGGATGAGAGCACTGTTCCTGACCGCGCTGGCGCTGGCTCCGGCGCTGACCGCCGGCTGCGGCGACGACGGGGGGACCTCCCCGGTCGACGGCGCCACCGCGCCCGACGCCGGCGGCGGCGACGGCGCGCCCGGCGACTGCCATCCCGAGACCGACGACGCGCGCAACGACGCGACGTCGGAGCCGACCGGGGCGACCTTCGGCGGCCAGCGGGTCGCCGTGTGCGGCAACGTCGACATCGATCATCCCGCCGGCGACCTCGTCGACCGCGACCTCTACCAGGTCACGGTGGCGCCCGGCTCGCCCGTGGTGGTGCGCCTCAGCGCGCCGCTGGCCGAGGAGGTCGAGCGCCTCGATCTGCTGGTCCGTGACGCCGGCGGCGTGCGCGCGATCGCCCGCGTCCGCGCCGGCAACGCCGTCACCACGCTGGTCCTGCCGGTCGGCGAGTACACGCTCGGCGTCGAGGCCCGCTCGGCGGGCGCGGTGACGAGTTTCCCCTACCGCATCGAGATGAACGCCGACACCCCGGCGTTGCGCTGCCCGCCCATGGGCGGCGGCACCATCCATCCCGAGGCCGACGAGAGCGCCAGCGGCCACCGCGCCAACGACGTGATCGAGGTGCGCCAGCAGCCGCCGCTGCTCGCCGCCATGGCCACCAACGCGACCGGCGACGCGCCCGACGCCACCCAAGAGGCGGTCACCGCCGGCAGCCGCTTCGCCGTCACCGGCAGCTCGGCCAACGTGACCACCGTCGGTGACGAGTACCGCGATCGCGACACCTTCTCGTTCTACACCGGCTCGACGACCAACCAGCTCGACCTGCGGGTCGCGTGGAGCGGCGGCATCGCCGATCTCGACGTCCTGGTCTTCGAGTCGGACAAACCCACCGATCCCATGGGCACCCCGACCGCCGCCGTGATCGGTGAGGAGATCGTGGTCACCTCCGTCGAGCCCCAGACCCAGTACTGGCTCTGGGTCGGCGGCTCGAACCGCTCGACCTCGTTCCCGGTCGCGTACACCGTGTACATCTGCGGCCGCGAGATCGCAGCGTCGCCGATCTGAGCCGGCGATTCACAGGCGCATCGCCTCCACCCACTTGTTGGGCCGGCGCGCGAGGTCGTCCCAGACCCGCAACGTGGCCGGGCTGGTGGTGCTCTGGGTCGCCACCGTCTTCGGCGCCTGCCCCGACCGCACCCACTTCACCGTCTTCGGCAGCGCCCGCGCGTCGTACTCGAACGTCGCCACCGTCCCGTTCGACGCCGTCGTGTCCGGCGTAGGCCTGGGACACCACCCGGCCCCCGGGCCGTAGCTGAAGGGCCGACGTCCACGGCGAGGGTGCTGGCTTCCGACTCGAACCCTCTTCTCTCCTCGGCGTCCTCGGGCCCGGCTACGGCGAAATGATCGCAGGGTCGACCCGCCGGGCGACTGGCTCGACCGTCAGTTCACGACGTCTTCAGGCTGCCGGCTTGCATTGCCTAGTCGGACATCCCGTTCTCGAATCGATCGAGCGCCGTCTGCATCAGCTCGTGTGCCCCAGCCAAGCCCTCAAGCTGTCGCCGGAAGTCAGCCGTTCGGTCCTCCGAATCCCCAATGAGGCCCGCGAGGTACTCCGCGACATCCAGGACGTGTTCGAGCGAAGAACGATCGCTGCCTTGCTGAACCATGAGCCGTGCGCGGATAATGACCCACTGAAGGGCGAGTGCCGCGTTCGACGAGCGAGACGGGTCAATCATCGGGAGTGCAACCACGTTGGAGGATGAGTTCGATCGTTTCGGCGAGTTGTCGAGCGATGCGCAGGTTCTCGTTCCGCGGATCTCGACGAGCGTCACCCGGATGCGCGAAGAGCGGATCTAGAACACGCCGTCTATGTGAGTCTCACCTCGCAGAATGAGGGCATCGCTGGCGGGCTCAGTCGTAACCCCAAGCGTGGAAGGTGTCGCACACGCCGCACCCGCCGCACCCGCCGCACCCATCAGCGATGCGCGGGCTGTCTATCTCATCCACTGCATAACATCATGATTCGCTATGGTCTCCGCAAGCTGCCTGGGAGAGATGCCATGCTTATTCCTATGCTCAGGGTTCGCACCACCTGAGCGCAACGCCTGTATGACCTGGCCTCGTCCACGCGACTGGAACACCGCGCGCCACAGAGGCGTATTGCCCTGATCGTCCTCAAGATCGACCAGAGCTCCCAATCCCAAGAGAGCGTTGACCATCTCAACGGCGTGCTCACTCGCCGCGAAATGAAGCGGAGTCCATGAGTGACTGTCCCGAGCGTTCACGTCCGCCTGGGCGGCGAACAACAGGCGAACCAGCCCCTCGTCCTTCTCTATGACAGCGTGGTGAAGCGCAGTGCGGCCTTCCCCGTCGACCTCATCAATGCGCGCGCCGGCGGCAATGGCTGCAACAACTGCCGCCGAATCGCGACACAGCACTGCGCTGGTAATTGGTGGCACAGACGTCGCCTTCTTCATGGCTTCTCGAACTTGTGGCTGCGATTGGCGGACTTATCCTCAAGCTGGTAAAGGGTGGGATCATTCATTCGGTCATTGAACTCCTGCTGCGTCAGTCCCTCTGCCTCCGCCTTGGCTTTCTCGCGGCGGAACTCATGGCCAGGCTTGTGCCCTCTGTCCGGAGTCCCTTCGATAGGCTTGCCTGTATTGGGGTCGATCGGCTTCCCGTCGGCGGTTCTGGGAGCGGCGCCATCCATTCCCTGCCGAGTGGTCTTCCGCAGATACGGACGGTGCAGTCCTTTGGCGGGACAATTGTGGACCAGCGTCCAGAAGCTGCCAACGTGGTAGGAGCCGAAATCAAGAACCTCGAAGTTGTAGACGGTCTGCATCAGGCCGGTCGAAACGATGCCGTCGACCGTCCCCGCCCCTCGCCCACCCAGCAGGACCGCGTCACCGATCGTCAGGTTCGCCACCGCGACCCAGCCGTGCTGCGTCCAGAACGGGTGGTCGTCGGTGGTCCTCAAAGTCTCTCGATTGCCATCAGCGTCGACGACGGTGACGTCGATCGTGGGACGCCCTTCGCGGACGAAGGTCTCGAGCACGGGCTTGAGCTCGACTGCGCCGGTGTCGACGTTGCGCGCCCAG
>SXGT01874040.1_pt1 | contig 36449 bp, 47 predicted proteins | sample 3176221 | NCBI WGS metagenome assembly SXGT01 (sample SAMN11356862, study PRJNA531348) | freshwater metagenome | isolation source: freshwater sample F1-120 | place: China: Fuxian Lake, Yuxi | collected 2017-12-25 | reverse complement strand
TTCGGATCGAAGAAAACCAACTTCTGCCAATCCGACCGCTCCTCTTCCAACAGCCAGCCGGCCGCGCGCAACGTGTCGAGCACCGCTCTGGCCCTTTCACGGTTGTTCGTCGCGGCCGCGACCGATTCATCTCCAGTTGCGGTCAATTCGGCATGCTGCTCGACCACTTGCTCGACCAGTTCCAGGGCGTCGGCGCGATCCAGGCCTTTATCCCGTTGGCTGGCTTCCTGTTCGAGCGCATCCAGGGCGCTCACGTAGAGCTTCGCCAAAGGCCCCGAGAGCACCCGGAAAAAATCCGGGCGCACTTCGCGATAGAGTTGAGCCGCCAGCAAAGACATATGTTGTAAAAGCGCGCGAGGTTTGAGACATTCTCGCAGAGGTTTGATAAACTTTGGGTCTTGAAAGCCGCCTGCAGAGGCTTTGCAAGCTGCCGACAACCGTCTCGAACATTACGTTCCGTTGATGTGAGAGATCTCGTAGTACAACGAATCTGCGTTGCACCAGACCCACGTCGAGCTGTCCATCGCTACGCTCATGGTCCTTAATTGGTTCGCGTTGCCATCCTTCACGGTCACAGTTCCTGCACCACCAGTTCTGATCACCGTGTATTCGTGGCCGTCTGTAACTGAGCTGACTGGCAGCGTGATGTCTCCATTAGAACCGAAGTTGCAGACGATAGTTTTGTCAGAGTCGGTGGCGGAATAGGTTGACGTTTTCTTGGCCATAACGTAGGGCACCCCGCTAGGTCCAGTCGCGCCCGTAGCTCCAGTTGGTCCGACCAAGGACACATATCCACCCCACGCTCCACTGGCCTTTGGCCCGTAGATCCGGTTGTTGGTGGTGTCGATGTAGAAGTCCCCATCTACGCCGTTACCACCACCAGGCGCTCCGGCCCCGTTCAGGACGGTTTTACCGTCGGCTCCTGCGGCGCCCGTCGCCCCAGTCGAACCGGTGGCTCCAGTGGCTCCGGTTGGTCCGACCAAGGAGACATATCCACCCCACGCTCCACTGGCCTTTGGCCCGTAGATCAGGTTGTTGGTGGTGTCGATGTAAAAGTCCCCATCGACGCCGGTACCGCCGCTAGGCGCACCAGCGCCGTTAAGCACTGTTTTGCCGTCCGCGCCGGCAGATCCCGTGGCTCCTGTTGCCCCTGTCGCACCGGTAGCTCCAGTGGGACCAACCAACGAGACGTAACCACCCCAGGCTCCACCTGATTTCGGGCCGTAGATCCGGTTATTCGTGGTGTCGATGTAGAAGTCACCATTGACGCCGGTACCGCCACCCGGTGCACCGGCCCCGTTCAGGACGGTTTTACCGTCGGCTCCTGCGGCTCCGGTCGCCCCAGTCGAACCGGTGGCTCCAGTCGCTCCGGTTGGTCCGACCAAGGACACATATCCACCCCACGCTCCACTGGCCTTTGGCCCGTAGATCCGGTTGTTGGTGGTGTCGATGTAGAAGTCCCCATCGACGCCGGTACCACCACCCGGCGCTCCGGCCCCATTCAGGACGGTCTTGCCGTCCGCGCCGGCAGATCCCGTGGCACCGGTTGGTCCAACGATGTTTGTCCCGCTGCCCCATGCCGCTCCGGATTTGGGACCGTAGATTTGCCAGTTGGTCTCATCGATGTAGAAGTCATCCGTGACCCCTAGTCCGGATCCAGGTGCTCCCGATCCGTGGAGGATTGTCCGCCCGTCGGTGCCCGCGGCGCCGGCGGATCCTGCCGCGCCGATGATGCTTGTCCCGACTCCCCAGCCTCCGGAGGTCTTGGGACCGAAGATCAACCAGCCCGTGGTCTGTATGTAGAAGTCATCGATCACGCCTGTGCCGGCGGATGGCGCCCCGGATCCATTGAGGACGGTGCGCCCATCCTCTCCAGCCGGGATTGCGGCTAGCAAGGCGTCGACTTCCTCCTTGCGATACACCACAGGGTCGCCCGCAGATGTGTTGGTCCTGACCGCACCTGGCTGGTCCGCAGTGGCGGGAGGAATCAGTGAGCTGGGTGGAGACGGGTATTGGTAGATGAGATCGTCGATGATGAGGGTGACCAGGTTGTGGTCATCATCATCGTTTGGGACGGAGATCTGGATCTCATCGATGTCAATGACCACTCGATAGTCTCCCTCGGCCAGGCTAATGACGAAGCTGCCGTCAGCCAGGGAGGCAACGACCTTGGGTGTGGTGGTGGTGACAATGGTGGCGCCATCCACGATGGGTGTAGACAGGGGGTGAAACACCACGTCCACTCTGCGCGGGGCTCCACTCGAGTCCAGGATTGTGCCAAGGATATTCGCCATCAGTGGTCAGTCGAGGAACTCGATCACGTCTTCCAGGTCAAAAGGGCCGGCTGCGTCCGGGATCACGACCTTGAATTTGTCATCCCCGCATTGGACTTCATATTCACCGGCCACGAGGACCACGCTGAAGGTGCCGTCTGACACAAGTGTGGTCGCCACGGGTTTGGTGCGGGTGATCAAAGCCCCTCCAACGATCTTGGGGGAATACAAAGGTGTGAAGACCAGGTCCACGCGACGCGCGTCGCCGGTGGTCTGCTTGATGGTGCCTGTGAGTGTGGGCATGTTAAGCGGATCCTTTAATGATTCCCAAGGTGACCAGGGCCGATCTGATTGCGTGCAGCAAGGTGGACAGTCCTCGCATGTCGTCCGCCAGTTCTTCGGTTTTGTCCCGCAAGGCTTGGACTTCGCTCTGAGAGTAGCTTCCTCCGATAGCCAATCCGCCAATTTCGTTGTCCGCATTCCCGAGGGTGACCGCCGCCTGGCTGCCCCCCGCCTGCTGGATCACTGGGGTGGCCCCCCAGAATCCGAGCTTATTCGCTGTGGAAGTCCCAAACTGAGTGCCTGCGCCTCCGCCGACATCAATATAGATACCGTTCGAGTCCGCGGCCAATCCACCGTCGGTCTTGAGTTTCACGTTCAGGCTCGCGGCGCCGGTGGCAACAGATCCACTGATGGTATTGGTGGTGGTGACCGCGAACGGCGATGCCCCGGATGCGGCCTGGCCAGCGCCGGTACCGTAAGAGATGAAGAGTCCATCCGCGTCCGCAGTCAGTCCGCCGTTGGTCTTCAGTTTGGCGGCCGCCAGGTTCTTGCCGCCGCTTTGCGTTAACGTGATCGTAGTGGTGTTCTGCAGGACGGCGCCCACATCCGAGGCGAACTGCGCAAAATCTACGACTGGATCCGGTGTTTCACCGCTGGGGCGAATGACGGAGCCGATGATCTTCACATCCGACTGCCACACCCGGCTTTTCCGGCCATCCTCGATCAAAAGGACCTCAAAGACTGTCTTGATCGATCCGGCCGGAGAGTCATTGATCCGCTTCAGCACGGCGGTGGTATCGAAATCAAGGGTGCCTGTGAAGGTGTTATAGTCTTCATCCTTGGCCCATGTATCTTGATACACGATGGGAGATCCAGCCTCAGTTCCGTGGAGCTCGCCGACCGCAATCTGCAAAGACAATGGGGTCACATCCACCACAGTGAACGGCTCCGCGGAGCCGCCTGTGGGATTTGGCTCGAGGAAGGTGGCCACAAATTGCGGCTCGTCGGACAGGTTCATCGGCGGCAGTTTGAACGGCTTCCCGTTGGTGACTGAAGTCACGGCCACCTTGTTCACGACATCAATATAGAGGGGGATGATCATAGGCTACCACTTTCCCGAAGGACATTTCATGGCGTGCAGATGGGTCTTTACCCGCAAGAAGCATCCACACTTCGGATGGCTGCACATTACTTTCTTTGGCACAAAGAAATCACACGATTGGCAGATGGCCAATCGACTGGCAGCCACGCCTTCCTGAGACACGACGCGGCGGGTGGCGGTGAAATCCTTCGCCACATCTGAGACCGCCTGTCCCAGGTTCTCCAGCCTGGTCAGGAGGCTTGGCATGGGACGGGTAAACCGTTTTTCAATCGTCAATGTCATCGAGAGAAAACTGGATGAAGACGGGGAAGTTAGTGCCCACGGGGACGATCGTCTTGTAGCTGGCGGAGCCATCTTCACAAACGAAAGCGCCGCCATCCCCCGCGAAATAGTCCCGCTCTTGGAAAGCCGGCGGGTCGATCCTGCCAGACTTCCAAACGGCACAGGTCTCGGTGGCGTAGTTGTTGGGGTTCGGGACCTGGGACCAGCCTTCGGAGCCTGTCCAAAAGAAATTGGCGGATGTGTGGCAATCCGCTGCCTCGGTGATTTCGGTGGTGTGGACCGCCAGGGTGCCGTCCTGTGACGTCTGCTCGAGGCCGAGGAACCCCGCACTGCCATCCTCCAAGTGCGGACGAATCGCGTCCGGGATGGCAAGGATGGCGAGGGGGTCGAGCGGCTTGAATCGGTATTCCACCACGGCATAGGTCGTGGTCATGGTGAACGGGTCCTCACCAAAGGGTTCCGCGTGCATTTGAGCGCTCCCGCCTGCCGTGCCGATATCGGCATCCCAGTCGCTCCAAGGATCCATCGCGTCAGGCAACGTGTTGACGGTGGCGCGATGCACTCCCTTGGTTCCCGCGTTCAGGATGTTGGGCGTGACGCCTCGATTGGTGAGCGTGTTGGACAGCCGGGATTCCACTTGCATGGGCAGATCAACGCGTGCCTTCGTGAGCAGGTTCACGCCCGCGGCGAGGAGATTGAAGACCTCGGCGTACATTATGGTGTTCACCACCGGCGCGTGGGCCACATTCCCAACCCGATCCGGCCGGAGCTCCAGCGGGAGCATCGGGATCGATCGCCACTTGCCAGCGCTCGCATCCAGCAGGAGCCGCTCAAAGTTGTAGTCCACCAACCCTGCTCCCTCAGCCTTACAGCCGTGGACCAGGGAGCTTGGCTCATCCACCCAGCCCTCGCACATGACACGGAGATAGGTGGCGATCTGGTGGTAGTCATCCACCGAGACAAGAGCGTCATGGGCATCCTCCGTCTTGTTTCCGTCCTCATAGACCTCGTCGACGAGGCGGTTGAAATAGATGCGCGGGAAGCATGAGCCGAAAGGGTTATCGTCCAAATCCACGACGTCGATTTCGGTGGGATTCAGCGCGTAGTCACCCACTGTGATCGTGCAGTTCGTCCCCGTGGCGACGTAATAGAGGTACTGGATCAGGGTGTTTTCATCGGTTCGATAGAGCCTGTTGGTGACGTTGCCTGAAGACCAAGTGCTGGTGTCCCGGTTGGTGGGATGCCAGTCTTCCGTGGAGTGCCGGAGGCGGCCAGTCAGCACCACTTTCACTTGTGCTTCTCCCCCGTGGACGATGTCCGTGACAGACTCCACCTCGTAAGGGGCGGGATAGATTTGGCAGGAGCGATAGTAACGGGCCTTGACGTCATTCGAGTCGTATTGCCCCCCAGCGATCAGGTCGTGCGCGTAGAGATGGCCGGGAACCGTCTCGGGCAGCCTCACCGGCTTTTGCCCGTAAGCAAAATGCCAACGGAGCTCTGAATCCTTCCGCACCCGCTCAGAGTAGAGATGGCATCGCTGATTCAACCGGACGGAATTGTCATGCAGCTCCGGTTTCCACAAGGACTCTGCCGCCGTGTGATAGACATTGCTGGAGATGAAGCAGCACCAGCGGTTAGATCGACCGCCCTTGAGCGCGGAGGGTCGGATGCCTTCGGATTCCTTGACCACCTCGTTGCCACCACTGGCGATCCCCGTCTCCCACTCCGAGACCCCATAGACACCCGTGAACGTCTGGCCCAGAGTCACCGCCTGGCTGTTGTAGGTGATCTGGTAGCCGTCCGTGAGTTTGTAGAGCACGCCTGGCCGGATCTGGCCGTTGACGATCACGGATCTGGACGGCCCGATCCCGCGCCAGACGTCATAGGATTTGTCATCGATGGTGGTGTGGCGGGCGAAATAGAGCACGGACCGGCCCTGACCATCCACTTCGTAGCCCCGGATCAGCGTCCGATCTGCCAGCCTGAGATTCGCGTTGATGTATCGCCGCGCGGACTCGTGGATGGGGTTTTCATTGATGTGCTCCGTGATCGGGAGAGCTTGTCCGGTGATGCACCCATATTTGATTAAGTCGTCCCCCAGGCGCTTGGCTTCGGCCCAAGTGTTGCCCATGGTGTCCATGCTTGTGGATTGGCCAAATGCATCCCCACCCGTGGAGCTCCCGATGCGCACGACCAGCGCGGCGTCCTGCATCTGAGGCTTGTATGACGCCAACTCGGCCAACTGGACCGAAAATGCGCCATAAGACTCGAGCGAGATCTCGTCAAGGACACGGACTGTCACGACTCCAGATGTTGGCGGGTGCCTCAAGTAAAGCAGCGCCGATTGCTCGCCAGCGGATGTCACAACCACTACGGCCACGCCTTGCCCGTTGACCTGGATTTCCACCCTGCAATCCTTTTTCAACCCGGTTGCAACGGCGGTGAAACCAGCCAGCACGTAGCCCGCCGCAAGGGTGTGGCTGCCAGGGAATTGATACCCCGCCGCTTGGGAAGTGGTGGTTGAAAATGTTGGGTAGACTGTGGAGATGGCGTCCGACTCCGGATCATAAGTGCCACGGGCGGGCGCCAGAGGATACTGGCGAGTCAGGAACTCCTGGAAATCAAACCCGAAGTCTTCAACCTCGTAAGCCGGATCCGCGCGCTGCGCATCAGATCCCCGAAACTCGCGGATCCAGAAGTGCAGCGTCTGATCCAGTTGCGCCCCGTCCCCGCGCTGAAGGTAGCCGCCGCCATCGTAGGGCCCCTCGTAATACAGATTACGATCCAGGACCTCACTCAGCACTCCGATGGGGTCCCCGGTGATTGGGTGGGTGCCCCATGTGTAGATGAGGAAGGCGGTCTTGGCGTAACCGACGCCGGCGATCATTCCAGACATCGCGGCTCCGGGACTGCCAGATGGGCAGCAACACTTCCACTGCCGCAACGGCAACTGGCCATCGTTGGGAGCGAATGGAGTGAAACGGACCCACGTGATCGGTGTCTGGGGCTCAGTGACCGTGGCGTCTCCGCAGCCTTCAGGATACGGATCGCGGCTGGGGAAGAAGCCTCCGTAAGTCTTGAGGTAGTAAGACTGCGGTTGATATCCGATTTGGTAATGGCGCCCAGCCGTGCGGAGCGCTGGGGCGTCACTCTTGCCGGCTGCCAGGTCGATGCCGCCACGCTGGGCCTTCGCCGCTTCCCAGTAGGCCAATAATGTTGTGTTAAACGGCAAGTGATCGGTCACTTCGCGCGTTCGAGATTCCTCAGACAGCAACTCGGCCCAATCCGCGCCGTGGACGAGTGCACCCAGGGGATTGACCAGGTTCACACCGGCGGGCTCGCCGGGACCTTCGTCCGGCCAGGCGTCATCCCCGGCTCCCCGGTCGACATGAGCGTAGGCTTTCATCCATTCATCCACCGCAGGCCAGAGTGCGCCGTCGGGATTGCGGATCTGTGACACGAGATTCAGTCCCCACAGCGCATGACGGTGAGGGAAGTCACCGACTCCGGAGAGGATCCGCTCATTGACTGCGCGGGCCAAGGAGTTGTGCTGCTCGCTCGTGACGGCCTCACCCGGATTCACTGTCTTTGCGCGGAGGAATCTCATCTCTCAGGCCCAGCGGGCCGGGCCGCGCTTGGAGTTATGGTCTCCAGAGCCGGGTTTAGGTTTTCGCGTGACCCCGCGAGTGGTGTGGCCAGTCAGCACATTTGGCGAGCTCTGCGGAGTGAGCGTCTTCAAATGTTCGATCAGTTGATTGATCGTTCTTGGGAGAACGCCGCCGCCTGGCAATTTGTTAGGCAAGCTCATACAGCAACGGCTGGGTCGTAAATGAAGGAACTGTAGCTTTGGGCATGCCACCACTGCTGCACCTGTTGGAACTTGCCGTTTGATTGCTGCTCCACTTCCGGCGCTTGCTTGAGCCAGAAACCAGGCGGCAAGACGAATAGGATGGAGCTTGGGATGGACTCGGCGGTGGTGATAGACACATAACCTTCCGCCGCCTCGGTGGAATACATCTTGCCCACGTTGTCATATCCCGCCTTGAGGCTAGTAGACGCCTCCACCACTCGCGTCCTCTGCAGTACGTATTGGGAGAACGAGAATGAATCCACGCCCCGGAGCATCTCGCGGTAAAACTCCTTCAGGACGGCATTGGAGGCAAAGGGCACCACTTCCGGGGATGTTTTGGCCTCCAAGGCGTCCTCGATATCCTTGCGGAACTGCGCCAGCCCGGCGTCGGACATCGCGCGAGTGATGGCTGTGACTTTAGGAAGATCCCAGAGTGACTTCTCGAGCGAATTGGGCTTGAGCGTCCAAATATCTGTGACCTGCGATTCATCGGGCGGGCTCCCATCCTCTGGAGTGCCAAGCGTGACTGATAATGTCCCGTAAGGGTGATCATCCGGGTCAATGTCGTAATCCAGGGCGGTGGCTCTCCAGCTTGCGGCGGCCTTCTCCAGGTCATCGATCAACCCCCGCCACCGGCGCACCGTGCGGTAGCCTCCCTGCCGCGTCCATTTTCGCGATGGGTAGAGCTCGGTGATGGAGGAGTCTCCGGTCAAAGCAATCACGTGAGGCCCTCCTTAAGTGTGCGCGTCTGATCACGCAGCTCCGCCACCATGCGCCGCAATTCCTGGAGTTGCTGACGGTTAATGTCCACCACCGCATTGGATCGAGGCCCCACGAAGAGACCGATTCGTGCGAGGGAATCGACCGTGGGCGCAGCCGTGTTGGACTTGGTCACTTCAGAGGCGACACCCATATCAGCCGGAAGATTGGTGGTCTTACCCCGCTTGCGACCCTGCAATTGTTTCGCCTTGTCTGTGACTGCCTTGTCGTCTTGGATGCGCGCATCGATCACATCCCTGGCGTTTTGTCCGACAGCGTTGGACGCTTCTTTGAATGATGCTCCGCCAGCCAACGCTCCAAAAAATGAGGCCGGGCCTCCAATCGCGATTCTTAGGAAATCAAACGTTGTCCTGGCCTGCTTGGCCACCCACCCAAGGGCCGGGGCCAATGTGGTCATGAGATGCCCGGCCAGCCTGGTAATCGAGTCCCCAACCGCGTCTAGTTGAGCTATAGTCTCCGGCCCCATGACTTGGCCTAGATCCTTGGCGGCTGCCGCGGAGTCGGCAAAGCCGTCGCGGAATGCCGGGAGCAGATTGTCAGCACTCCGCCCCAGCACATTTGTGACGGCGGCGAGTTGTCGTGCTGATCCTGCGCTTTTCCCAATCTTGTCAGCGATGCTTAAGAATAATTGCTCAGGGTTCTTGCTCTTCAGGTCAGCCAGAGACACCCCCAACTCCCCGAAATCCGCGAGGTCCGTCTTGTTTCCTCCTAGCGCGGCAACCTGGGCCAACTGCATCTTCTTGAAGGCCTCAGTGATCTCCTGCACTGAGCTGCCACTTTGCTTGGCGGCATAATCCCAACTCTGCAAGGCATCGGTCGAGATACCTGTCTTGTCCGATAGATCCGACATCCGGCCCGCGAAATCCAATGTCCGGCGGCTGAGCTCCGTGATGGCGCCGATGCCAACCAAGCCCGCCACCTTCCCGCCAAGAACATCGTTGAGCTTGCCGTTAATGCTGTTCTTGGTGGCAGACACTTGATTGGCCAGCGAGGAAAGGTTTGCTTTGACCTTACCGACCTCCACGCCGACCTGCCGGCCGTCGCTCAAGAACCGAATGAGAAAGTCCAGCCCCATGTCAGTTGCGGTGTTTGAGGGCCTCCGCCATCGCGGCGGCCTCGGCTGCCTTCACAAGTGCGCGATCGACATCGTTGCCAATTTGGAGAGTGCCGTTCATTTCCCAGTACACGCAAAAGTGCCAAACCGCATCAGCGACCGTGGTCCCAAGTGCCTGAGACTCGGACATGTGCATGTGAGACACTAGGAAGGTGAAGAGACGCCGCAGGTGTGGAGCCCCAGCCATCCGCCCGTCTGACGTGGTGTTGCATTCCGGGCCCTGATTCCAGTAAGCCGAATATTCATAGAGTTGCCCGGCCTTCTCCCGGAGGACGATCTGCTCGATCGTGTCGTTGCGCCACCAGAGCGCCCAGCGGATGTGCCTCCACTTCATGTGCCATGGCCAGGCACGGCTGGTGAGCCATCGACGGGCTGCCGGCCACGGACGGCGGCAGACCTCCACGGCTAAGAGCACATCATAGACGGTGACCGTCTTGGGGGGATCCTTCAACCAGGTTGCAAACGGGCTGTCCAACGCCTGCAGCAGGATTGCATGCCCCAGGCTGAGCGGGCGCAATCGGTGGCCGAGGACCGTCCATTCATCCGGCGCTAAGGATGGAAATCCATCGGCTTTCACGGGCGGTTAAATCACCGGCAGGGCAGCCGCAGTGGCCAAGTTGGATCCACGGCGACGACAAGGGAGCGACATCTTCAGGTAGCCTTCAGAGGTAAAGGAAATATCTCCATCACCCACATAATTCCACGTGCCGTCCAGGTAAGTGATACCCATGTCCGCGACTGTGACCACCGCCAGAGGATCTGGCAGGAGGACTTTGCTTTTGGCTGTGGCGAGGGTTCCGGGTGTGGCGGGATCGAAGATAATCACTTCAAACGTCACTTCGGCGCGGCGGTTGGTGGAGGATTCGCTGATGACGCTTCCTGTTCGGTCCTTGAGTTCCGCGACGTCGAACTTGTCCTTGAGTCCGATACCCACCACGTTGTTATAGGTCGCCCCGACGCCTGTATAGGCGATGTTGCCGTCGATCCCGAATATGGAGAATTTTCCTGTCATAAGAACACCTCTGTCTTGAATCTGACCTCGTAAACCAGCAATCCCCTGGCTTCAACCAACTCCAACCCGTCCACGATGAGTCTGCTTTTGGTGCTGGTCAGGCTGGTATTGTTGAGCAGATCCCAAATCTTTTCCGCCACGTCGACCGCGGCTTTTTGTGTGCCGGTTTCAGCCCTGTTCACCACGACGTTCTCCGTGATGCCAGCCACGATCGTCAACAGAGCATTCCCGATCCGCACCTCGGCCTTGGGAGTGATGATGACCACCGATATCCCGATCTCGTTGATCGCCTTGTCGATCTCAAACTCCAGATCGCCCTTGTCCTCCACGAGCACCGGGATAGAGGGGGGCCCGATAAAGTAGGCGTCCGCCGCGAGGAGGTTGGCGAGCTCTGCCTGGATTGCGGTCAACATGGGTTTAAATCGCTCCCCTCTGTGCTATTGACCTGAGCAGTCTCTCGATCACAGCGGCCGCCGTGGTATCGAACTGGGCGTCAGTGGGCAGGACGGTGGGATCTGGCTTCTGTGTGACTGCCCCCACGAGGATGTAAAACACTTCCCCGGCCGCGCGGCCCGCGTGGCGTCGGACCAACAACCCGAGGACTCGGCTGCCGGCCTTTTGCGGGACGTAGTCCAGATCGAACTCCCGAGCCCGGTGCGCGTAGGCCGCCGGATGCACGGGTATGGTGAGAGCCTTGGCCTTGACGGGCTCGATCCTCCCGCCGAAGTAACGCTGGCCGAATCCCAACTTGCTCACCCTGACTTCCGCGGTGCTGGCAGTGGCTCGATGGTTGACCGATTCAGCCGCATGGCCAAAGAAATTAGTGCGCGGGAATCCTTGCTCGTTACCACGCTGGTTCCGGGCGATGAGGTGCCGCTTCACCAGGTTCGCCATGTTGGCGCTAATCCGTTTGTGCAGACTTTCCGAAGGCACCAGGGCGCTCAACGATGCCAATGCGGGGCGGACTTGGTCCGAAATGTTGACGGTGACGCCCATGGTTAGCGTGCCCTCCACTTCAGGACGTCGCCGTCCAACTCAGCCACGTCCCCGACATCGGCCATGAGGGCTGCCTTGAGGCCAGCGTCTCGCGCAGGGACGCTCATCTCCAAATCATCGTTTAAACCCCGAGTCTGAGGCTGCGTCACTTCGCCGGGATCAATCACACCTAAAGCCTCTGCCTCATCACGGCTTACGTCCACCACGCCCATCCCGGAGCCGAAATCGAAAGGGGGATACGGGAGACCAAATTCGCTGATCTGGCTCCAGATTGGATCGTCTTTGCGCGCGATCATTCGGCCGCCACCAACAAACTCGCCGCCGGCTTCGCGCCAGCGCGCGTGCCAGTCACGTTTCTGCGTCCGATCCATGATGCGGACCAACTCCTGGCACGGGAACTCATCCAGCACGTCCGGATCTTGGCCCTGGATAAACTGGCCGTAGCCGTGGGCCTGGCGCTCGCCCATGTCGATGATGAGATTGAGACGGCGGTCCGTGCGCAGATCCTTGATGGTGCCGGAGTCGTCTGGGTGCGGTTGGTAGTTCAGGCCCTGCAGCACTTCCTTGAGCTGGAGCCGGAGGGTGGCGGTGTCGACCCCTTCGCCGGGAGCGGTTATCACGCCCGAGGCGATCTGCTTAATGCCGTCACTGGCCGTTTGGAGGAACTCAGCCAACTGCACCCGAGCGCTGAAGAACCCGCGCTCGCGGATCTCAGGCGCGATGCGCCGGAGTTGGGCCGAGCTCAAGTCCGTGGGCAGCAACGACCGCACGTCCCGGCTCTGGCGAGCAGCGACGAACGGCTGTTGTGTGCGGCGGGCGGGCATGTAGCACTAAGGAGCGGGGAGATAGCCTCGAGTGATGGCGTCTTCGGTGGCGGCGGCGATGATCTCGGCACCAGTGGCCTCCGCGTTGAGCGTGAAAGTGAGCTGTGCGCCGTGGACGATCCACCCGGTTTGGGACGGCACCTCATCGGTGGGTGTGGCGGCGTGATCCGCAGTGGTGACACCGTATTCCACGATGTCGATCTGGGGTTTTAGGGTCAGGACTCGGAGTTGCATGTTATTTATTTCTGACGCGGTAGGTGATGCGCACGGTCACGGCGCCCACTGTCGTGGCGCCCGATTTCTTGATCCACACCGAGGTGTTGGCACTGTTGGACTCGCTGGCCTTAGACAGTGAATCAGCCCAGGCGATCGTTGTTCCCACCAAGCTCTGCGCGGACACATGCTTGTTGGCCGTGCCGGAGATTCCCACGTCAGCGGTGATGCCGCTGTCGAATGCGGCTGTCCGATTGAACTCGACCTCCACGATGCCGCAGTTCTTCGGCAGAGTGCAGAGGAGTGTGGTGGCAGCCGTGCTGCTGATGTCCGAGTGCGCAAAGGTTTTGACTATGGTGTGGAGACCATCGTAATTCTCGATCGCATGCGAGACCCCGCTGGTTGTGATGTCGCCGTGATAATTATTGCTGCTGCGATCTGGCGCTTGGTATCCCACACCAACTTCCAGATCGACATCCAGGATCGCCCCAATCTGTGTGACTGTGATGTCGTCGATAAGGACGTCTGTGTTGGATGAGGATTCCACGTAGAAGTAGGTGGGAACAGACCCAGTGTTCACCACGTCGAACGAATACTTCACCCACGATCCCGTGAGCGTTTGAGGTGTGGGTGACAACCCACCAACCCGCATCATCACGGACCCGCCTCCAGTGGATTTGCCGTAATACGTGATTCTGTACGTCTTGCGGTAGACCAGCGGGACAGCCTGGTAAATCTGGGCCGTGCCGGAAGCGCCACCGTTGAGTTTAAGGCTGTTGGCGCCAGCATACGGACCGCTGGTCTCGACCGCGACCGTCCCAGTGCCGCTGGGGTTCTCGGACCACGTGCCGAACACATCCGCGCCACCGCCTCCAAGCGTTTCAAAACCGCCATTGAGCAATGATGGAGAAACCAAGGCTGAGATGTTGCCCCATTTGTCCGCTTCGCTCACCCCGTTGTTGGCCAACGCGAGTACCTCGGCGGCGGATAACGCACGGTTGAAGACGGCGGCGAGCTGAATCAGGCCTGAGTAATAATAGTCAGCAGTGCTCAGCGGCCCCAAATAGGCGTAAGCAGTCGATACCCCATCACTCCATGCAGGGACCGTGCCGCCGGTGATATCCGCCGTGGCCTGCGCCACGCCATCTATGTAAATGACGAGTGATGCCCCACTCTTCACGGCGCTGAATGCCACGGTTTTCCCCGCGTAACCCGTCACGATGGAGGATGATACTTGTGTGACCCGGTAGTCGGTAGCACCAGTGGCTCCGCGCCTCCCGACTGATAGAAGGCCAGCCGTGGAGATGTAAACATAGACCGCATTGTCCGCGACATAAGTGGAGGAAGATGGACCCATGACGAAGAGCCCAGCGCTGCCGGCAGGATTAGCCTCGGGCACGCGAAACGTGAGAGAAATGGTGAAATCACTAGCACTTAAATTGCCGAGCAAGCTCAGCACTTTTGCGCTCGTGGTCAGGCCATCGAATGCCAGACCTCCCCTGAGTGGGCGCGAAAGCGACAGGTTGAAGCTCTCTTCTTTGGAATGTACTCCGATATTCGTGCGAGCTTCCGCGGCAGTGGTCCCGCCCGTGCCGCCTTGCCCAATCTGAGTCGTTCCAGGTGTGACCTTTTGCCAGACGGAGCCGCTCCAAATGGCCTGGTCTCCCACCGCAAATGTGATGCTGTAGATGGTGCCCGCCGTGCCGATGACATAGTAATCACCCGCGACCGCGCTGCTGGCTGGCAACGACGCCGCCGCCACGACGCCTTTGAAAGTCAATGTGCCTAGGTTGCGCCAAGTGGCGTCCCCGAACAGGACCCGATCCTGTTGTCCGGCGGTTGGGGTGGGCACATAGCCTGAGCGGCCGGCTGCCCCTGCGCTGGCTCCGATCATTCTGCGGACTAAGGAGAGAGGGTTCATCTGAGGTCAAAAAGTTTCGATGGTGTAGTGCACCGTGACTTGGGTGTTGCTTTGATCCACGCGCCGCAGGCTCAAGGCGTTCGCATTCGCGATCGCCGGAAACGGAAATCCATTACTGTCCAAGACAGGGATGGCGACTCCGGCCCCATCGCGACGCACTTCCACGTCCGCGCCTGAGTTGTTCAGGATCGTGACACGATCGCAGACCGCCGAAGCCAGGGTCACGTAGGTAGCGCCGCTGGCACTCGTCTGCGCGCTGCCGTGCACCACGCTCGCGAGCTTTTCTCCGCCCAGCTTGGCGGCGGCGGCGGCCTGGCGCTTGGCGAGGTCCAGCGAGGAGTCGCCCACTTGGGGCGCTAGAGGTGTGATGGTTTCGTCGGCCATGGTGGTGCGGTGGTAAGTGTGGGGTGCCGGTCAAGAGACTGTGATGGCCGGCTGGGCGGTGATGTCGCCGTTTGCGTTCAGCGTGACTGCAGGTTGCGTCACGGTTTTGCCCGTTAAACTATGAGTGACTGTGTAGCCGCTCACCAGGTCGCCTGAGGTGGCAGTGACTGTGAGCGTGCCTGTGGCGCCGTCCGGCCATCGCACGGTGGCGCTGGTGAGGACGCCTTGCCCATCCAACGTGGCGCTGGTGAGCGTGAAGCTGCCAGCTTGTGCCATCTCGGCCAGCCTGGCGCTGGGCGTGAGTGATCCAGGAGGGATGCTGGCCAGCGTGGCCGATTCCGTGATGCGATCGGCAAATTGATACGTGTTGTCGTCGTCCGGGACGTTGATGACGTAGCGGTTGACCTTGTTGATGAGCACTTCGTAATCGCCCGCGGCCAACGTGACGGTGAAGTTTCCGCTTTCATCGCTGCGCAGTGTCTTCTGACCGCCCTTCACCAGTTGGAATCCGGCGACGACGTCGTAACGCAACGAGACGATCTTGATGCTGGTGGCAGCGGCGGCGCCGGTGATCTCGATGACATTGCCCTGGATGGTCGCGCTCATGGATCAGAATCCAGCCAGCTTGGTCCTGCCAGTCGTGAGCCCCGGAGCCGAGACGACACTGATGCCACTGCTGGATTGCACGGTGGGCGCACTGACCGGATCATCCGGCATCTCCACAGGGATCTTGCACTCGGCGATGCGCCGCAAATAGGCGCGGGCCTCGTCCGCTTGCTTCTTTTGGCTGTCGCTCAACTCGAATCGTGGGATCCGAGTCTGCATGGCCTCGATGATCAGGTGGCAGGCGTAGCTCTTGAGATCCGGTGGAATCGTGAACGGTGTGACGCTGACCCGGTTCCTGGGGCATGCTTGGATCTCCGCGCGAATCCTGGCGACCACATCCTCCGTGACCCGGTCGAATGGGTCTGTTTGACCGGTGCCCAATGCGACCGTGCGGAGCGCTGTGACCTGCGCGGCTACGAGGTAGTCTCGCAGATCCTCAGCGATGATGGTGACCCAAGTGGACATCAGGACAGTAGGCGGCGATCAGTGGCCCTCTTACGAGATGGTCAGCTTGCGCAGCCCCAGCGTGCTGGTGATCTTGATGAGCGAGTAGTGCTCGACGGTGATGTCGTAGAGCTTGGATGTGACTTGCTGCTCGTAGACACGCACGTAGCCGCCACCGACCACCGGGGAGACAAACCGCTTGATGTTGGACGAATCCTCGGTGTCCAGGTTATCCGCAGCGATGAACTCCAGGACCAGGTTGTTTACGATCTCCGCCTTGGCGCTGGCCGTGGATTGGTAGCGCTCCCGGCTCACAAGGACCCTATCCACACCGAGATACCCGGCGAGTGCTTCAGGGGTCATGCCCGCGCTGGCATAACCAGCCGCATTGTTCTGTGCCCGGAACGCCAGCTTGCGTTTGTCCCATGCGGTGTCACCGAACCCGACGCGTGTCGGACGCACGCCGCTGGCTGTGGTCGCGGTGAGGATGTCTGTCTCGATATCTTTGTCAGGATCCTTGCCGGCAGTGGTGTCCCATGTCTTGGCGGTGTTGGTGGCCGCGTTGCTAAGCAAAGTGATGGCGCGGCGAAGCTCGGACCGCTTAAGACGACGCATGAGCTTGTTCACGTAGTTCTGCTGCCAGCTCGTCTTGTCCGCGACTTCATCCAGGTCCACACGGATGGTGAGACCTCGGTTGGTGGTCTTGGCGTCCGTTTTCTTGGACGTGTATTCCACCCGCTTGAAGTCCGCGCCGATCGCGCGTTCGTCATCGGTGTCGCTCAAGAACGCTTCCACGTTCATGTCCTCCGCGTAGCTAAACCGCCGGTTCACTGGCACGGCGGGCGCAAAGAACTGCAGCGTTTCCTCGATGGGCGTGGCATCCCGCCACCCAACGGCATAGGCGGTCAACGGCTCCGAGAAGTACGACTCGTTGAACCGTGTCTCGTTAGCCAGCGCGATCTGGCCGGGCTGCAATGGGGCGTCCGCAGGCGCGAACCCCGCGCTCGCGATGGAGTTTGCGAGGGCTTCAATCTGAAGCATGTTCATTCTGTGTTTCATGATGGGATAGGGCTTAAGCGTGGTGACTGGGATTAGGCGACAACGCGTTGGATGGGCAGGCACGGGGCGAACTCAATCACGTCCCCGTCCGCAGCGGCCGCCGTCAGGGCGCGGCCGCATATATAATAGGTGCCGGCGGAGCCGGGCAGTGTTCGCAGCTTTCCCGAGGCGGCAGGCACCACCATGTCACCGGCGGTGATCGCCGCGGATGCCACACCTCGGCGCGTGCCTGGCGCGGCTCCGAATACAGAGACACTCACGGGATCTTCCGCCGCGGTCGCCTCATCGGTGATCGTCCCAAGCGGGATGTCCGATGTGCCACACGCGGCGACGTGGGATGCGTCACTGCCGATCTTGCCGACCAAGTGCCGGGTGGAGAGAGCCGCGTCCGCCAGGTAGGTCACTTTCCCGTCGAGATGGGTGCCTTCGGCTATGTTAGCCAGAGCAATGCGCCCTTTGCGTCCACGGGGCAAGGGCCTGGCGCGGAAATAGAGGTTTCCGAGGATCCCGGCCGTTATAAGCACGGCAAAAACAAGCAGTAGTGTGAAGATATGGTGCATGATGGGGGTGTGTTTAGTGTGTTTGGTTGATGGTGGATCAGGATTAGGCAGTGGCGGGTTTTATCATGGCCTCGAATAAGGCCGGGTTCTCGGACTTCACCGCATTGAACGCGGTGGTGTAATCCATGCCGGATCGCATCTTCTCATCCAGCAATGTCTGAAGCGCAGTGCGGCGCTCGGCTTCGTTCGATATGGCCAGCTTGCGCGTGCCGACATCCAGAGTTTTTGAGGTGGTCTTGAGGACTTTTGCTTTGGCCAGCAGTTCAGCAGTCTTGGCCTCAAAGGCCGCCTCGTTCTCCAGAGCGGTCTGCCATGCGGGCCGGTCCGCATCCGTGATGCGGCCCTCCGCGATAGCCCGGTCCAGGACGAGTCCCACGCGGGCCTGCCGTTCGTTGGCCAACGCCGTTTTGAGGCGTGTGACTTCCGCCGTGGCGGTCTGGGCCGCCGTGGTGGCCGTGGTTTTCTCGTTTTCCAAAGCGGCGATACCGTCCGCTCTGGCCTTCAGGGTCTTGATGGACTCGGTGACTTTCGCTTCGGTGGCGTCATTGGCCAGGGCGAGGAGCGCGATGAGGGTGGCTAGGTGCATGTCTTTTGGTTGGTTGGTGTGGCTTGCGGCGGCGTCACCCTGATTAGCCAGGGCCTCGCCACCACGGATGTTTGGAGTGCGGGTGAGACCCGCCGAGATGAGTTCGATGGGCGAGACGATGGGCACGCCATTGGCTTCGCCGACGATTTTGACCCACCAGAATGGGCTCAAGAATTTCAGCCCTTCGTTTTCGATGGCAGCCTGTCCGGCGGGTGTGACGACGGGGCGGCCGTAGAGCCCATCCTCCCGAGCGGCGAGCTCGGCAAACATGCCGTGGCTTTGTCCGTCATTGGCCAACTCCGTGACGGTGCTGGGGGAGTGAGTGGCGAGATCCGGGTGCCCGCGAAAGATCGGGATGCCGACAAAGAATCGCTTGATGCGGCCAAACAGCGTCTTGCTTTTCGCGACGATCGCCTCCGCGGCGGCACGATCCACTCGCTGCACGAACACCTCGCGCCTCGAGGTGCCGTCAGGCTGCCTCGTCATGCGCTCTTTGATGTGGTCCCCGTAAGGAGAGATCCGCACCCAGCCGTCATTGGCGATCGTGAAATCGTTTTCCAGGCCGATCAGACCATCCGAAGAGGGTTCAGTGTCATTTGCGAGCGCAATGGCGTTTCTGCCGGGACCAGTCTTCCTGGATGGTCTTGCATTTTGTACCCACTGTCTTGCATTTTTGCCGGAAGGGCTCGCGCCTACCAACACAGCGGAAATGACTCCCGATCGTTTATAGGGCATTTTCACGAGGCTCCTTTCTTTGCGGTCGCGCCTCGAGCGAAACTCACACTCAACAGATCCGCGAGCGCGCGGCCGGATGACGGGTCCGCCATGAGGTCGCGGGCGATGTCCGGCAGCTCGTCCACGAGGTCGCGGAGTTTCTGGGCCATCAAGGCCGGATCCGCGATCTGCAAGATCCTTTCCAAGCGTTTGCGCAGGGGTTGCAGATCCGAGGCAAACGATTGGTAAACCTGCTCCGTGATGTCTCCCTCGTTCGCCATGGCGCCTGGGAATTGTTGCGGCGGCGGGGCTGGAGCGGTGAGCAGATCCTCGCCGGCGTCAGGCATGGGCCGGCCGTAATGCTCCAGCGTGGACGAGATCGCCAGCGGGGCTCCCGAGCGGAGCAGGAAATCATCAACCTTCAGATCCATCTCCAGACTCTTTTCCTTGGGCGGCTGGATGGAGATGTACGCCAGCGCCGGCGCATCGCCGAAGTGATAGCGCAACACCACGGGATCCACCTGGGCGTTGAGCGTCTCGGTGATGAGATCTGTGTCATCCTCTTCGATGAGTGTGGACGCGTCCCCTTGCACTGATGCTCCCACGCCCTGGCCTTTGCTCATGGTGCCGAGATCCGAACCCATCCAGATGGTGACCAGCGCGCGATCCATACGCTCAACCAAGGCCGGATAAGGGAGCTCGCCTCCGCCTTTCAGATCGATCACTTCGATCTTCTCCGAGTCGCTCATGACGGCCGCGAACTCGGCGGCGAAGTTCTTGACGGCTTCTTCCATGGCCGCCCATTGCGGCGAGTCCTTTGCCGCGCCAGTCACGCCGCGAATGCCCGGCATGCCGTGCCGCTCGCAGTAGGTGACCCAGTCTTTCAGCGGCAGATTCTTGAACATCCAGGCGATGGAGCTGGCGATCATCAAGCCATCCGCCACCGTCACCATCCAACCGTCTGGATCCAGATCCACACCCTGCTGGGCGAAGTCCGCTGTGAGATACCGCAGCTTGCCGGTGGTGTTCTCAAAGAACCACAAGGGGACGAATCGGAACTCGGCGCTCAACTGGGGCCCTGGCTTCCACACGATCTCGTGGACGGCATAGCGCTTTGCCACGGCGTCCATCATTTGGCGGACCAGCAATTTCATGCCGCCGCGCTGGTTCAGATCCGAGGCGTCCGTCACCGTGACGCTATTATAGAACGCTTCCAGCTTCTCCTTCTGCTTGAGTGCCGCCCTGGAATCATCAACCGTGAGGACCTTCCACCCGTGCCTGGCCGCTCCTTTCTTGCGCTTGGGGATGACGCTCTTAAGGATGTCATCCCGATCCGCGATAGCTTCCGCTGTGAGGGCGAAGTCGCGCAGGTGCCCGCACTCGAAGCTGTCCAGTTGGCGGGAGAGCTTCTCGGGCTCCATGCCGCGCACAGGCGAGAAACGTGAGCGCTTGGCTATCTCCACCCGGACGGGCGTGACGATCTCCTGCGTTTTGAGTGCCGGAGCCATGGTTAGACTAGGACCCCCTTCTGGGCTGCGATGCGGTTGCGGCCGCGGACCGACACTGGGCGATAGACGAAGGAGCCGCGCTGGAAGCTGGCGGCGCGGGTGCAGAGCGCCAGGGCGGTGCATCGATCCGCGTGGCCGTCCTCCGTGTGGGCGGCCCGATAAGATACGTTGCCGGTCTGAGTGACGATGCGGTGGACGCTGTGCAAATCTTCGCGGATGACTCGTGAGACGGGGATGCGCTGGCGCCGGGCCTCAAAGCTCATCTTGAGTTTGCTGAACAGGTCCTGCTTCACCGGGCCGGACATGGTGACGAGCTCGATTTTGCCGAACTTGTCCGCCGTCGGGTTCCACTCACCGAACTCCTTGACCAGGTAGTCTCCCATGCCGATGCCTGGCCCTGTGTAGTCCAGACAGACGCGATGGGACTTGGTGATGACATGCCGCAACCGATCGATCTGGCTCGGCGTCGGGACGTTTTGCATCTCGATCACGCTTTTGGTGATCAGCAGGTCCGACACCCCTTCAGAAGACCAGGCAACGGTGAGATCTTTCTTCCGCCCGAAGTCGATGCCGGTGTAAAGCGGCCAAGGACTCTTCGCGGTCCAGTAGGAGGGGTCGATGACCGCCGTGGCCTCGAGTGCTTCACACAGCGCGATCAGGTCGTAAGGCAGCAACACGGATGCGGTGTCCATGAACTCGCACAGATACTCCTGTGCCCACCCTTCGGGATCGTCGAGCATGGCCCGGAGCTCTTCCGCATCCACGGGCAATCCCTGGGCGATGGCGTCATGGATCGTGATCTTGTGGGTGCTCCACTTGGCTCCCTCCACGCCGTGATTCTTCACCCAAAGATCGTGGGCTTTGTTCCCGACTCCGTTTGGCGTGGTGATGATGCGGATCTTCTTCAGCCCACCGCGAAGCGGGTTGGTGATGCTTGGGGCGATCGCTCGCCACGTGGCATCCGGATCCTCGATGAACGCGAATTCTGTAAGCAGAATATTGGCGCTGAACCCGCGGACGGTGTTTGGATTCGCCGGGACGGAGATGACCCGGCTGCCGCCTGGGAACACGATCTGGCTGCTCTTGAGCAGTGCTTCATGACCGCCCTCGCGCTCCTCAATGATGTCCGCGATGGAGAGTGAGTAGGCTTGCGCCCACTCTTTCCATTTCTCCATGGACTCAAGGGCCTGGCGCTCACCGGCGGCACCGATCAGCCATGTGGTCTTGTCACCATCCAACTCCTTGCGAAAGCAATCTCGGATGCCTTCTTCGCCACTCGAGAAGTCCTTGCCTGTCTGGCGCGACCAGAGACCGAACTTGAACCGTGATTCGTCATCCGCCCACTTCCGCTGGTAGCCCAGCAGCAGATCGCGGGGGCTGACTGGCCCACGAATCTGTACCCCTGCGGATGCAGATAAGCGTGCATCCGCAGGGGTTTCCTTGGGTAGTCCGGTCGTTGATCGCCCTGGCAGGGTGCGACCCTGGGGGCCACCGGCTCGAGAAGTGTTCGCCGAAAGTGTGCCGGGGCCATGGTTGGCGTGGGACGCATTCCCGGCTAGTGCGCTATGAGCAGGACTAACTGACTGCCCCACTTCAGACTCATGGCTGCTGGCGGCCGCTTGAGCCGAAAGAGCTGGGTGATCTACGCTGGAGGCATCCCGTGTGGATGTCGCCTCTCCCCCAGCCGTTTCAACGGGGTTTAGACCAGAACTTAATCTGGACGATACCGTGCGGCCGTCACCCGCGGCCTTCCCTCGTTTGGTATGTGTTTTGGAAGCCACGATAACTCCTATGTCATCCCGAAAATGGCCCGGATCCGCTCCTGTTTCTGCTCCGGGGTCAGGGCCTGATCGGTCAACGTGGTCTTGGTGTCCGCCTCGCGTTTCTCGAGCAGCGCCATCTTGCGCTTGGCCAAATCCAACTCCTGTCCTTTGATGTGCTGATCGTTCGCCTTCAGCACTAGCGAGAAGATGGCCTTCACGTTCTTGGGATCCGCGCCCGGCGAGGTCGCCAACTCGAAGGCTTTCTGCTTCAGAGCGTCGATGGTAGCCGCATCGAACTTCCCAGGCTGTCGAGATGCCTCCGCCGCGATGGAGTCCGCCGTCTCCTTGGCACGGGACCGGCGACGGATGAGTTCCGGCGCGCAGCATTCCTGCCAGAACGATGTGAAGGAGGATAACGCCACAGACACCCCAAATTCTTTGGAGACCAGCTCTCGCGCCTGGTGATAAGGCATGCCGCTCAAAAGCCAGTCCGCCAGTTGGGCTTGTTGGGCCTCGTCCAGCTCTGTCAGTAGTTTGGATTTTGGTTTTTTCACTTCTCATGGGACCTCTGTCTTGCCAAGCTGGGTGACGACGTACTTACGGTCCCGGTCACCCAGATCGCGATCAGGCGCCACACTCTTCACGAGACCTCGACATTCCAGGACCACGAGCTTCTGCCGCATTTCGGTGAACCCAGCCGGGGCGGCGAGGATGGCGTTTACGTCCGCGAGCAGTGATGACTCCGGCACTAGATACGGTTCGGCCCGGTTCAGCGCGGTGAGGATGGCTCGCTCCAATGTCATTGATCCCTCCCTTGCACCAGGATCGCCACCTGGCCCTTGAGACTGCCCAGGCTCTCGGTGATGGACGCGCCGAGATCGTTGATGCGCTCGTGGATCTTCACGGATCTCTCCTCGCCCTTGGAGTTGACTGTCTCGATCTCGTTGTGGATCTCGCGGCGGAAGACGTCCGTGGCCAGCTCCATCTTCTCGATGTGTGCCTTGAGCTCCCGCAGCTCAGGCTTGGTGGCGTAGTCATCCTCCATCCTCACGCTGCGCCTCTGGGGATCGCCTTTCAGCGATTTCCAGATATGGATCGCCTGAGCCAGAAAACCCAAGAGCCCGGATAACGCCGTCACAGCCATTCCGATGAGCAGGTAGTCCAGCATTTTGGGGTCGATTGTCATCGCGCCAAGTCCCTGGTTTGAGGATACGGTTTCAACGGCCAGTGCTGGTATTCCCGGCGCAAAGTGGCATCCGTGGCGCATCCCACCAGGAACAGCAACGGCAGCAGTGCCAGGGCCACGGAAATGCCAACCGCGACACAAAGCTTCAGGAGGCTTCGGCTCTTCAAATGGGTGTGGCGGCTCATAACAGAGTGATGTGCTGGATTTCCTCGCCCGGATGATCGAACCGGTATCCGTCCACGGTCATGATCTGGTCATTCTGCGGCTCGATGAGCAGGAACAACCCATCCTGACTCAAGAACCCGCACGAGCTGTGCCTCAGAAACCGCACCCGACATGCGGCAAAGGGCGCCGCGACGTGCTCCGCCAGTCGTTGCTGCTCGATCAGCCCCCACAGCAAGAGCGAGAATGAAGCGCAGACCATTTCCGGTGTGTCTGACTTGGGCTGCGCATTCCGCCAAGCAAACCGGTCGACTTGGGTGCGCGCCAAGAAGAGGACCATCTCAGAGCGGATGATGGGCGCATAAGCCGGACGGCCCGCATCGATATAGGCATTGGGAGCGGCCTTCTGGAGGACCTGCACCACGGCCACCTGGTCCACGGCCGCCAGGGATTTGGAGCGCACGAAATACATGCCGGTCACACTTGGGTTGGGCGGTGGACTATGCGCGGAAATGTGGCTGGTTGGGGGCGACCGAGTGTGTCGAATCCGGCACATACTCCCCCACGAGATTACGGACAGCCGGCCACACTCCGTTGGCGATCTGGGAATCTTTCAGCTTGGCTTTGATGACCGAATCCAACTTCAGGCCCTCCGGCGTTTCGCGGATTGCCCGACGCCCGGCTTCGATGCCGGTGATCAAGCTCTCAGCGACAGCGTCCGATCGCTTCTTGTTCCGAAACGCGGCGTATGCGTGGACGGCCCAGCCAAGCACGACCGCAGCGGTGCCGGCAAAAGGGACGGGTAACGCGCCCACGACTTCCAGGCCGCCATCGATCGATGGCCTGGGGACCAGGTTGGTGCGGTATGTCACCGGCGAGTACTCATAGGTGACGGTGGGCACCACCGTCTGGGTGATCCTGGGTGGCGAGATCAATTCTCCCGTGGCCACGTTCGTCACGGCGGCGGTCACGACCACGTTGGTGGTGTAGACGGTGTTTGTGGCCAGGATGGCCGCTGGGATCTCAATGACCTTTTTCTGGTAGAAGAAATCCTCAGCACGCCGGCAACCGGGCAGGAGCAGGCCAAAGCAGAGTGCCAGCAGGAGGATTGCAAAGGGCTTGAAACGCGTGTTCATGTTGCAGCAGCCGAAAGGCAATGAAGACAGACAAACACCCGCGCGTGCCGGTGCGATTTGCGTCGAGCAACCGAACGCAAGGAGGAGGCGACACGCGCGGGGAGGGATGTGTCTGTGGTGGTGTTGCTCAACATCGTGCGAGCATGCTCGCATGATTCCGCGAAAGTGCATTCCCACTGCGGGACTTATCGGCACCAAGGTGGTGGCGAGGGGCCACGGTCCTATTGGGAAAGAAAAACCCCGGTCGCGCGCGAGGCGGGACCGGGGGGGGCGACGGGTTGAGTCTGGTTAACCCAAATTCACTGCTGGGTACAGCTTCCGCAGATCATGCTCGTTCAGCACTACTAAGTTCTTGATCGTAGTGATGCCTCTAGGAATCCAACTGCGGACCGTCGCAATAAGGAGAAAGATCGGAATCAAGTAGATGAACCAACCCGCGGAGTTCGCCATCATTATGAATCCTCCCGTGTCAAAAATATCCTGCAAAGACTTCTCATAATTAGGCAGGGCGCAGCTCTCCAGGATCTTCCTCCGCCTTTCAGACCGATCCCTGAGTTCGGTATTTTTTAGGATCGCTGACTTGGTTTCAATGAGGTTCAGATAATCCAGATAGGGCATCAAAAGAATCATATTACTCACGCAACCTTCCACCAGCGCGAATGCCTTGTCGTCAAACTCAGTCCCGTTGTCGATCTTCAGACGCCGGATCCCATCCCTGATGCGAAACAATCGAAGGCGCACCACAGCAACAGCTCCACTCCAGTGCTGCCGGCTGGCTCCGTATGGGTTTCTCCATAATAACCACAGGTTCTGCAGACCTGAAGGCTCGCCAACCTGCGGCGAATAATCCATCGCTCGATTAGCCCCGGCCCTTTTGGTTGTGGTGACGTGGCCTAAGATGCCGCAATTGGCATCGCAACATCCACTCGTGACACAACCGCCTTCTGGCCCAGGAGTATTGATCCAGAACAATGCTGGCACTGCATTCCACCTTCCTCGCCTGCCTCGTATTCAATCGGAGTCTGACAGTGCGGACATGTTGCTTGGATGATCATATTCCCTCCTATACCGCAATGACGAGCTCATCGCTACTGGCGGATGAATGGCTTTGATAATCTTCATCCAGCTCATCGGTCAACGCCATCCAATCCGAGCAGACCTGGATCGCTGGTTTCCCAAATGACCACCAGCTCGTGCAAAATCCCTTCGGGTGGCAAAAGAAACAATTCCCGCACACGCGCTCTTGCTTGGTCCCCATACGTCCTTATGCGCCCTCTGTCTCATGTTCACGGTGAACAGTAAAGCCAAATTTTTTTTGGAATGTGCGGACGATGCTGTGCACGATGTGAATGAAACGGATTTCCTTCAAGTGCATCCAAATGGGCGGGTGCTTGGTATTAATGGATGTGAGGAGCACCAGTTTGGGATCTTTGCACGTTTGGTAAACCTTGAAGAGGACCTCGTCCTCCTTGGTCTTTACGATGACCAGGCCATTATTCACCGGCTCGCCGCGGGGGATCACCACCACGATGTCCCCATCCCAATACAATGGCTCCATGGAATCCCCCACGATCGTGAGCGCGTAACAGTTCGGATCCTTGCAGCCCGTCGGGATGTGAGGGACGTCATACCCCTGGTCCTCGTAGTAATGCCCCTGCCCGGCCCGCGCCCAACTGATGATGGGCACCAGACCGGACGTGCCGAAGTATGGGCCGCCACCGTGCCGGGGCGCTTGGCTGGGAGCAGGTGACCGCGTGGCCGTTGGTGGTGACGTGCCGGTGAGGATGTGCTCCATCGTAACGCCAAAATAATTTGCGATTAAGTGAAGGATTTCGCCGCTTGGTGTCGCTCCCTTAGTGAAATAGCTCGAAACCGCAGACTGGGATAATCCCGTGGCTGTGGCTAAATCCATCTGGGTCACCCCTTCCTCTTTCATCAAGCGCCGGAGGTTTTCAGAAAAAACCACTTTGTTCATAATTTCCCTTGCGTAATACAACTAAAGTGTTATCACTTTCTTTATGTTCACCGAGAACTGTAAGGCCGTCAATCGCGAAAGCCTAGCCACGGCATCGACCGCCAAGGCGCTCCTTCGGTCAAAGAATTGGTCTTACCGCCGCGCGGCGAATGTCCTTGGAGTGACCTATCAACATCTCTGTCTTGTGCTCAACGGGCACCGGGTGGGGACGCGCTTGATTCCGAAGATTATGGCCATAGGAGAATCCCCCCGGCGCTACCGTGTGCGGCTGGCCGAGCGGAGTCGTGGGAGGGCGGGGAAATGAGTGACGACGTGGACCAGATCAAGTTGCTGGCGTTGAGGCTGAGTGTGGCGGCTGAGCTCCTGAGGCATTGTCCGCTGGATCTTGGGCCTGGCGCCTGGGCCGCGGACCGGATCGGCGGGGATGCTTACGTGGCGCTGCTGCGCTTGCGGCAGGATTACCCAAGTCTGTTCATTCCCGGAGGCAAAGGAGCTGGGCAATACGCTTATGAGCGCGACGAGATTCTGGAAGCGGTGCGGACTCGGTTTCCTGGGCTGTTTCCGGAGAGGCCTGGGCTCGAAGCAGCGATGCACCCAACTCGAGTTGGGCTCAGAGCCATTCTGCGGAAGCGTTCATCCCCGCATCGCAAGGGCGCCAAAGGCAAGCTCAAGAAGGAGGAAGCGTGACCACCAAAAAGCATCGCACGCAGCGTAAACACACTCGCAGGCCAGGCAAGACAGCCTCGGCACCGGCCGTCCAGTTCGTTGTGGAGTGGGTCCGGGGCGTAGGGGAGGAGGATGAGCAATGAGCAGCACTCCACCATTACTCTGCATCATTCATGTGGGGCGTGCAAATGGCATATGGTCAATAACGCCCTCAACCCTTTTGGTCCAAGATTCAATTCGTCTCCAATCAAATTCACCCATCTAGCCCGCTCTGATCCCTTCTCCGTCCACTTGAATCCATACGCCTCTTTTGTGTCATGAAAGCCAAACTCCTTAATCCAACCCGCCTCAAGCAGAAGGTGGTAAACGGCTTCCATGTCGGCTCGATAATCGGGTTCATCAGGGTTTGTTATAAAATGGAGGCTCGCGATAGGCGATTGAGGGCGCGGCGTGGATTGATCGGAGGCTAACAGTCATGACCACCCAAAGGCAACTCCCCATCTGCATCCCCGCCGCGCGGCCGTTGGTCCCGCTGGAGGCGATCATGGTGCTGCTGGACATTGACGAGGACAGCGTGCTGGGCCTCATAGACGCCGGTGAACTGCGCTGGGCCTGGAACATCGCCAGCTCGGGCGCGGATCGCCGCGAGATCCGGGTGCTGCGAGATAGTCTCCTGAGTTATTGCGCCCTGAGCGGCCAGCCCGCCGACGCGGCTGCTCTCTGGCCGATCGTCTTCGGCCACTCGCGCGATGTGGTGAGATCCACGGAATTGCAACGCCTCTTCAGTTGCTCTTCCAGCCATGTGCATAGGCTGATCAAGGACAAGGATCTGGTGGCGCTGAACGCGGCCACGACCGGGCCGAATGGCTACGCCCGGATCACGCGCGCCAGCGTGATCGGGTTCCTCAACTCGCGGAGGATGACATGAAGTATTGGGAATCCAGGCTGCGGAACGGCATGCGCGCCCTGATCCATCAGTGCATGCCACCGGTGGGGGTCTTCACGCTCGAGGGCCAGGATCAGGATGGCCAACCTCATCTATGGCGGCAGGACGGACGCTGGCGCGAGCGCGGCGGCGACCACGGATTCGACGTCGTCGGGACCCAACCAGTCAATCAACACCAAGCAGCCTCTCAACACTCATGAGCAACGACACCATAATAGACGGGCAGGCGGAATTAATGCCGAGGACCGGCATCACGGCGTTTCACGCGGCGGTGGAGGAAACCGAGTCCGCAGCGCAGATCAGCCAGGCGTTTGCCGAAGCCAAAGGTCAGATGGAGACGGCGATCCGCAAGGTCCTGGTCTGCGGCCTCATGATGATCGATCAGAAGGCTCGCTGCAAACACGGGGAATTTGGCCCTTGGCTGGAGAAGCATTGCCCGGAAATCCAGTGGCGAACGGCCCAGAGATGGATGGAGACATCCGATGTCGTGGTGTCGATTTCCCAAATACGACATCGTGTCGTATTTGCCTCCGGTGGGGAAATTCCACTGTTCCGATTGCTCTCTATGCCAGCCAGTGAGCTTCCTGCGGAGGGGGTGGAAATCCAGGAAAAGGTGTTCAGCCTGGTGGACGGCAAGACCCAAAAGCAACTGCAACTGGCCTGGAAGGATACGGAACCCGCGAAGCGCGAGTATCACCCGCCGGTACGCACGCCGGCGGAGATCGCCGAGGACTTGAAGCGGGGCGCGGAGGATCGCGTGAAGTTCCTCACGAGCAGCATGCGCCTGATGCTCGACGGGCAAGACCTGGCGCTCGCCGGTGACGCGTGCTTCGCTGAGCTGGACGGGGTCAGGATAGACCTCGGACATGTGATGAAGCAGATCACCGGCGGGCGCAAACAGAAGGCCGCGTAGTCATCATGGACTCTCTACCAATAACCGCCGTCGACACCACCAATGGCGTGACCGCCGAGGCTTTCACCCCGGCGGCAACTCCTACGCCGCCGCAGGTGGCCACGCCATTCGCAGTGCCGGCTGGGGATGTGGTGGAGTTCGCTCAACTGCCCGAGGACTGCCGTGATGATGTGCAGACGAAGCTCCGGCTGATGCGCGCGATCCACACGGCGCCGTCGATCCGCCAAGGCTGCATCCAACAGGCTTGCGCGGTGGGCGCCAAGGGCTTCAGCGCCCCACGCCTCCGCGCTCTCTATGACGCGTATGTCGCGAAGTGGGACTGGCGCACCCTGATCAATAAGGCGAAGGCGGGCCCGCGCTGGTACGCCACGGATGAACCCCGCGCGACTCTCCCGCGCGAGACGATCGAACACTGGCGCGGCCTGTGCGATCGGAACCAACGAAAGTGCGCGCCTGCCTATAGGCAGCTACAGGCGCAGGTGGCCCGCTGGTCCCGAGGGGATGCCAGCTCCGCCATCCCCGGCTACCCCTCTTGTCCAGCTCTGGAACGTGAGACGCGGATGCCTCGGGGGATGACCTACAGCAACCTCATGCGCCTGGCGCCAAGCCGATTTGAACTGGCCGTGACCCGCCAGGGCCGCAGCGCGGGAGCGAATCACCGCCCCCTGGTCTATACGACGCGGGCGCATCTGTGGGTGGGATCTCACTACATGTTTGACGACATGTGGCACGACCATTTCGTGAACATCCTGGACACGCGCCAGACTGGCCGGCCCCTGGAGTTTCACGCTCTGGATCTGTTTAGCGCATGCAAATTTGCCTGGGGAGCGCGAGTCCGCACGGAGAATGCCAGCACCGGGAAGATGGAGGGGCTGAAGGAGGAGAACATGCGGTGCCTGGTGGCCCAAGTGATGGCGATGCACGGCTACAGCGAGCGGGGAACAGTGTTGGTGGTGGAGCACGGCACGGCGGCAATCCGGGAGGCATTAGAGGAACTGCTCCACGATTTGACCGCCGGGAAAGTGACTGTGTCCCGCAGCGGCATGGAAGGAGACCCCGCATTGATCGGCCAATATGCCGGCAGGTCGAAAGGCAACTTCAGATTCAAGGCCGCGTTGGAGAGTCTCGGCAACCTGATCCACAACGAACTAGCCACGCTGGCCGGCCAGACTGGCTTGAATGTGGATCGCCGCCCGGAGTGGCTCCACGGGCTCCTCAAGCACAATGACGCGCTGATGAGCGCGCTGGCGGCCCTGGCGGTCGAGAATCCCGACCGGGCGCAGTTACTGCGCTTCCCGCTGATCGAGTTCCGCCAGTTCCTGGACATCCTGCTGGATGTGTATCGGCGCATCAACGGGCGGCAGCATCACGCGCTGGAGGGGTGGGGCAATAATGTGACCTATGACCCAGCCGTCGGCACGATGCGCAGGATGAGCCCCATTGAAGTGTGGGATGTGGGACGCCCGAAGCTGACGCGGATGCCGCCTCATCAAGTGGCCATGGTGCTGGGCTCGGACCTGGGCGTGGAACGTGTGGTGCGCCGAGCCATGATCGAGATCATGGACAAGTCTCTCTCCCCGGATCTGATCCGCTACGACGCCTCCACCCTGCGCGAGGGACAAAAGTATCTGACGGTGGTGAACCCCTTCGCTGCTGATCGCATCTTCTGCTTCGACGCCCGCGGTGGCTTCGTGGCGGCTTGCCCCCAGATCGCAGTGGCGGATCGAGGCGACTTGGAAGCACTGAAGCGAGCATTCGGGTTCGCGGCCAAGCGTGAGGCCGAACTGCTGGCACCTGTGCGTGAGCGGGGCATGGAGATCACCCGTCAACGGATCGCGGATGCACGGCATAACGCGGCGGTGCTGGCAGGGGAACCAGTGACGGCGATGGAGCGGGCCGTAAGCAATGAGCGGTCGCACACACAGCGGACTCACGGGCGCGAGGCGGCTGAGGATATTTTGGGACCTGTGATGGAGACAGATCGTCCCGATGTGATCGTGGGGGATTCGGGTGGGGAGTCCTTCCTGGAGTCCATCCTATGAGGTGGAGGACATTAATATGAGCAACGAAACCAAGACAACACCGAAACCGGAACTAGCTACAGAGCATCCTGGTGTGGCCGCCATGGTGCGCAAATTCCGGCTGGCCGGCGACGTGGTCAACAAAGCCACAGCCGACCTGCCAGATGCGGACCGCAGCGCGATCCGCTGGCTCCATGCTTTTGCCACGGAGCGTGATCTGAGCATGCAGGAGCTCGGTCAGCTAATCCGCTACGACGCGAGCACGGTCTATCGGGTACTCACCGGCAAATACGAAGGCAGCCTGCATAACGTGGTGGGTGAGATCAACTCGGTGAGGCGGCTCGAAGAGGAGCGGCGGCAAGGACGGAAACTGGATTTTGTGCACACCACTCTGACCAAGAGGATCTGGAAGGTGTGTGACGCGGCTGTGGAGTATCAACGGATCGCGTTCATCTTCGGAGACACTCAAACCGGGAAGACGACCGCGTTGATGCGCTATCGGGATGAGCACAACCACGGCAACACGATCTACGTGCGCATGCCGGCGGGTGGCGCGATGCTCTCTCTCCTGGAGTCCCTGGCGGTGGCCCTGCGCATGAGCGCGCAGTCGAGCGCCCGCGACATGCGCCTGCGCATCCTCGGCGCTTTTGACGCGCGCATGCTCTTGATCGTGGACGAGGTCCATCAATGCGTGATGACGAAAAGCGATCGAGCGGTGCGCTCGATGGAGTTCCTCCGCGAATTGCATGATACGACGGGCTGCGGGGTGGTGCTCTGTGGGACGAATGTCTTCCGTGACGAGATGGAAACAGGACGCCTGGCAGGTGTGCTGAAGCAGTGTAAACGCCGCCGTCTGGTGACGCTCCAGCTCCCGTCCCAACCGACTCCGGCCGATCTAGCCACCTTCGCGAAGGCCTACGAATTACCGCCCGCCGACGGGGAGGCGCTGCGGCTTCAGACTGATGTGATCCGCGATGAGGCGCTGGGGATGTGGCTCACGTTGCTCCGCATGTCCAGCAAGATCGCCAGCAAACGCGGCCAGAAGATGGAGTGGCGGCATGTCTGCATCGCCCACGCGGGCCTCCGTGAACTGGAAGGAGGCGCTCTGTGACCTTCAAAATCGCCCTCTTGATTCTCTTGCCGGGCGCCTGCTTCGGCCTGGCCGCACTGATGACATGGATGTGGATACACGACGGATACCATGAGCGATGGCAAAAGCGACGCCTGGATCGCGCCGCGCGAAGGCGGCTGATGACGCTGCTCGCCCGTAATCGGGAGATCGATTGGATGTGAGGACTGCCATGCACATCGCATCACCAACACTCTGTCTCTCGGTGCGCCAGCCTTGGGCTTGGCTGATCGTCAACGGCTGGAAGAATATCGAGAATCGCACTTGGCCAACCCGTATCCGTGGCCGAGTCTTCATCCATGCCAGCAAGGGTTTGACTTCAGACGAGTATAGCGCCTGTGAGATATTCATGGCCGCTTTCACCTCACTCGAACTCCCGCCCTTGGACGATCTAGAGCGGGGTGGAATCGTCGGTGAGACCACGATACTCGACTGTGTCACACGACATTCCAGTGAGTGGTTTTGCGGTCCGTATGGGTTCGTGCTGGCAGATTCAAAGCCACTACCGTGGCGAGCGCTGAGGGGTAAACTTGGCTTTTTCCGCCCAGGAGTGGGCGCAATCAGAAACGAAAAGGAGGAAATATGACAAACAACAAACTGACAATGATGGTGGAGGAAGCGATCGCTCTGGATCGCGAGATCACAGCGAAGGACGAACGGCTCAAGGAGCTAAAAAAGGCGATCAAGATCGAAGCCGAGAGCCGCGGTGATGAACACCAGGAGACGGACACAGGGAGCAGCTCATGGTCCTTTGCCGTGACGGATGGAAGCTGCGTGCGGGTTAATTGGCCAATCGCGAAGCTCAAGAGCAGCATCGACGGCGAAGGGAAAGACATCGAGACGGTGAAGAAGCTGGCCGGACCAGCATTCACCCAGCTCTTTACTCCGTCCATTGTTTACTCCCTGGTCAAAGATTTTCGCATCAGCGCCGAGACTTTGCTGGGCACAAGCGCCAAGAAACTGATCAAAGCGTGCGAGAGCAAGAGCTCTCCCTCGGTGGCGTTCGAAACCAAAGAATCCACGCAACCCTGAGTGTTACGATCGCCAAGCAAACTCTCACCGCGTCGGTGCCGCAACCAAAAGTGTCGCGCCAGGACGTGCCTGTGCTGTTCGCAACGCCTCCAGCGCTGACCGTGGAAGTGATCACGTGCGCCGGTCGCGCCGTGGCCTACATGATCCCGGTGGAATCCCAACACGTCATGGAAATCGTCAAGCTGGTGTTCGCCATGGCCCCTGAATCCTGGCGGAACGACATGCGACTCGTCCGAGCCTGGGAATGCTGGGCCGTGGTCTGTGACCAGGAATGGGGAGCTTTCATGCGCGATAAACCCCGTCCGATGGGGAAGACTATAGCTTTCATCGGATGATGATCGAGAATTTGGACGCGACCGTCAGCTCGAGGAACTCGACCACGCCGCCAACGAGCGCGGCTATCGCGAGTCAGGTGCGGACCGAACTCACCACCGAGCTTGGCCGGATTGACGCGGCGATCAGCTCGCGCAACGCCACAACGCCGCCAACGGCGGAAGCTATCGCGGACGCGGTGTGCGATGAGGCGCTGTCCGGCCACACGATTGCGGGGTCGCTGGCCAAGAAGATCGCCGATGATCCGACCGCTGCTCAAGTGGCGTCCCAGGTGCGCACGGAGCTGACGACGGAACTCGGGAGGTTGGACGTGGCGGTGTCTACGCGGAATGCAACCACTCCCCCGTCCGTTGGCGCGATCGCGGACGCGGTGTGTGATGAGGCACTTGTCGGCCACGGTACGGCCGGGAGCGTTGGTGCCGCGCTCACGGCGGCTGGATCGGCTGGAGACCCGTGGGCGACGACCAAGTCGGTGTTGGAATCTTACGATCCTGAGACCGCCGCCGGGCTGGTGCTGAAGCTCGATGTCGGCGAGGCCGAGGATCCAGTGATTGTCATCCCGTCACCTCCCGTGGACGTGACCCTGTGCCGGGTCTACGGATATCTGGAAACCGTGGAAGGGAAGCCTGCTGCAAACGTCACCATTACCTTCGAGCTGCTGGCTCCGGATCCGACCGCGTCGAACAAGTTGGTGAGCGGCCGAAAAATCAGTGTCACGACAAACGTCGATGGACGGATCGTGAATTCCGACGGGGATCTGTGGATCGATCTCCAGCGAAACGATCATATCACGCCGTCCGGGAGCTCCTACGTGGTGACATCAAAGGATCTCAAGATGTCCCGGACACCCATCAGCTTGACCACGGACACATTCGATCTCAGGGACTTAGTGGTTGCATGATAAATGCTGACGCCTCCACAAATCACACTTTACGGTCGGCGCTGGGGCGCGGTTTGCTCCTCCAACCATTGGAAGATGGCGCGCGGACGCCTCGCTGGGGAAGCGGACCCAAGTCGGTCGCGCTCTGAGTGGCACTCAGAGACTTGGGCCATCGCCGAGGATTACGCCTCCACTCGAGAGTGCGCGATGAGCGTGGATGTGATGCGCCGGGCCTGCACGGCGATTGTGGCAGGTCGGCATTGCAGCACCAAGGACTTGACCAACGCTCAGTTTGATCGACTCCTCACGTTGTTCGATTTGCTCATTGATCCGGATAATTTGACCGCAGTGATGAAGTGGAATGACGAGTCCGAGGGGTTGAGAAGGCGGTGCTTTTGGTTGATCCGCAAGAGCGCACCGGAGGCTTACATTCGCACGGTCTGCGCCGACAAATTCGGCACCTCCCATTGGGAGGATCTGCCCGTCGACTCACTCAAACAGTTGGCTATGACATTGACCAACAGGAATGCCCGCCGGCATGAGCCGGTCAAAGAAATTCCACAGGCCACCGAGAATCAACCGTTTTGAAGTATGTCTGAACGTCAATTGGAGATGCCCACTTTCGAGTCGAAACCAGACGATAAGAATGTAGCATGGCTGATGGGGTTCCTGCGTGGCCGGGACTGGACTACTTCATCGCAAATTCTGGAGTCGATTGGGCGACAACCAAACGAGCAGCACAAACGGTGGGTAAGAAGTCTCGCCACGGCAAGCAAGGGGGAGATCGGCAGTGGTCAACTCGGCTACAAGTTAGTGGGTGAAATGACCTCGGCCGAATACCAACACTTTCGCAATTGGATGAAGAGCCAGGCCGACGAAATGACCAGGAGGATTCTGGGGTGCGACAAGGTGTTCTACATGCGGCATCCCGTCCGGTCTGGCAATGGGATACTCGAAGCCTCAGAGCCATACACGAGCGTTTTTTGAAAACCTGTGAAGCCCAAGAAGCCACAGCCTCATTACGATCGGCCGAGGCAGATACTGCCCGAGGAAATCATTGGTGATGTGATGTCTTTCATCCGTCGACAATTCTACAGCGACGCGGAACCGAGACGATGGTTCCAAGACGCCGATTTCCTGAAGCGCGAATTCGTGACCTGGCCGGCAAACTGGTTAAACTCGCGCGGCGTCACGTTACCGCCCCAACGATACAAGTCTATCCTGATGGATGTCCTCATGGGAGTCCAGCGACACGGCCAGACCGGTGTCGTCAAATTCTGGCCAGGCTATCTGGGGAAAGTCATCCAGGATCACTTCGCGCACAACGGCGAGACCTATTACGAAGAGGGGAAGTCCATCCGAACGGTGCTCGAACGGGCAATGTTCGGCATCAACAATCAAGTCCAAGTTCGTCGGCCGGACCCCGTCGAGACCCTAAGCCAGATCCACAAGATCCTGGTGCATAAGAGGGTCTCCAATCGCCCTTGCAAGACTCCTGCAAAGCAGTTGTCACTCCTCTGAATCATGGCTCCAAACGCATCCAAAGTGTATCAAACCTCTGCGAAATCCAGGGTTTTGACCCAAAAGTGTATCAAACCGGGATTTCTGGGGTATTGCCTGCGTAAGTCCTTGTAATTCGGCTTCTTTCGACCTTTTCGGGTCAATTTTGATGTTTCTCAAACCGCGCGCGAGGACTCAGCCTCTGTGTGATCCCAATTCTTTCGCACCATTCATTCACAATCTCTATCCTCCTCTCCCCGGCCCTCTCCTCCACTGATTGGAGGCGAGGGAGATGCC
>SXGT01439998.1_pt1 | contig 36482 bp, 24 predicted proteins | sample 3176221 | NCBI WGS metagenome assembly SXGT01 (sample SAMN11356862, study PRJNA531348) | freshwater metagenome | isolation source: freshwater sample F1-120 | place: China: Fuxian Lake, Yuxi | collected 2017-12-25 | reverse complement strand
GGCCTGACGCTGGGAGTCATTGAAATACGCCGGTACCGTAATCACTGCTTCGTGAATTTCCTCACCCAGATAGGCTTCGGCATCCTTTTTCAGTTTCATCAGTACCCGGGCAGAAATTTCCGGCGGGGCCATTTTCCTGCCATTGACTTCGATCCAGGCATCCCCGTTATCGGCTTCAACAATGTTGTAGGGTACCAGGTGTATGTCTTTTTGTACGACACCATCCTTGAAGCGACGTCCGATCAGGCGTTTGACTGCATAGAGGGTGTTCTTGGGATTCGTCACGGCCTGACGTTTGGCGGATTGTCCCACCAGGACTTCGTTGTCCGGCGTAAAGGCAATGATGGACGGTGTCGTGCGGGCACCCTCCGAATTTTCGATGACTCGCGGTTTGCCGCCTTCCAGTATGGCCACGCAAGAATTGGTCGTGCCTAAGTCGATACCGATGATTCGTGTCATGATGTTATGCTCCTGAGCTGATTTATGAGTTGGGCTGAAATGAACCTGAAGGCCTTAATGGGGTAGGCTCGATTCGATTTCAAGCCTGCTGATCGATACGGGAACCCGTGGCTTGCTGTGCGATGATGACCATGGCGGGACGCAGCAAACGGTCATTCAGGCTGTAACCCTTCTGGAATACCTTGATGACTGTATTGGGCTCAACCCCCTCAGCGGGCTGGGCAGCCATGGCCTGATGCAAATCCGGATTGAATTTCTCACCCTGGGGATCGATGACCTGGATACCAAACTTTTCGAACACGGCAGTGAGTTGCTTGAGCGTGAGCTCCATGCCTTCACGTAATTTCTCCACATCGGCCTGGCTGGAGGTCGATGCCTGTATACCCAGCTCCAGGCTGTCCATGACCGACAGCAATTCCCTGGCAAAACGCTCCAGTGCGTATTTGTGGGCATTTTGCAAATCCTTTTCGGTTCGTTTTTTGTGGTTCTCGAATTCGGCCTGCAATCGAACCAGTCTGTCCCAATAATCCTGGGCCCTCAGGCCTGTTTCGGCCAGTTGCCGTGCCAGCTCCTCGACCGAGGTCACCTCAATCACCTCGGGTTGTGGCGATGGCTGGGTCGGTATTTCGGCTGTTTCCTCCCGTGAAGTCAAAATCTCATCCGGCAGGGCTTCTTCTATACTCATCGAGTCTGCTCCAGTGTAAATATGAAAAACCGCTGTCCATCAGACGGTGACAGCGGTCGGAATATCGTAGGGTTTCAGGATCAGGTCAGAAATGGCTTCCCCGGAGGGATGCCGTCACCGGCGCACGGCAGGAATTCATCCGGAGGCCTGTCCTTACGGTCGCAACCTAACATGGGGACAGGGATTTTTGATTCAAGGCGGTACTCAGCAATTTGGCCGTGATGTCCACAATGGGGATGACCCGCTCATACGCCATGCGGGTCGGCCCGATGACGCCGAGTACGCCGATGATTTCCTCGTTGACGGAATAGGCCGAAGTCACCACACTGCATTGATCCAGTGCCCGGTAGCCCGCTTCCTCACCAATGAATATCTTGATGCCGGCGGTCTCCAGGCACCGGTCGAGTATCTGAACGATGCCTTCACGCTGGTGAAAAGCTTCAAACAAACCCTTGACCTGATCCATACTGGATAACTCGGCAAAGTCCAGCAGGTTCATTTCGCCGCTCAACACAAAGGGGCGACGCCGCATGGTATCGTCCGGTGCCAGGGCCAGCCCCGCTATCTCGGCCGCCGCCAGGGTTTCGATCCCCAGTTGCTCCCGGGCCTCCTGTAACTCCTTTTGCAGGTTTTCACGGATGGAGCGCAAATCCTTGCCCGTGTAGGTCGCATTCAGGTAATTGGCCGCCGCCTGTAATTCACTGGCCGGGAATTGACGCGGCGAGTTGATGATCTTGTTCATGACCTCCCCTTCCTGGGTGACCAGGATCACCAGAATGCGCTGTTCGGAAAGCGGCAGGAACTCGAAGTGGCGAAATACCTGGCATTCACGCCGGGGCATCATGACCAATCCGGCCAGGTGAGTCACTTCTGAAAGCAAGCGGGAAGCTGTTTCCAGCAATTCTTCGGGTGTATCCTGTATCTCCAGATGGCCCCGGAGTTGCTCCACCAGACTCTGCTGCAGCGGTCGCACGGTCAGGAGGGTATCGACGAACAGTCGGTAACCCGTCACCGTTGGCATGCGGCCGGCCGAAGTGTGAGGTGCCGTGATCAGCCCCAGTTCCTCCAGATCCGACATGACATTGCGTATGGTGGCCGGGCTGAGATTCAGCCCGGCATCCCGGGCCAGGGCTCGGGAACCCACGGGTTGTCCTTCACCGATATAACGTTCGACCAGCACCTTGAGCAAATGCTGGGCGCGTTCATTCAACTGGAGAGGGGGGGATGGGTGCATGACAGTGAAACACATTTAGCACTCTCGGTATCGGAGTGCCAAAAAATTAACAACCGCTGGATAATGTGTCAAGAAGTTCATACCATACCCGCAACCGGCTATTACGGTAACCTGATTGACCTGACCACCCTTTGGAGTCTACCTCAAATGAAAACAGAAGCCTCGATAATCCAGTATCTCAACCAGGTACTGGGCCTTGAACTCATTGCCATCAACCAGTATTTCCTTCACGCCCGCATGTTCAGGAACTGGGGGCTGGGCGTATTGAATGATCAGGCCTACAAAGCCTCCATCCGTGCCATGAAACAGGCGGACAAACTGATCGAACGCATCCTGTTTCTGGAAGGACTGCCCAACCTGCAGGAACTCGGTCGACTCAGAATCGGCGAACACACCACAGAAATGCTCCGTTGTGATCTGCAACTGATGGAACAATCCGTCGCCCTGCTCCGCGAGGCCATCGCCCATTGCGAACAGCGATCCGATTATGTCTCGCGTGAACTGCTGGAGGAATTGCTGGAAAACGGCGAGGAACACATCGACTGGCTGGAAACCAATCTGGACCTCATCGACAAGGTTGGCCTGGAAAACTACCTGCAATCCGCCCTCTAAAACGCTGCATCATGAGCCACAAGCCCTTTACCACGGTCGCCCTGATAGGTAAAACCGATGCCCCCCGCATCGCTGAAACGCTGGTATCGCTTTATACCTACCTGGCTGACCGGGGAATAAAGGTCATTGTCGAAGCGGGGAGTGCCGGGTTTCTCCCGGCATTCTCGCCCGAGTACCGGCCACTGTCCGAATTGTCCGGTGACTGCGAACTGGCGATTGTCGTGGGTGGAGACGGTACCCTGCTCACGGCGGCCCGGGCCCTCTCGGCCCATCGCATCCCCCTGATCGGCATCAACCTGGGACGACTGGGCTTTCTGGTGGACATATCGCCCGATGAAGCCCGTCACTGTCTGGACGATATACTGGATGGTCGCTATGAAGCCGAGGAACGGTTTATTCTCAAGGCTCGCTTATTGAAGGAAGGTGGCCTGATCCAGGAACAAAAAGCCGTCAACGAAGTGGTCATACACAGTTGGAACGCCACCAGCATGATCGAGATAGAAACCCGGATCAACGGGGTATTCCTCAATTCGCAACGATCCGACGGTCTCATCATCTCCACACCCACCGGCTCGACCGCCTACGCACTCTCGGCGGGTGGCCCCATCCTGGCCCCCTCACTACAGGCCATCGTACTGGCTCCCATCAACCCTCATACCCTGACCAACCGTCCCATCGTGATCAACGGCGACAGCCTGATCGAGGTGATGTTCAGACCCTGTAAACAATTCAGGGCCCAGATGGTGTGCGATAATGTCTCGATTCCCGATGTGGAGGTCAATGACCGCATCGAAATCAGGCGGGATCCCCTGCCGTTTCATATCCTCCATCCCTGTCATTACGATTTTTTCGAAATTCTTCGCGCAAAACTCAACTGGAGTTCCGGATACAGGTCCTAAAACATGTTGACTCAAATCAGCATTCGAGATTTAGCCCTCGTTGAAACCCTTGAACTGAACCTGGAACAGGGATTTTCCGTCCTGACGGGCGAAACCGGTGCCGGCAAGTCCATCCTGCTGAACGCACTGGGTTTCGGACTGGGCGGAAAAGCCGATAGCGGCCAGATCAGGCCCGGCGCAGAACGGGCCGAAGTCAGCCTGGTTTTTGATGTTTCCGATGCCGTGGAGGCCCGGCAATGGCTGGAAGAACACGATCTGGCCGAGGCGGATGACTGCCTGATTCGCCGGGTCATGACGGTTGAAGGCCGCTCCCGGGCTTATGTCAATGCCCGTCAGGTCACCTTGACCACCCTGCAAACCCTGGGAACCTTCCTGGTCGAGATACACGGTCAGCACGCCCATGTCCGCCTGCTGAAACCGGCAGAGCAACGCCGCCTGCTGGATGAAGCGGCCGACAACGCCGCCCTGTTGAGCCAGGCTGACCACCTCTGCCAGACTTATCGCAAAACCCAAAAGGAACTGCTGGCATTGACCACGGCAGCCCGGGATCGCGCCGCCCGGGAAGAATTGCTGCGCTTTCAGATTGAAGAACTGGAACAGGCCGAAATCGCTACCCTTCAATACGACCGCCTGGTGGAAGAACAAGCCCTCCAGGCCAACGTGGGTAAAATACAGGAGACTGGCCAAAATCAATTGGACAATCTCTACGAAGGGGAACAACACTCGATTGCCTCCCGTTTGTCACAGGCCATCCACGCGCTGGCCGAGATCACGCCACTCGCACCGGAATTTGGCGAATGTGTGCAGTTGCTGCAAGAAGCCCGGGTTCAGGTCGGCGAAGCCGCCTCCACCCTGCGTCGGCGACTGGAACGTCTGGACGCCGATCCCGCCCGCCTCGACCAACTCGAACAAAAACTGGCCGACCTGCACCAGTTGGCCCGCAAACACCATGTCCGCCCGGAAACGTTACCCGCACACTGGCTGCAACTTCAGGAGGAGCTGGCAAGCCTCACCCACCATGCCGAACGCAGCGGACGACTGGAGCAGGCGCTGGACACGATACGGGACGACTATGTCGCCGTTTCACGCGCCTTGTCGGAACGTCGTCGGCAAACCGGCCAGACCATGGCCGGGCGCATCTCATCCAGCATCCAGCAACTCGGCATGCCGCAGGGCCAGTTCCTGATCGCTATCGAAACCGGCGACACAGAACCCAACACCTGCGGCAACGACCGCATTGAATTTCTGGTCAGTGCCAATCCCGGATTACCGCCACGCCCCCTGGCCAAGGTAGCATCCGGTGGTGAATTATCGAGAATCAGCCTGGCCATACAGGTCACCGCTACCGATTCCAGAAAAATACCCACCCTGATCTTCGATGAAGTCGACACGGGCGTCGGCGGACGGGTTGCCGAAATGGTAGGCCAAAGACTCAAAACCCTCAGTCAGGGCCGTCAGATTTTATGTGTGACTCACCTGCCTCAGGTCGCCGCGCAGGCGCACCATCACCTGCTGGTGCAAAAGAGCAATGTCAATGGCATGACTCACTCCACCGTACATCGAATCAATCCGGAAGAGCGGATCGACGAAATGGCCAGAATGCTCGGCGGGGTTCGCATCACCCCCCAGACACTGGCTCATGCCCGGGAAATGCTGGGGAGTTCATCGCCGGACGACCGTCCGGAAAACCTGCCATCCCCCTCTGCCGGAACCTGACCAGACACATGAATTTTCTTCCCGTCATCCTCCTCGCCTGGATTTGTACCTGGATCACACCCGCAACAGCCACAGAACTGCCGCCCCCGGAAAAAGTCAGTGTGCTGCTCAAATGGATGCATTCTTTCCAGTTTGCCGGCTACTATGCCGCCCTGGAAAAAGGCTTTTACGCCGAGGAAAACCTGGATGTCAGCCTGATCGAACGCACCGAACCGTTCAACGTCACTGAGCAATTGATGAAGGGTCAGGCCCAATACGGCATTGGTGATCCCGGTTTGTTGCTGGAACGACTTCAGGGAAAACCGGTCGTCATGCTGGCCGCCATCTACCAGCATAGCCCCCTGGTGCTCATCAGTCTCAGAAGTTCAGGGATCATCAGCCCCTATGAGATGCCGGGACGAAAGGTCATGTATGACCTTAACGACCGTTCGCAGATCGCTCACATGTTCTACAACACCGGCATCCGCGAAGCGGACATCAACCGGGTTCCCCAGGAGGTGGACAACGAAGCCCTGCTCACCCACAAGGCCGAAGTCACCTCCGCCTACCTGGGCAATGAGCCGGTTCTGTTCAGGGAACGGGGCATCGACATCAATATCATCAACCCCCTGAATTACGGTGTGGATCATCCGGACGACCTGCTGTATACCACCGAATCCGAAATCAGCCAGCACCCGGGACGGGTGGAAAAGTTTCGCCGGGCTTCGCTCAAGGGGTGGCAATACGCGCTCGATCACCCGCAGGAAGTGATCGATATCATTCTGAAACAATACGACCCCAAACACAGACACACCCGTGAACGTTTGACCTACCAGGCCGAGGAACTGTCCAAACTGATCATGGCCGATCGCGTTCCCCTGGGACAGATCGATCCCCGCCGGTTTGATCCGATACTCGACAATTACCTGCGGTTAGGGCTGGTACAGCCCGGCTACTTACTGAAGGGATTCATCTACGGCCCCTCCGTTCAGCTCTCGATACAACTGACTGAACAAGAGCGGCAGTGGTTATCGGCCCATCCCGTCATCCGGATCGGTGCCTACCCTGATTCCCCTCCCTATCAGTGGCAGGATAAGCCAGGACGGTTTTCAGGACTGACCGTCGAGTTACTGGATCTACTGGCGACCCAACTGGGTGTACGTTTCGAGACCGTCACCGAAGACTCGCAAAGAGGCTTGCTGGACATGCTCGGAAACGGACAGATCGACATTCTCCCCCTGCTGGCCAGGACAGCCGGACGTGATGATTTTCTGCGTCAAACCTCGCCCTATGTCTCGGTACCCGCCATGATCTTTGCCCGGGAAGAGGCGCGTTATTTCGGCGACATCAACATGCTTGATGAAGACCGCAAGGTGGCCGTCCGTTCCGGCGAAGGCCTGGAAAACCCACTGATGCAAAAATACCCGGGCATTCATTTGGTCACTGCCAGGGATACCGAAGAAGCCTTGCGCTGGCTGCAGGAAGGCAAGGTCGACGTCTATATCGCCGAATGGCCATCGACCCGCTACAAAATCAGGCAGGAAGGATTTTCTGCCCTGCATATCGTAGGGCAGAGTGGCTACACGACAGATTATTCAATGGCCGTGCGACGTGACGATGTCCTGCTGTTCAATATCCTTGAAAAAGCACTGGCCAGCGTACCGGCGGCACAAACCCACAACCTGCAGGAACGCTGGCTCAATGTCGAAGTGACCACGGGCTACCACTCTCGGGACATCGTCTACTATGGATTGATTTTGCTGGCCGTTGCAACCGTGCTGGCGGGCTGGATTGCCCGGTTGAAACGGGAAATGAAAGCCCGTCAGCAGGTCGAGAAAAATCTGCAGGAACGCGGCCATATCCTCGAAAAACTGACCGGCAGCATGACATTGAGCGAATCGCTGGCAGAAATAATCCACGCCATCGAAAAAAACGGGAGTGGACGGTTCCGCTGCTGTATTAGCCTGATCGGGCCCTGTGGCAACATCGAACTTCATGCACCGACCCTGCCCGATAGCTTTCGCAACGCGCTGACCCATCTCTACAGCCATCCAAACCCGTCCGGTAATCCCTTGCTGGATATTCTGAAACAGGGAGGGGCAGTGCGCATTGACGACATGCTGTCTGCCCCCGGAATGAGAACCCTCAACCGTGCGGTAGCGCGTAGCCGCCTCAAGATTTGTCATGGACAAGCCATACGTAATCAGAACCAGTCCATCATCGGTTCAGCCTGCCTGTTTTACCCCGACAGCGTAACACCGGAACCGGATGATCAGCAGTTACTCCACCTTCTGAACCATCTGGCCCTGCTGGCTGAGCAACAGGAGCGCAGTGCAAGTCAGGAACGGCTATTGAGAAGCTTCGTAGGCACGCTGGATACGCCCATGTACATGCTGGATCCGGCCGATGGTTTCCGTATCTACTATCTCAATCAGTCAGCCATCCAGCATTTCGGGTACCCGGAAAAGCAAATCCTGTCAATGCGGATATCGGACATCGATCCCGATTACGACGAAAACCGTCTCCAGACCTTCTGGCAACGACTCAAACAGCAGGAAAACCTGCACTTCGAATCGGTACACCGGCTCAGTGACGGGCGTATCGTACCGGTCGAAATCTCTGCCACCTATCTCAATCACAGGGGACATGAAGTCGTCAGTGGCTACTTCCGTGACATCACGGCGAGAAAACAAACCGAACAAGTACTGCGTGACAGCGAACAACGATTGCGTAACCTGTTTGAAAACTGTCCCCAGGCTTATTTGTCGCAGGATGCCCAGGGGCGATTGATCGATGTCAATCCGGAAACTTGCAAACGTCTGGGTTACCCCGCCGAAGAGCTTGTCAACCGGCTCTTTTGCGAGTTCTGGTCGGTCGCCAGCCTTTCCGGGTTTTCCGAACACTATGCCCGCTTTCTCCAGGCCGGACAGACCAGTGAGGAAATCGAACTGGTGACCCGCGAAGGTCAGATCATCACGGTACAACTCGATGGCCAGGTACAACGGGACGAGCACGGTGCTTTTGTCAAAACCCACTGCATGCTGACCGACATCACCACCCGCAAGGAATTCGAGCAGCATCTGCAGGCAGCCAAGGAAAATGCAGAGACGACAGCCCGTCTGAAAAGTGAATTCCTGGCCAATATGTCGCACGAAATACGCACCCCGATGAATGCCATCATCGGTCTGAGCAAACTGGGGCAGGAGATGAAACATCCCGCCCAAATGAAGGATTACCTGACCAAGATTCATTATTCCGCTACCAATCTGCTGGGTATCATCAATGACATCCTGGATTTTTCCAGGATCGAATCGGGTCACTTTGTCATTGAGCGGTTACCTTTTTCGATCCACCGGGTAGTGAAAGATGTCTGGAATCTGGCTGATATCAAGGCCGATACCAAAAATCTGAAACTGCTGCTCGACCTGGACGATAATTTGCCGGAGGTTTTGCTGGGAGATACCTTGAGACTCAGGCAGGTGCTGACCAATCTGATCGATAATGCCATCAAATTTACCCCTACCGGTTCGGTGGAACTACGGGTGACGGCGCAGTCGATCGCGGTTCATCAGGCACGGGTGTGTTTCTGTGTGGTCGACACCGGCATCGGCATGAATGAGAAAGGCCTAAAGCGGTTGTTCAAGGCCTTTTCCCAGGCAGACACCTCGACCACTCGCCGGTACGGTGGCAGTGGTCTGGGCCTGGTCATCTCGGCCAACCTGGTCAGACTGATGGGCGGTGGTGATATCGAGGTCAGCAGCGTGCCGGGTCAGGGTAGCCAATTCAGCTTTACCCTGCCCTTCCCCATGGGAACCCGGGAAATGCTCGAATCCCAAACGGATACCGATGAGCACCAGGCCATGGACCCGGTCAGTCATATCCGGGTCATGGTGGCCGAAGACAACGCCATCAATCAACTGGTGATCGAGGCGATGCTCAAACGCATGGGTATTCGTCCCGTGCTGGTCAATAACGGCCTGGAAGCAGTCAATCATTTGAAGGCGAATCCCGACGGTTACGACATCGTACTCATGGACCTGCAAATGCCGGTCATGGACGGTTATGAGGCAACCCGTGCCATCCGCAACCAACTCGAACTGACCCGACTCCCCATCATCGCGACAACCGCTCATGCCATGACCGAAGAGCGTGAACGTTGCCTGACGATGGGTATGAACGCACATATCAGCAAACCGATTGACATGGCGCATCTCAGAAAAACCATGCTGGGTCTGCTGGAGCTGACCCAACCTGGTCCGGAGTCCACCACCCCTGCCGGATTTAAGCCGGATCAGGCAAACAAAGCCGCAGCAACCCATCCAGAGCCTGGCTCCGAATGGGTCGATGAGGCATCGGCAATCACCAACCTGGACGGCGACGAAGCCCTGTACCAGGACATGATACGGATGTTCCTGAACGAAAACGTGGATGAATTGTACCAATTGAAAAAGCTGATTCAGCAACAGCATCAGGTCGATGCCCGTCGTATCGTCCATACGACCAAGGGGCTGGGTGGAACACTCGGATTACCGCGATTACGGGAGGCCGCCGAGGTGCTGGATCAGGCCTTCAAGGATGAGGCCTCGGATCGCATCCCGGCGTTGTTGAACGAACTGGAACAGGTACTGGATACCACCGTGCTGGAACTCAGGAAACGCTATGCTTAACCGGCAGCCCGCCGGTTCATGATCAACCCACACAGGTAATCCCATGAAATATGCCCTCCCCCTGATACTGTTGCCAGGACTTTGGCTCACGGCCTGCGGTGACTATTACGGCACGACCTACCGTTATCCCCAGACCAGAACCCATACCGAAAGCCATGTCTACCGTTACACGGTGCCTTCCCGGGTCTATCCGGTAACGCCCCCGGCCAGGCCTTCGATACATCAGGAATACGAAATCAACCAGCACTATTACGGCTATCCGGTCTCACCGGGCACTGACCGATCCCGTTTCAGGGACCATGAGCATGAGCATGAGCATGATGATCATCAGTATCAGCGTGACGGCAAACCGGATGCCTACCGACCCCCTTTCAGGGAGCATGACGATCATCAATATCAGCGTGATGCCAGACCGGATGCTGACCGTCCCCGCTTCAGACCCATCGCACCGGAGCGTGAACCGTCGGGCAGAACTTACGGCCAACAGGAATTCGACAAGAAAATGGAACAACTTCGGCAGAACCCGCAAAATGCTACCCGAATGCAGCCGCAACCGGAGCCGAACCATGATTCTCCGCTGGAGAGAATCCGTCAGCGTCGCGAACAAAAAATGGACATTCAGCAAACCCCGGAAAGAATTGAAAAAGCCAGACCAAACCCCCTGGTAAAAAAGAAACGCCAGGACAACAACCCCACCGAATCCAGCGAATGAAACCGGTCGCGATACCCCCTTCAGCATTCATTAAGCCAATTCCCCGCATGATAAACACCCAAGAATTACTACAAGTCGTATTGAATACCCTCGATGATGGCAAGGGACGGGACATCAAGGTCATTGATGTACGGGAAAAAACCAACATCGCCGATTTCATGGTTATTGCCAGTGGCACCTCGGAACGACATGTCAGGGCACTGGCCGATCATGTCGTCCTGGAAACCCGCAAAATCCAAATCTTCCCTGTCGGTGTAGAAGGCGAAAACCCGGGAGAATGGGTATTGGTCGATCTGGGAGACGTGATCGTTCATGTCATGAAACCCCAAACCCGGGAGTTCTACCAGATCGAAAAATTATGGCAGGGTGATTATTCCAGGCACTACCCGGCCTTGAGTACCCTTAACTGAGCGGCGAGGGGTTGTACGAGGCGTAGTGGCTTAATTACTGTCCTGGCTTGAACCTGATCGCCACGATGCCACACTTTACCCAGGATATGGCCCATAATAACTGACCGATTTCCCTCACTGCCAGGGTAGATCGATAGCTTATTCCGGGCCATATCGATCGAACACCCTGGTACACTGCCCATGCAGAAACGAAACGCCCCTGCCTACAACCTCCCATTGCCGAATGATCCCCTGTTCCGGCAACAGTGGTATCTCTCCAACCCTGATCCGGCAGGCTATGACCTGAACATACTGGCCGTCTGGAATGATTACACGGGATACGGCATCAAAATCGCGGTTTGCGATGATGGCGTGCAATCCAGTCATCCTGACCTCATCACCAACTACGATCCACAACTTTCTTATAATTTCGTCAAAAACAGGGCCGCCGGTGACCCCACCAGTTCTGACAGCAATCACGGTACAGCCGTAGCCGGCGTGATCGCCGCTGCAGCCAATAACGGCAAGGGGGTTACGGGAGTGGCCTACGACGCCACCCTGGGTTCCCTCATTGGCGATACCCTGGATGAAATCGCAGACTGTTTTGATTTTGCCATCGAAAAGGGTATGGACATCATCAATAACAGTTGGGGATTCGATCCCTTCGAAGACGGTGGATACGGAGCAAAAGGGCTGTTTGCTTCCATGCGGGACGCGGTGGCAAACGGACGCAACGGACGGGGTATCATCATGACCTTTGCCGCCGGTAACGAACGCGAGGACGGCTGGGATGCCAATCTCAACGCCGTCAACAGCTCCCCCTATGCCATTGCGGTGGCGGCCGCCAATCGGGATGGTCAGTTATCCAGTTACAGCACACCCGGCAGCTCCATCCTGATTACGGGGCCGGGCGGGGAAAGCACCTTCGATAGCCCTGGACTGATGACCACCGATCGCAGCGGACGAGCCGGTTATACCAGCGGCGACTATTACCTGGAAGATTATGAGGGGTACGTCGGTTTCAACGGCACATCGGCCACCACGCCAACCGTCTCGGGTGTGGTAGCCCTGATGCTTGAAGCCAATCCTGAGTTGGGTTACCGCGATATTCAGGAAATCCTCGCCTACTCGGCCCGAATCAGCGATTCTCCCCATACAGACTGGAGTTACAACCAGGCCGATAACTGGAACGGGGGCGGCTTGCATACCAGTCGCGACTTCGGATTCGGGTTGATCGATGCCCATGCGGCCGTACGCCTGGCAGAGACCTGGGAATACCAAAGCACTTACGACAACCTGACCATAACGGAAGTCAATTCCCGCCCCCTGAACCTCGCCATTCCCGATGGTTCATCCCGTGGAATCAGCCACGCACTGCGAGTCAGCAAGAATCTGGAAGTGGATATGGTGACGGCTACCTTGCACCTGCGACACGGCTTTCTCGAAGACCTGCAAATTGAGCTGATTTCACCTTCGGGAACCCGCAGCGTACTGCTCGACAATACCACCGGAGAACCGGATACCACCGAGCTGACCTGGACATTCACCAGCACCCAGTTCTGGGGGGAACATTCATCGGGCAACTGGAAACTCCAGATCAGCGATGAAGATCGCGGCATGGCAGGCCGATTACTGGACTGGTCATTGCAGGTTTACGGGGATGAAATTCCCGTCACGGGTTCCAGTCAGGACAACCTCTACGTTTACACCAACGAATACGCCGGATTCAAGACCAGTCAGGATGCCGCCCGGCGCGTCCTGAACGATGAATCAGGCGATGATACGCTCAATGCCAGCACCATGACCGACCCGGTTTACCTGGACCTCAACCCCGGTGCCATCAGCCGTCTGGCCGGTGACACCGAACTGACACTGACCCACCAGAGCCTGATCGAGACGGCCTATACCGGTGACGGTGATGACTACATCGTAGGCAACACGGCGAACAACTGGCTGGATGGCGGACGCGGAGGCGATACCCTGAACGGCGGTGTCGGGGCGGATACCTTGACGGGTGGATCAGGGGCCGATGTCTTCCTCTGGGCTCAAGCGGACAATCAGGCCGTCCCCCCTGCACTGTATGACACCATCACGGATTTTTCCCTGACCGAAGACGATCGTCTCGATTTCAGCGACATGGATGCCAATCTCCGCTCACCCAATACCCTTCAGGCATTCAATTACATAGGAAACCGGGGATTTACTGGTGCCGGGCAACTGCGCTGGGACAGTAAAAACCTGGCCTTGCAGGCCGACCGTGACGGCGATTTGCAGGCGGATTGGGGCATCCGGTTAATGGGTGTCGATACCCTGACGACAGAAGCCCTGATACTGGCCTGAAACGCTCCCGGAAGCGCGGCCATCCTGGCCGCTTGAGCCTCACCGCCCGGATAGGGCGATATCTTGTTTCCGAGCCTGTTCCCGGCTTCGGGCAAACCCTCGATTGCGCTTCGCTACATCGAGGCTACCGATCAACGCTTCCGGCAAATGCCCTAAAGCGACAATCCCACCCGCTGACGGGCTTGCAGACAGTTCAAACCAGCCCTTTCAAATTCACGGCAGGTGGCCGGACGATCCGGATAAATGCTACAGGCAAAGGGTTCAGCCGGGGTGTTGCCGCCCTCCAACGCGGCGCAACGCGAACCTGTACGCCTTAGCTTGAGATGGGTGTCCCGCTCGAGGATCAACTCAGGGTGCGAACGCACCACCGGATCGCGGCGGGACACTTCAACCGAATCGTAAGCCTCGCGGCAACAGGCTCCGCAGGTTTGGCAATCCAGTTCCATCATCGGCTCGAACAGCAGACAAGCCACTTCCTCGCGAGCCAGGCGCACTGAAGGCAAATGACGACAACGACCATGGCCGCGCCGGACAAAAAACCAGGCACAATCGGCACAATGACGACAGTCCCCTGACCGCGACGAAGCCTCCAGCACCGGCGCGAGCCCCGTCACATGAGTACAGGGTTCGGGTTGTACCGTATGCCAGAGCGATGGCAATGCCTCATCGCCACCCTGCCGCATCCCCTGAACCAGCCCGGCCAACTGTGCCGTCGCCCTGAAAGCGGTATCCATGGGATCACGCCAGGCGGGCTGCATGGCCCGGTGAAAACCGATACGGGCCGCGACACAGCTTTTCTCCCGCCGACCGCCTGCCTCCGCCGTGGCCATGAAAGGATCGTCCGGCAGGTGATTCCAGAAACTCTCCCGAAAATCAGTCGTGGGGGCCAGAAAATCCCGCAACCCGAAACGTCGAGCCAGCGCGGCCTGCAAGCGGAGACAAGCCCATTCGCGCCAGGGATAACTGCCGCCGTAAATACCCAGCCCCCAATCCACCTGTCCCTGCCCCTTTTCCCCTTCGATCAAGGCATGACACAGCTCGTGCAAAATCATTTGGGCCAGACTGTCATCGGCATCCAGTTGACTGTCTTCGGCGATGAGGAGGGTCCCCTGACCATCGGTCGAAGCATAAGCCTCACGGGTGCGTACAATCCTGAAACCGATCCGCTCGGCGCACACTATCCAGAGACGCGCCAGCGGATCTTCATAACGGTGACAAATCGTGCGGTTCAAGCTGACATTCATCATTCACGGCCTCAATTGGACACTGGCCAGACCTTCGCCGCGTGGATCGCTGGCAGCCTCCAGGAGACCGGTTTTACGATGCCAGCGGATGGCGTGAAAATCGCCGTAAGACACCGGGGTGGGTTTGAGCGTATGGCCGCGTTGGCGCAAGTCGTCGATGTCCTGGCGGGTCAGGCTGTCCGGTTCGTATTCGATCACGTCAGGCAGGTACTGATGATGGAAACGGGGCAAACTGACCCAGGACAGCGGCCCATGGCCCTCGGCAAAATCGAGTATCGCCAGCAGTACCATGCTGACGATGCGACTGCCGCCCGGCGTTCCCATGATGCCAACCGCTTCTTCCGATTCGACAAAGGTGGGGGTCATGCTCGACAGCATCCGTTTACCCGCTGCAATGGCGTTGGGTTCACCCCCCACCAGACCGTAGACATTCGGCATCCCCGGACGGGTGGCGAAATCATCCATCTCATCGTTCAGCAAAACCCCGGTCCCCGGGGCCACAAAGCCTGAGCCAAACCCGTAATTGATACTGAGCGTGGCCGCCACCCGGTTGCCATCGCTGTCCAGTATCGAATAATGGCTGGTGTTGGCCCCGTCGGGTTCCGGGTTTGCGGTCTGGCTGAAAAACGCACTCGGCGTGGCTTTATCAAGACGCAGGGTACTTCGCAAACCTGCGGCATAATTCGGACTCAGCAGACGCAACAGGGGCATGCCGACAAAATCAGGATCCCCCAGGTACTGTTCCCGGTCATGATACGCCCGGCGCATCGACTCGACGATCAAGTGTCGGCGGGTCATGGCCGAAACGCTGTCCAGATCGTAGCCGGATAGCATATTGAGCATCTCAATCAAACCAACCCCGCCTGCCGAAGGCGGTGCCACGGTGGTAATCCGTAATCCCCGGTAGTAACCCCTGAGTGGTTCCCGTTCCACGACCCGGTAAGTCGCCAGATCACGCGCCGTCCACAATCCTCCCGCTGCCTGTACACCGGCCACCAGTTTTTGCGCGATTTCCCCGCCATAAAAGCCTTGCATACCGTACTGCCCCAGTTGTTCCAGGGTATGGGCCAGGTCAACCTGTACCAAGGGCTCTCCCCGTGTCGGCAAGCGGTGAGCGGCATGAAAAATGGCACGGGCGGCCGGGCTGGCATCAAGGGCTTCGCGTCGGGTTTCCAAAGCCTTGATGTAACGTTCACCCACGGCAAACCCGAGCCGGGCATGGTGTATGGCCGCCGTCAGACTGACGGCCAGCGGCAATTTGCCATAGTGTTCGGCCAGATGAACCAGTGCGGCTGGCAAGCCGGGAATGGCGGCCGCCAAAGCACCGTCGATGGATTCTGCCGGCTTTCGATATAAATCACGCCGGGCCGCCAGCGGGGCGCGCTCCCGGCCATCCAGCATGATGTCGCGGCCATCAGTTGCCCGATGCAGCAACCAGAATCCTCCCCCCCCCAGCCCTGAACCCTGTGGCTCAACCACGGCCAGGGTAGCGGCGACCGCTATGGCGGCATCAAAGGCATTGCCTCCTGATGCCAGTACATCCAGACCCGCCCGGGTGGCCAGGGGATGAGCACTGGCAACAGCCAAACCCGGTACGGTTTCAGCCTGCCCCCGGGTAAAAAACAGTACGATGATCAGAACAAGGAATGGACGAACGGCAAACATGGTTCAGAATGGAAAAAGCAAGGTGCGTGAAATGACGCAGAACCCGGTGAAATAACGCAGCTTCATCGGGCCTGCTTCGTTGTAAAACCCTTGAATTACAAGGCATTTGTGAATGGCCCATGATTTGCTGAAGGTGACATCAGTCTGTATCGGCTGACCTGAATCCCTCCGGATCGTCAGGTTTCCAAACCCCATGTCGGGTAGTCTGGGCGAACCCACCCGGAATTTTGTATCGCACTCAGGACAGTTCGTGAACAGATATGTCAAAACAGCAGTGCATCGCCACTCAACCCCTTTTTCAGGAGTATTCATGAAATCAAACTTCTCAGCCCTTTCCGTAGCTTTCGCCTTTGTCGGCAGCCTTGCCTTTTCCCAGGCCCAGGCCATCACGGCACCGGCGACGGTAGCCGACTTCCCCGATACGACTCCTCAGGAGCTGACCATCCATCCCCTGGGCTGGAGCGATCCGGCATTCGGTGACATGGGCTGGACCCATCGTTCCGGCTGGGGCAAGTTTACCGCCGAAAAAGATCAAATGGTCGAAATCATGGTCGATAGCGGCAACGTCAGCGTACACCCCGGGGTTTCGGTGTGGTATCGGGACCCGGTCAGGGACACCATCGCAGACAACTACGTCTTTGATCACTTCTACGCCCAGATGGCCAACCAGTACAAAAGCAAGGCGGTGGATGAAAAAACCGCCGCCGAGCTGGGTAATCTGGTCATGAAGAATGTGGCCTACGGCTACGACCTGGACGGAAAAAACAACCCGCGTATCGCGGAACTGCGCGGTATCCGTGACAAGATCGCCGGTAAACTGGTTTTGACCTTCAAGGCATCAAAGTCAGGGACCTACATCTTCACCGTAGGCGGCATCAATGCCGGTAACGACTTGTTCGATATGGCGGCAGACGGTACCAAAACCCTGAAAACCGATTTTGCCAAAATCCCCGTTACTACAACGGTCACGGTAACGACCCCGTAAAGTCCGAAATCCTGTTCATCAAGCCAGCGGGCAGGGATGCCCGCATTCTGTCCCGATGCCATGCCATGAACTTTTTGGCACAATAGCACACCCACCGGTGGAATTTTTCCACCGTTACCGACAGAAACCTTCGTTCAAACGCATGAATCACCGTCATCCCGTTACTCAATTCCTGCCCCGACTGATCGGCCTGATCGGTTTGCTGGGTTCTTCGCTTGTGCTGGCGCACGGGCCTACGCCGCCAGCCCTCAAGGGAGTGCCTGTTCCGGTCACGCCGGGTCTGCTGGATGGCGATAAACCCATCGTGGTCAACCAGCAGGCGGCCATTCAACTGGGTAAAGCCCTGTTCTGGGATACCCGGGTCGGCAGCGACGGCATCGCCTGTGCCAGTTGCCACTTCCACGCCGGAGCCGATGGACGAACCCGCAACCAGTTGGCTCCCGGTGGTCTGCATGGTCAGACGGCCACCACTGAAACCTTCGAAGCCACCGCCAGTGGCAATGCCGGCGGGCCGGGTTATAGCCCCAAAGCCAGCGATTTTCCGTTTTTTCAACACACCAACAAGGACAACATCGCCTCCCCGGTCAGCTTCAAAACCGATGATGTCTTCGGCTCAGCCGGGGTTGGCCTGGCCCAATCAACCGGCGTTGCCGGCAAAGGCCAGGAAACCTGTACCCCGCAACCGGACGCCCTGTTCCATCAGGGCAACCTCAACACCCGGCGGGTAGAACCCCGCAACACGCCGACCGTCATCAATGCCGCTTACAATTTCCGCAATTTCTGGGATGGCCGCGCCAACAACCTCTTTAATGGGGAATCACCATTCGGGGTGCGTGATGTCAACGCGGGGATCTGGGTCGTCAATGCCCAGGGTCAGGCAGAACGACAAACCCTGCGCCTGGAAAATGCCTCACTGGCCTCTCAGGCCATGGCCCCCCCGTTGAGTGATATTGAAATGTCCTGTCAGCAACGTGCCTTTCCCGATATCGGCAGAAAATTGTTGGGTCGGCGCGCGCTGGAAACCCAGAAAGTCCACCCGGATGACAGTGTACTGGGCCGCTTGCGCCACAGTTCGGGCAAGGGGCTGAACCAAACCTACCGCGCCCTGATTCAAACGGCCTTCGCTCCGCGTTACTGGTCGGACAAGGGACAATTCGGCCTGCCGGGCAACGGCACGGCCCCTTACAATCAGATGGAAGCCAACTTCCCGCTGTTCTTCGGACTGGCCCTGCAACTGTACCAGGATACCCTGATTGCCGATGACACTCCCTTCGACACCCCCCGCGACGAAAACGACATTCCGGTCGGTCTCAACCCGCAACAGGCACGAGGCTTGATCGTCTTCAAGGAGGCCCACTGCGACCTCTGTCACAAGGGAGCTGCCCTCACGTCCGCGGCCCATGCCCAGGTCAACGGCCCGGTGGATCCTGCCGGCCTGGTGGTGGTCAACCGTAAAACCCTCAACGGTGCTTTTACCGGCAAGGGAATTGCCTTTGCCTTGCTGGATGAAGGCTTTACCAATACCAGCGTAACGCCTGCCGAATTTGATGTTGGCCTGGGTGGAACCGACCCTTACGGTAATCCCCTCTCGTTCAGCGAACAATACCGTAACGTCCTGTTGGGCAAAGCGGTTGGCCTGATCGACCCGGTCAGCATCAAGGCCTGTCAGTTTGAAACCCCCTTCACGGAAAATTTCCGCAAAGGCGATCTGATCGCAGATCCGTTCGGCCAGGAAAATTGTGGCGATGGCGCAATTTACGCGAAGGTTCCCGAAGCGGAGGTACTCGAAGCCGAACTGAGGGACAAGCCCGGACAAGGCTACGGGCTGTCAGCGGTGATGGGAGCGTTCAAGATACCCGGCCTGCGTAACGTCGAATTGACCGGCCCCTACATGCACAACGGCGGCATGCGTACCCTGGAAGAGGTGGTCGAGTTTTATAACCGGGGTGGTAATCTCACCAATCCCCACCACTTTGCCACCCTGGTCTTCCCGCAGGGGCTGACCGAACCCCAGCGCAAGGATCTGGTGGCATTTCTCAAGTCACTGACCGACGAACGGGTGCGCTGGGAAAAAGCCCCGTTTGATCACCCGGAACTGCGTATACCGCACGGTCACAAAACCACCGCTTCCTCGGCTAATGCCAGCATGGCAGCCGATCAGGTCATGGTGATACCCGCCGTAGGCCGGGCAGGCCGTGATGCCAGACTCGGCCCCATCAAGCCATTCGATGAGCTGGTGCGGTAAGACGACGACCAGGGTCTTTTTTGTTTCGGATGCCTTTCTGCAGGACGGGCTGCAGAAAGGCATCCGCTGACCACATAATGTGGTAAAACACCCCTGTTTTCTGAGAGAATGAGTCTCTGAGTCATGCAATGAACCGGTATGACCGGTCATCCCTGCCTCACCATTCCCATCAACAGCAAAACAGGAATACCCCATGACCCACTTCCCCTTGCGTCTTCGACAAACCGGTTTCACCCTGATGGAACTGATGATCGTGGTGGCCATCGTCGGCATACTGGCGGCTTTTGCCGTACCCGGTTATCAGGATTACCTGATTCGTGCCCGGGTCAGTGAAGGTCTTAACCTCGCAGAGCCTGCAAAAGCCGTAGTCACTGAAAACGCCCTGATGACGGCAACCACCTTCAATGCCGGCTGGAAAGCTCCGGATGCTACCGCGAATGTGACCAGTCTGGCGATCGATGCCAGCAATGGCGAGATCAGCATCACCTATACGGCGGCGGCCGGTGGTGGCAGCCTGGTTCTCGTCCCCTACTACAGCAGCCGGGCCTCTGCCGAGGCAGCCGCCACACCAACCGCCCTGACCGTCGGCACACTGCCAGGCGATGTCATCCAGTGGGTCTGTAAAGCGGCGGGAAAAAGCTTTGCCATCGGAACCACTGGCACCCTGCCCTCGCGCTATGCCCCCGCCAACTGCCGTTAACTTTTAAGTCCTGTCAACCAGCAAACCGATCACAGGGACGTGGCCTTCCGCTTTTTCCCTCCCCCTCCCCCTCTTCCATCCCCCCCCCTCAACTCAGTACATTCACAGTCGGTAAAAAGCGAAGTTTGTGATAAGGTTACGCCTCCAAAGGAATGCAGAATATTGCCGGGACAGCACTCATCTCCAGGGTTTAACAATCACCGAGGCATCCGCCCCGCATGCTGCGAATCCGCATTTTTCATTTTTTGCTGCTACCCCTGCTGTTTTCAGGGCTGATACTGACCTCCACCCCGAAAGCGGCACCTTACGCGGCACTGGTGGCCGAGATAGAGAGTGAACGCCCCCTCTTCCAGCGTAATGCCAACGAACTCAGACACCCTGCTTCGCTGACCAAAATGATGACGCTCTACCTGGTGTTCGAAGCACTGGCCCGGGGAGAGATCAGCAAACAGACCCGCCTCAGGGCTTCTCATTTTGCGGTATTGCGTCCGCCCTCCCGCATGGGGCTGGTGGCGGGACACAGCATAACCGTCGAACAAGGCATCCTGGCCCTGGTGACCCGTTCCGCCAACGATGCTGCGGCCACGATAGCCGAGGGTCTGGGTGGATCGGAATCGGCGTTTGCCTTCCTGATGAATGAAAAAGCCCAACGCCTGGGGATGAGTCATACCCTCTTTCGTAACGCTTCGGGCCTGCCCGATCCCCGTCAGGTGACTACGGCATGGGACATGTTTCGACTGGCCAAGGCACTGAACAAGCACTTCCCCCAATACTACGGCTATTTCTCCACCCCGAATTTTGAATACGATGGCCAGAATTTTGGCAATCACAATCATCTGTTGAACTCCTATCCGGGGGCCGATGGCATCAAAACCGGTTTCGTCAATGCGTCCGGCTTCAATCTGGTAGCATCGGCCCGGCGAGGAGGATACCGTCTGGTGGGGGTGGTATTCGGCGGTAATACGGCCGCTGCCCGGGATACGCACATGCGCCATATCCTGGATGACGGTTTTGATCAACTGGAAGGTCGGGAAGCCCGATTCATACAGGCTCCCTTTGAGCAAGCCGAGCATTACACCCTGCTGGGAAGTTCACGGTTCCGCCATGAATACGGTGATGGCAACCGGGGATACCCGCTGTATACGGCACCAACCCGACCCGGTAGCACGACTCGGCGAGGTTCCACCATTCGACTGGGTTACTTTCCGACGCATCAATTGGCGGAGCAACGCGTCACTGCTGCCTTGCGCCTCGCCCCGCTTGCATTGCAAACCGGTCAGCCTGCCATTACGACCCGTCGTCTGCACAAAAAAATGGTCTATCTGGCACAACTTCGTTCCCTGAGTCAACAGGATGCCCGCCGGGCCTGTGCACAGATGCAAAGGCAGAAAATCGCGTGTAATGTAACACACTGACCGAACCCTTCAGGATATGACCCTCAATAATGTTCAGCCTTGCCTTACCGGTAAAGTGTGATGCATGTCCGTCAGGGGGATGCCATAGATTCCTCCGTGACAGTTTTCAGACAGTATCTGCCCCCTTATGTCAGCCCCCTCATCCGGCAAGCACCAGGCCTTCCTGATCAAACTGAAGTTTATTATTGGTCATATTATTGACTGTCTACTCCGTATACCAAACCCCTTTCATGTCTGGAACTTTTTTATGAGAATGTCGGCACAGGAATTTAAACAATGGGATCACAAACGAATTACCCTGCTCGGTATGTCCGGCGTGGGCAAAACCACACTGGCCGCAAAACTGCCCCGAAAAGACTGGTTTCACTATTCTGGCGACTATCGCATCGGCACGAAATATCTGGAAGAGCCCATTATGGACAATATCAAGCACAGAGCCATGCAAGTTCCGTTTCTCCGGGATTTACTGCGTTCCGACTCCATCTACATTCGCAGTAACATCACCATAGACAACCTGACAGCCGTTGCGTCCTTCCTCGGCAAACTGGGTAATCCCCATCACGGCGGGCTTAGCCTCACCGAGTTCAAACGTCGGCAGCACCTGCATCACCAGGCAGAAATAGCCGCCATGCGGGATGTACCGGAGTTCATCTGCAAAGCCGAGCAAATCTATGGCTACCGGCATTTCATCAATGATGCCGGTGGGAGCGTCTGCGAACTGGATGATCAGGAAACACTGGAGATACTGGCCCGACACACACTGATCCTTTATATCCGCACCACACCGGAGCTGGAATCGCTATTGATTGAACGGGCCCGGTCTGACCCCAAACCCCTTTACTACCGTGAAGCCTTTCTCAACGAACAACTGGCCCTCTACCTGTTAGACAAAGGACATGATTCCCTCGAATCGATAGAACCGGACGATTTCGTAACCTGGGTTTTTCCCCGGCTTTTCGAGGCCCGCTTACCCCGTTATCAGACAATCGCGGATCGTTGGGGTTATACCCTCGATGCAACGGCCGCCAGCCAGGTTTCCAGCGAAGCCGAATTCATGGCCCTGATTGCTGCTGCCCTGGACTCATCTCCCGTCTGACCCAATATAAAGGAGATTCACTATGCCTCTGGTGGCCCATACCGACCTGCCGACTTTCCAGCGATTACAGGAAGAGGGTCAGGAAATCCTGAGCGTCGATCGTGCCCGTCGGCAGGATATCCGGGAGATGCATATCGGCCTGCTCAACATGATGCCCGATGCGGCACTGGAAGCCACCGAACGGCAATTTTTCCGTTTGGTCGGTGCGGCCAATTCCATCGTGCAGTTCCACATGCACCCGTTTACCATTTCAGGACTTCCCCGTGGAGACCGGGCACGAGAACACATCGCCAGGTTTTACGAGGATTTTGACAGGATCAGAACCGATGGTCTGGATGGCTTGATCGTCAGCGGAGCCAATGTTACGCAGGCCGATCTCAGACAGGAAGCGTTCTGGGAACCGCTGACCGAGGTGTTTGACTGGGCCAGGGTTCATGTCACCTCGATACTGTGTTCCTGCCTTGCTACCCATGCCTTGATAGAATACTGTTACGGTGTCAAGCGTTCCCCCCTGGGCTTCAAGCGGTGGGGCGTGTATTCCCACCGGGTGATGGACAAACGCCATCCCCTGGTGGCCAACATCAACACCCGGTTCGATGTGCCCCACTCCCGCTACAACGAGATTTTTCGCGAAGACATGGAACGTGTCGGTCTCAGGGTGTTGGTGGAAAGCGAGGAGGCCGGGGTTCACCTGGCCGTCAGCCCCGATTTGCTGCGGATTGTTTTCTTTCAGGGCCACCCTGAATACGATACCATCAGCCTGTTGAAGGAATACAAAAGGGAATTGAACCTGTATCATGGCGGTCAGCGGGAGGATTACCCTCCCTTTCCGGAACACTACTTCAACCAGGAGGTTGCCGGACTACTGAATACGTATGGACAACTGCTAAGGCAATCCCGGCACGCCGGAACCGATATTCCTGAATTCCCTGAAGAAACCATACTAAAACAGCTGGATATTACCTGGAGGGATACCGCCAAAGCGGTCTTCAACAACTGGCTGGGCTGTATCTATCGTGTTACTGATCAGGACAGAAGAAACCCCTTTCAGAGTCATATTGATATCAACGATCCATTAGGCTTGACTCCCCATGCGAATTGAAGAAAAACTGCAAGCTACCCGGGATGTACTCAAAACGGTACAACTTCCGGTGCAGCCAACCGTCGTCACCGAACTCCTCAGATTGGCCAGCAATCCCAATGTGGGAACCGACAAAATTGGCAAGGAGTTGAAAAAGGAACCGGTGCTGGTTGCCAAGGTACTCAAAATCATCAACTCCCCGGCCTTCGGCTTGCGTCACAAAATCACCTCCATCGAACAAGCAGTCAGTTTCATGGGGATCAGCATGCTGCAAAAGGCCGTTCTGGCCTCGGCCATGCGGGATGTTTTGTCGGCAGGCCAGGATCAACGCAACGCCATCATCTTCTGGAATCACTCGGAAATCGTTGCCGCTGCCTGCGAACTCATTGCCGGGAAACGCTATCCACACCTGACCATGCAGGCCTACCTGAGCGGCCTGTTTCACGACTGTGCCGTACCACTGCTCTGCTGTAAATTTCCGGATTACCACCCCTTGGTGGAAATGGCCCTGGACTACAGGAATGAAGTACTGGAAATGGAAGAAGCAGAAACCAATACCAATCACTGTCTGCTCGGGTATTTCTTCGCCAAATCCTGGAGCTTGCCGGAACCGGTCTGTCAGGCCATTCTGCACCACCACGACGAGACCTTTGATTTTCTGGAAAATCATGAATTGCAAACCCTGAATTCCATCCTGCTGGTCAGCGAGCACCTGGTGCAAAATTATGATGTGTCGACCAATATCAGAGGCAATAACACAGCCGAATGGGCCGACATGTACCGTGACACACTGGATTACCTGATGCTGGATGATGCGGAATTGTCTGATCTCGAGGAAGAACTGCTCGACACCCTCAACCGTAACCTCTGATCTCGGTCATGACGACACTCCTGTCCTGCCTGGGGGCCACTGAAACCGTTCCCCTCGCTTTCGGAACCAGTGGCCGACGTGGTTTACTGCGTCATCTCAGTCAACTGGAAATCGCCATCAATGTCCTGGCTGAATTGCAATTCCTGCAGACGCTTCCGGTCACGGAAGGCGGCATCACCGCAGGCGATACCGTTTATTTTGCCTACGACCTGCGCCCCACATCGAGCCATCTGAGTGACACAACCCCCAAACGGGGAGAACTGGCCCAGGCCGTGGTCTGGGCGATACGGCAGGCGGGCATGATGCCCTGCCATCTCGGCGCGATCCCTACCCCCGCCCTGGCCTACCATGCCTTGTCACAGGGCAAGGCCTGCATCATGGTGACCGGCAGTCATATCCCCTTCGACCGCAATGGCTATAAAACCTGCACCGCCATCGGTGAACTGAGCAAAACCCATGAGCCCCCCATCACCGGGCAGGTCGCCCGGGTCAGGGAATTACTCTATGCAGAACCCATGGAAACCTCCGCCTTCGGAGCCGACGGCCAGTTCAAACTCGGCTCCCTACCGCTACCGCCGCTGTCGACCGAGGCCACCCGGCACTACCGGCAACGCTACCTTGAATTTTTCGGTCCTGAAGCCCTGTCGGGCCTGAACATCATGGTATATCAGCATTCAGCGGTCGGACGGGATCTGCTCTGCGAGATTCTCACCGACCTGGGTGCCCGGGTGACTGCCGTCGGACGCAGTGACACCTTTATCCCCATCGATACCGAAAACATGGATCAGGCCCGACTGGCAGAACTGCAAACCCTGTACGACCAATCGGCCGGTGGTCTCCACTTCGATGCCGTGGTCTCTACTGATGGTGACAGTGATCGCCCGTTATTGCTGGGCATTGAACCTGACACCCAACGACTGCGTTTCGTTGCGGGTGACCTGCTGGGCCTGTTGACGGCGCAGTATCTACAGGCTGATGCCCTGGTGGTTCCAGTCAGTTGTAACGATGCCGTGGATCGAAGCCCCCTGAAGACCATACTGCAACCCAAAACCCGAATTGGATCACCCTACGTCATCGCCGGCATGACACAAGCCCTGCTGCAGGGTAAACAGCGGGTCTGCGGCTTTGAAGCCAATGGCGGGTTTCTCACCGCAAGCGATATCGAATGCGGGGGCCGATGGCTCAAGGCACTGCCCACACGAGATGCAGTCTTGCCATTGGTCGCGGTTCTGGCCGACTGCCGCAAACAGCAAATCTCCGTATTGGCCGCCTGCCATCAACTGCCCCAACGCTACGGTCATGCGGCACTCATAGCGGATTTCCCCCGCGAACGTGGGCTGGCCCTGGTTCGTCAATACCTACCGTTTGAGCCCCCCATCCAGGCGGTAGTCAAGGAAGGCAATGTCTGGGTCGCCGTGGATGAATCCGGCAACCCCAAAGCCCTGTCCTCCCGGGAACAGCACAGGATTGAGCAAATCAGTGCCCGGCTTTGCAACGGGTTCAGCCCCGACTACGGCTTTGGCGAACTCAAATCCATCAACGGTCTGGATGGTCTCCGCCTGGGGTTCGGCAACGGTGACATCGCTCACATTCGTCCATCCGGCAATGCCGATGAACTCAGGCTCTACGCCGTAGCCGATACCGAAGCCCGCGCCCGGGCAATCACCACCCTGGCCGTCGCCGAACCGGACGGCCTGTTACGCCGCATGGCACCCCCTAACCCCTAACCCCTAACCCCTGAATTCGATGGAATCCATCAGCGCCTTTGAAATCATCAAGGTCGGCATCGGGCCGTCCAGTTCGCACACCATGGGCCCCTGGCGAGCGGCGGCAGCATTCGTCCGACAGTTGCCTGATCGCGACCGAGTGACCGGCCTGACGGTATACCTCTACGGCTCGCTGGCCAAAACCGGCCACGGACACGGTACCGATGTCGCCATACTCATGGGACTTTCGGGGGAGGACTATACCCGCATCGACACCAGCACCATTCCCGAACGCATCCAGCGCATCAAAACCAGCCAAAAAATCGTGTTGGACGGCAAGACGGAAATCCCCTTCAGGCCTGAACACGACCTGGTATTCGACCACGACACCACCCTGCCCCGTCATGCCAACGGCATGCGCTTCTCGGCCTGTTACCCTGACGACTCGAGCTGGCAACAAACCTGGTATTCACTCGGCGGCGGCTTTATCGCCTGTGACGAGGCAGCGGATACGGCCACCTGCGGAGAACGCATCGTCACGGCTTACCCCTGTCATAGCGGGGCCGACCTGCTCACCAACTGTACCCGGCTTGGCCTGTCGGTCTCGGAGCTGACCTGGCTCAATGAACAGGCCTGGCGCAGTCGTGAAGACATTGCAACCCACGCCCTCATGCTATGGCGGGAAATCAGGCATTGCATCTTCCGGGGTGTCAATAGCGAGGGTTACCTGCCGGGCGGACTTCATGTCAGACGACGGGCTGCCGACATGAACCGCAAACTGTTACAGGACGTGGTTTATCACAATCTGGACGAATGGCTGGTCGCACTCCGTGCCCAACCCCGCGAATTTACCCGCATCAACAAATGGATTTCCTGCTTTGCCCTGGCGGTCAACGAAGAAAATGCCTCTTTTGGCCGCATCATTACCGCCCCGACCAACGGTGCGGCCGGTGTCATCCCGGCGGTGCTGATGTATGCCTGGTGTTTTCTGGACGGCGTGGACGAAAACCGGATCATCCGTTTCCTCTTGGTCGCCGGCGAAATAGGTACCCTGTTCAAGAAAAACGCCACCATTTCAGCCGCCATGGGCGGGTGTCAGGCGGAAATCGGGGTCTCCTCGGCCATGGCCGCTGCCGGTCTGGCCGAAATCCTGGGCGGCACACCGGAGCAGGTACTCCAGGCGGCGGAAATTGCCATGGAACATCATCTGGGTCTGACCTGTGACCCGGTAGGCGGCCTGGTGCAGATTCCCTGCATAGAACGCAACAGCATGGGGGCCATCAAGGCCATTACGGCCGCCAACATCGCCCTGGAAAGCGACCCCGGCGAGGCCAAGGTCAGCCTCGATGCCGTCATCCGTACCATGTGGCAAACCGCACGCGACATGAACAGCCGCTACAAGGAAACCGCCGAAGCCGGCCTGGCCATGCAGATTCCAGTCAGCCTGCCGGAATGTTGATCGATTACAACACCCTCGAAGCCCTCCGCACCCATCATCCCGCCTGGCGATTGTTGCGGTCGGATCACGCCCCCCTGATCGCGGCCTTCCTGTACCGGGTATTCATGCTGCCGAATGTCCGGGTGATGGCAGCAGCCGATCTGGCTGAAGCCCTCGAAGACGAACTCTACGCCCTGAGACAGCAACTGGGGGATAACGCCTATCCCAAATCGGCCATGGAGTATCTGAACGACTGGGCTGCACCGGACAAGGGCTGGCTGCGCAAATTCTATAAATCCGGTACCGACGAAGCCCAGTTCGACCTGACACCCGCCACCGAAAAAGCCATTGCCTGGTTGAGCCAGTTATCCGCCCGACAGTTCGTCGGTACCGAATCCCGTTTGCTCACCCTGTTCGACCTGCTCAAACAGATGAGCGAAGGCAGTGAAACCGACCCGGCCCGCCGCATCGGCGAGTTACAGCGGAAACGGGATGAAATCGATGCCGAAATGGCCCGGATCGTGGCCGGTGATGTACCGCTGCTCGACGACACCGCCATCCGGGACCGTTTTCAGCAGTTCATGCAGGGAGCCCGCGAACTCCTGACCGATTTCCGTGAAGTCGAATACAATTTTCGCCAACTCGACCGACGGGTCCGGGAACGCATCGCCCTGTGGGAAGGCAGCAAGGGAGCCTTGCTCGAAGAGATCATGGGCGAGCGGGATGCGATTGCCGATTCGGATCAGGGCAAGAGTTTCCGGGCGTTCTGGGATTTCCTGCTCTCCAGTCGCCGACAGGAAAGCCTGACCGACCTGCTGGAGCGGGTACTGGCCTTGCCGGCCATACTGGCCCTGGAACCCGATAGCCGCACCCGCCGGGTGCACTATGACTGGCTGGAGGCGGGTGAACACACGCAACGCACGGTCGCAGCCCTGTCACAACAGTTGCGTCGTTTTCTTGATGATCAGGCCTGGCTGGAAAACCGTCGCATCATGGACATCCTCCACGGTATCGAAAGCAAGGCCCTGACCCTGCGGGACAACCTGCCGACAGGCACGGTCATGGAAGTAGCCGAGGCCGGTGTCGCGGTCGAACTGGCCATGGAACGCCCGCTCTTTACCCCCACCCCCAAGCCGGCCATCGCCAGTTTGACCCTCGAAACCGGCGACGAAACCATCGATCCCTCCGCCCTGTTCGGGCAGGTGGTCATCGACAGAACCCGACTGAGCCGTCACATCCGTCATGCCTTGCAGGACAAATCACAAGTCACCCTGCGTGAACTGATCGCATTGCACCCACTCGAGCAGGGACTGGCCGAACTGATCGCCTACCTGCAACTCGGTACCGATACGTTCAAGGTGGTGGTCGATGAAGACCTGCCCGAATCGATCGAGTGGCAAACCCGCTCAAGCGAAGATCAGCTCATCATCCGAACGGCACACCTGCCGCGACTGATCTTTACCCGTTGACCTGACGCAACAGACCATGGAACAAGACCAACCCGCAACACCGGATCTTTCCGCCTTACTCATCGGCTTGCTCAAGGGCGTACTTTACCGTGAGCAGGATGAGCGACAATGGGCCGCAGTGCTGAATCTGCAAAACCGGGTACGCGATTATGTCAGCGTACTCAATCTCGAACTGGTACTGGACGAAGCCGAAGGTTATGCCTTTTTGAAAGGCCGCCCGGATCCGGCCGAGGATGACCCCTCCCCCCGCCTGCCCCGTCTGGTGGCTCGCCGCCCCCTGTCGTTCCAGGTCAGCCTGATGCTGGCCCTGCTGCGTAAAAAACTGGCCGAATTCGATGCAGCCGGCGGCGATACCCGCCTGGTGTTGAGCCGCGATGAAATCGTGGAACTCGTCCGGGTTTTCCTGCCCGAGGGTTCCAATGAAGCCCGTCTGGTCGATCAACTGGAAACCACGATCAACAAGGTCACGGAATTGGGCTTTTTGTATAAACTCAAACCCGCCTCAGGCCAGACAGGCGGCTCAGCCCACTATGAGGTCAGACGGATACTCAAGGCTTTCGTCGATGCACAATGGCTGGCCGAATTCGATGAACGACTGGCCGCGTATCAATCCAGTGTGGTGGCCACTGCGGGTTCAGCCAGAAAAACCGGCAAAACTTCAACATGAACGATACGACACAATCACTGCTGGATTTCGCCCCGGAGGATTGCCTCAGTGGTTACCGCCTCTCGCGCCTGGAAGTCCTGAACTGGGGCACTTTTGATGGGCGGGTCTGGACACTGCGCCTGGACGGGCACAACGGCCTGCTGACCGGAGATATCGGCTCAGGCAAATCCACCCTGGTCGATGCCATCACCACCCTGCTGGTTCCGGCCCACCGCATTGCCTACAACAAGGCAGCCGGGGCCGATGCCCGGGAACGTACCCTGCGTTCCTATGTACTGGGCCATTACAAATCCGAACGCAACGAGGTCAGCGGGGTGGCCAAGCCGGTGAGCCTGCGTGACCACACCGGCTATTCGGTCATTCTGGGGGTATTCCACAATGCAGGTTATGGTCAAACCGTCAGTCTGGCCCAGGTCTTCTGGATGAAAGAGGCTCACGGGCAACCGGGCCGGTTTTTCGTCGGTGCCGAACAGGATCTGACCATCACCCGCGATTTTGCCCAATTCGGCAGCGACATCAATACATTACGCAAACGCCTGCGGGGTGCGGGTGCCGAACTCAACGATACCTTCCCCCCCTATGCGGCCTGGTTCCGTCGCCGTTTCGGTATCGAAAACGATCAGGCCCTGGAACTGTTTCACCAAACGGTGTCGATGAAATCGGTCGGTAACCTGACCGATTTCGTGCGAAGTCACATGCTGGAACCCTTCGATGTCACCTCCCGTATCCAGGCACTGATCGCTCATTTCGACGACCTCAATCAGGCTTATCAGGCCGTACTCAAGGCCCGCCAACAAATCGAACTGCTCTCCCCGCTGGTAGCGGATTGCGGCAAACATGGCACGCTGATGGGTGAAGTCGAATCCCTGCGTCATTGCCGGGAAGGCCTGAGAGGCTACTTTGCCGGATTGAAACGGGATTTGCTGACCAAACGCCTGCGCTTGCTGGAGGAAGAATGGGCCCGGGCCGATGCCCAGGTACAACGACTGGAGGGTCAGCGGGAAACACAACGCCAGCAAATCGACGAACTCCGGCAGGCCATACACTCGAATGGAGGGGATCGCCTGGAACGACTGGCTGCCGATATCCGCAAAAAGGAACAACTGCGTGATACCCGCAAGAACAAGGCCGGTCGCTACGCTGAACTGGCCGCCGTACTGAATGAAACGGTCGCCAGCGATGAAACCGGTTTCACGGCACAGCACCATCGCTTCAGGCTTCAGCGCGACAACCTCACCAACCGGGATGTCGATTTACAGAACATCCTGACCGAACAGGTGGTCAACCTGAGGCAAGGCAAACTGGAACACGATCACCTGACCGCCGAAATCGACAGCCTCAAGCGCAGGCGCAGCAATATCGACGATCAACAGATACGGATTCGCGCCACCCTCTGCCAGGCGCTCGATCTGGAGGAAGACGAGATGCCTTTCGCCGGTGAACTGATCCAGGTGCGTGATGAGGAAAAAGACTGGGAAGGAGCGACAGAACGCTTCCTGCGGGGATTCGGCCTGTCATTACTGGTTCCCGAAACGCAGTACAAAGCCGTCGCCGCCTGGGTCGATGGCAGCCACCTGCGGGGACGGCTGGTATATTTCCATGTCCGCCCCCGCAAAGGCTCTGAACTGCCCGAATTACACCGGGACTCCCTGGTCAGAAAACTGGCCATCAAACCGGATTCCCCTCACTACGACTGGCTGGAGCGGGAACTGGCGCACCGCTTCGATGTCGCCTGCTGTGCAACCCAGGACCAATTTCGGCGGGAGACACGCGCCATCACCCTGGCCGGTCAAATCAAGGAACCGGGCGGACGGCACGAAAAAGACGATCGTCATGCGATGACCGACCGCAGCCGTTATGTGCTGGGCTGGAGTAACAAGGCCAAAATTGCCGCACTGGACAGCAAACGCAGCCAATGTGAAACCCGGATGGCGGATATTGCCGACCGGATCAACCAGATCGAACGGCAACGCAACGACCTCAGAAAACAACTGGATGCCCTGACCCGGCTGGAAGAATTTACCACCTACGAAGAACTGGACTGGGCCAGTGTGACCGCGGAAATTGCCGTATTGCAGGATGAACGCCGACAACTGGAAGCCGCCTCCGATGTACTCAAACAACTGAACGATCGCCTGCGGGAATGGCAGGATGCCTTGAAGGTAACCGATACCGAATGGCAAGGGGCCTTTGACCGGCGTTCCAAGGCCGAACAAAAGCAGGGCGATGTCCAGACACTGGCCCAACAAACCATCGCGCTGATCGAACAGGCCGCTGTCGATGAAACGCGCCTGGCAGCCCTGGAAACATTCAGGAGCGAGGCCCTCGGCGAACATCAACTGACCGTCGAATCCTGTGACAACCGGGAACAGGAAGTACGAACCTGGCTGCAAGTCCGTATCGATCGGGAAAGCAGCACCCTCAACCGCCTGGCGGAAAAAATCATCAAGGCCATGGCCTCATTCAAGGAATCCTTCAAGCTGGAAACCGCCGAGTTCGATGCCAGCCTGGCAGCCGCCTTTGAATATGAAAATCTGCTCAGGCAGCTCAATCGGGATGATCTGCCCCGGTTCGAGATCCGCTTCAAGGAATTGCTCAACGTCAACACCATTAACGAAATCGCCAACTTCAATGCCCAGTTGGCGCGTGAACGGGAGACCATCAAGGAACGCATTGCCCACATCAACCAGTCACTGGGCGAGATCGACTACAACCCGGGACGCTACATCGTGCTGGAATCGCAAACCAGCCCGGATGTCGACATTCGTGACTTCCAGCAGGAAATGCGGGCCTGCACCGAAGGGGCTGTCACCGGCTCGGAAGACACCCAGTACTCGGAGACCCGGTTTCTCAAGGTAAAAACCGTCATCGATCGCTTTCGGGGACGCGAAGGTTCTTCAGAACTGGACAGACGCTGGACCGGCAAGGTCACCGATGTGCGTAACTGGTTTCTGTTTGCCGCCAGCGAACGCTGGCGTGAAGACCACAGCGAACACGAACATTATTCGGATTCGGGGGGTAAATCAGGCGGGCAAAAGGAAAAACTGGCCTATACCATTCTGGCCGCCAGCCTGGCCTACCAGTTCGGGCTGGAATGGGGGGCGGTGCGCTCACGCTCCTTCCGTTTCGTGGTCATTGACGAAGCCTTTGGCCGGGGATCCGACGAATCCGCCCAGTACGGACTCAAACTGTTTCGGCAACTCAACCTGCAATTGTTGATCGTAACGCCCCTGCAGAAAATCCACATCATAGAACCCTTTGTTTCGAGTGTCGGTTTCGTCCATAACGAGGGGGGACGGGCCTCGAAACTGCGTAATCTTTCCATCGAAGAATACAGGGAACAAAAAGCCGCCATCGCCTTGCTACCGCCAGCGGAGTCCTGACCCACTGGCCTCGACCTCAAATGTGTCACAATAGTGACACTCCCCTTGCAGGCCCGCCTATGAACACCACTTATTTTTCGGTCAAAGACAAAATCATTCTGGCCATTTCGCTCACCCTGTTCGCAGTGCTGGGGGTTTCCCTCATCATTACGACCTACGAGGAGCGAAAACTGGCGGAAGACATGGGAATAGAGCAAGCCCGCAGTCTGGCTCGAGCCTATTTCGATGGCATCAACACCCTGATGCTGACCGGCAGCATGGCGCAGCGGGAAACCTTGCGCAATAAACTGCTCAATGAAACCAGTGTCCGGGGGATAGAGATCATCCACAGCCCGGATTTTGCCAATACCGGCCTGGCCCAACCCCATCTGCCAAAGGATGAACTGGAAAAACAGGCGTTGGCGGGGGAAAGTCTGACGATCACCCGTCGGACGGGGCGGGAGCGCTCCGTGGTCTATCTGGCTCCCATTGCCATCAAGGATGAACACCTGGGCACCGATTGTCAGGGCTGTCACAACTTGCCGATCAACACTGTTGCCGGAGCCATCCGGGTGGAATATTCCCTGGCGACCCTGGATTCCAGAATAGGGGATGGCCTGTTCACCAATGTCGGTATCAACCTGATCCTGTTTGTACTCAGCCTGTTTCTTTTGATCCCGCTGCTCAAGGCCATCGTCATCACCCCGGTACAAACGATAACGGACACCATGCTGCAAATCGAGCGCAATGCCGATCTGACTCAAAGACTGCAAATAGAGGGACGGGATGAAATGGGCGCACTGGCCTCTGCCATCAATCTCATGCTCGAACGATTCCGTAACAGCCTGCTGCAACTGAGCAACACCTCACGCCATCTGGCCACCTCGGCCGATCACATTGCCCGCACCTCGAATCGCACGGTCGAAGCGGCTACCCGACAATGCAACGAAATCGATATGGCCACCCGATTCGTAGGCGATCTCGAAGCCATAGCCCGGCAAGTCGGACACAGTGCGAACGAAACGGCGGACACCTCGGTAACGGCTGACCGCGAAGCCTTGCAAAGTACCCGCATGACCCGGGATGCCATCGGCGGTATGTCCAACCTGGTTCAGGAGATAGGGGCGACAGCCCTGGCCATCGAAAAACTCAACGAGCGGAGCGTCAGCGTCAACAGCGTACTGGAAGTCATCCAGGGCATTGCCGAACAAACCAACCTGTTGGCCTTGAATGCGGCCATCGAAGCCGCCAGAGCCGGCGATGCCGGACGTGGTTTTGCCGTGGTGGCTGATGAAGTGCGCAAGCTGGCCACCCTGTCGCATCAATCGACCCGCAGCATCGAATCATTGCTGGCACAGTTCCAGAGTGAAGCCAAAGAGGCTGTGTTGCTGATGGAGCAGGCCCGACAAAACGCGGAACGCTATAGCGATCAACTCGAACAGGCGGTAGACGGGCTGGACAATATCAGCACCCGGGTCAGTGAAATCCGTGACCTCAACAGCGGCATGGCCGAGGCAGTGACCCGCCAGAGTGACCTGACCCGCAATGTCAACAGCCGGATACTGAACGTCAGCGAGATCGCGGAGATCACCAGCGCGGAAGCAACGCAGACCCTGGGCGTCAGCGAAGAGATGGTCAAACTTTCACGGCAATTGAGTACACTCGTCGCCGGATTCAAACTGAACTGAAAGCCGGGGAAAGCCATTGCCCCAACCCCGGGCGCGTTCACTTCCTCCACGCCCTCTACCTCAGTTTTCCTTTCCGACGGAGCCCCCCATGCCTGCCGAAAAACAGTTCAATACCGCCGGTCCCTGTATCGCCGAAGATCATTACCTGATCGATCCGCTCAAACGGATCGATCACGAGGATATCCTCTCGCTGATCGACAGCAAGCGTTACTTCGTACTCCATGCCCCCCGCCAAACCGGCAAGACCACTTCACTGGTGGCCCTGGTCGAGCATTTGAACCGCACCGGACAGTATCGGGCGGTGTATGCCAATATCGAAGGAGCGCAGACCGCCCGCCACAATGTGGCTTCCGGCATGGCCACCGTGGCTTCGGTGCTGGCCCGTGAAGTGGAGCACTACACCGGTGAATCCTGCGTGGCCGAATGGTTCGAGCGGCATCGGCAACATGAGCCGAATGATCTCATCACCGCACTGCTCACCGCCTGGAGTCAGGCCGATGCACGCCCGGCGGTACTGATGCTGGATGAGGTCGACGCCTTGATGGGCGATACCCTGATTTCGCTGTTGCGGCAACTGCGTTCCGGTTACCTGAGTCGCCCGGCCCGGTTTCCGCAGAGCGTGATTCTGTGCGGGGTGAGGGACATCCGCGATTACCGTATTCACAGCAGCAAGGACGAGATCATCACCGGCGGGTCGGCTTTCAACATTAAGGCGGAATCCCTGCGGGTGGGGAATTTCCTTCCGGCAGAAATCGAGGCGTTATGGTTACAGCATACCCAGGCTACCGGACAAACCTTCGACCCGGCCATTTGGGCTGAACTGTGGGAAGACACCCGGGGCCAACCCTGGCTGGTGAATGCCTTGGGCCATGAACTGACCTGGAAAAATCAAACCCTTCGGATGGATCGCACCCGACCCCTCACCCTGGCGGATTACCGCACCGCCCGCGACAGCCTGATTCATAGTCGAGCCACCCACCTCGATCAACTGGTCGACAAACTGCGGGAAGAACGGGTGCGTGAGGTGATCTCCCCGTTACTGCAAACCGAGCAGGATACTTCGCACTTGCAGGAAGACCACCTGCAATACGTGGAAGACCTGGGGCTGATCCGGCGCAAACCGGTACTGGCCATCGCCAACCGGATTTATCAGGAAGT
>SXGT01441792.1_pt1 | contig 36503 bp, 28 predicted proteins | sample 3176221 | NCBI WGS metagenome assembly SXGT01 (sample SAMN11356862, study PRJNA531348) | freshwater metagenome | isolation source: freshwater sample F1-120 | place: China: Fuxian Lake, Yuxi | collected 2017-12-25 | reverse complement strand
GACCAACCGCCCCGACGTCCTCGACCCCGCACTGCTGCGGCCGGGGCGTTTCGACCGGCGCGTGGTGGTGCCACGGCCGGACGTGAAGGGCCGCGAGGGCATCCTGCGCGTCCACGCCCGGCGGCTTCCGCTCTCCACCGATGTCGACATTCCGCTGCTGGCACGTGGCACGCCGGGTTTCTCGGGCGCCGATCTCGAGAACCTCGTGAACGAAGCCGCACTGCTGGCCGCCCGCTCCAACAAGGAAATCGTCGAGATGGGCGATTTCGAGCACGCCAAGGACAAGGTGCTCATGGGGGCCGAGCGGCGCTCGATGATCATCAGCGACGACGAGAAGAGAAATACCGCCTACCACGAGGCTGGGCACGCTCTCGTGGCCAAACTTTTGCCGGATGCCGATCCGGTGCACAAGGTGACCATCATTCCACGCGGCATGGCGCTCGGGTTGACCCAGCAGTTGCCGCTCGACGACCGTCACACCATGAGTCGCCATCAGCTCGAGGGCAATCTCACCATTCTCTTCGGCGGGCGCGCGGCGGAGGAGATCGTACTCGGGCACACCACGACCGGTGCTGGCAACGACATCGAGCGTGCGACGGAGATCGCCCGGAAGATGGTGTGCGAGTGGGGCATGAGTTCCCACCTCGGTCCGATCACCTTTGGTCACCAGGAAGAGAACGTCTTCCTCGGCCGTGACTTCGTGCAGGGGCGCGAACACTCCGAGAAGACCGCATGTCTCATCGATGACGAGGTCCGTGGCTTCGTGCTGGCGGCCTACGAGAAGGCCCGGCGCTTGCTCGGCGAGAATCTCCCGGCGCTCCATGACATCGCGAGTGCTCTCCTCGAGCGCGAAGTGATTGACGGCGCCGAGATCGACGTGATCCTGGCGCGGCACCCCGGCACCAACCCGGCGCGCGCGCCGGCGAGCTGAGGGCCGCACGGCCACGAGTGAGGCGCGCGTGTCGGAGGGGCGGGTCCTGGTCATGGGGATCCTCAACCTGACATCGGACTCGTTTCACGCCCAGACGCGCACGCCCGATCTCACTACGGCCCTGGCGCGGGCCAGGGCGCTCGTCGACGAGGGGGCGGATATCGTCGATGTGGGCGGTGAATCGACTCGCCCCGGCGCGGTCCCGGTGGCCGCGGCCGATGAGGCTGCCCGCGTGGTTCCCGTCGTCCGAACCCTGGCGGCGACCTTTCCCGGGCTCGTGATATCGGTCGATACCACCAAGGCCAGCGTGGCAGGCGAGGCTCTGCGCGCTGGGGCGACCATCGTCAATGATGTTTCAGGGGGTCGCCTCGACCCGGCCATGGCCGGCCTCGTCGCGAGTCAGGGCGCGGAGGTCGTGCTCGGTCATATGCGTGGTACTCCCGCGACGATGCAGAATGCGCCACGCTACGACGACGCCGTGGCCGAGGTGGCGTCCGAACTGGGCGCCGCCGTGGACGCGTTCGTCATGGCAGGTGTGTCGCGCGAGCGGATCTGGGTCGATCCCGGCTTTGGCTTCGGCAAGAGGCTTGCGGACAACCTCGCTCTCCTCGCGGATCTGGGTCGCTTCCGCGGGCTCGGCCGGGGAGTGGTTGTGGGCCTTTCGCGGAAGCGCTTCCTCGGTGACCTGATACGCCCGGGGGCATCCTCCGAGCCCGAGGAGCGCTTGGCCGGATCGCTGGCCGCGGCCGTGATCGCGGCGATGAAGGGGGCTTCTGTGGTGCGGACGCACGATGTCCGCGCCACTCGCGAGGCTCTGGCCGTTGTTGCGGCGATCGCGCCGTGCGGAGCGGGCGCATGATCCGGGACGCCGTCGCCGGCCTGCGGCTTGCGGACCTCGCCGATGTTCTCGTGGTCACGGTGCTCTTGTACTGGGTCATCAATCTGATCCGCGGCACCCGCGCGGTGCAGATGGTGATCGGGCTCGGTTTCGTCGGCCTGCTCTACGGCGCCGCGCAGTATTTCGATCTCTTTACGCTGTCGTGGATCCTGACCCAGGTCATCGCGTCGGTCCTTCTCTTGGTCGTCGTGCTGTTCCAGAACGAGATCCGCCGGGGACTGACTCAGGTCGGGCGGGGGCGCATCTTCGGACGGGACGGGGGCCGCACCGAACTTGCCATCGACGAGATCGTGCGCGCGGCGAGCACTCTCTCGACGCGACGGGTCGGTATGCTCGTGATTCTCGAGCGAACCGTCGGGCTCAGCGAGCATGTCGAAACTGGCACGCCACTGGACGCGCGTGTGAGTCGCGAGCTGCTCGAGGCGATCTTCCAGCCGTCCTCGCCCTTGCACGATGGCGCCGTCATCACGGCGACCGGCCGGATCGTGGCGGCGGGCTGTTTTCTGCCCTTGACGACCAATCCCGCGACCAGCCGTACCGTCGGGACGCGCCACCGCGCCGCGCTCGGGATCACCGAGGAGAGTGATGCGCTGGCGGTGGTGGTCTCCGAGGAAGACGGCCAGATCTCGCTTGTATCCGGTGGCCGCATGGAGCGCGACATGGATGCGGCGCTGCTCCGGCGGCGCTTGCTCGAGGCCGTGCGCTCATGAAGTTGACGATGCGACGGCGAGGCGAGGGCGGTCGGCCGCAGGGGTCGGGCTGGCGCGAGATGGGCACGTGGGGCCTCGCCTTCCTGCTTGCCTGCGGGCTCTGGCTCTTCGTCAACGTCGGTGAACGAACCAGTACGCGCACGGTGCGGGTCCGCCTCGACCTGCTCAACCTGCCGCGCGGGCTGGTCGTGACCAATCGCGTGGCCGACTATGTCGAGATCGGCGTGGCGGGGCCGGGGATCGTGCTTTCGACCGTCGATCCCGCGCGTCTCGTCGCGAGCGTGGACCTCGGCGATGTTCGCCCTGGGCGCGCCACCTACACGCTGAGCCCAGGCGACTTCTCGCTGCCGCGAAACGTGGAGGTCGCCCGCGTCAATCCATCGCAGGTCATGGTCGAGGTCGATCGCCTCTCGCGACGTCGCCTTCCCGTGCGGATCGAATGGCGTGGCGAACTCCGGCCCGGCTTGAGGCTGGTCGACTCGGCTGCGGTACCTGACAGGGTTCAGGTCGTAGGTCCCCGGCGCAAGCTGGAGGAGATCGATTCCGTGGCGACGCGGCCGCTCGATCTCGTGCAGCTCGATTCGGGAGTGACGGAAATCGAGGCCACGCTCGAGGCCCCGGGCGGACTCGTCCTGCTGCGGGAGCGCGAGGCCGTCGTGCGGGCGGTGGTCGACCTCGACCTGACCAAGCGGCGCTTCGCCGGTGTGACCGTGGTCTTGCGCAACGCGCATCAGGCATGGCAGGTCGTGCCGCCAGTGGTGGATCTGGTGATCCAGGGACCGCGGGGCGAGATCCGGAGTCTGGAGCTGCCCGCGGATGCGGTTTGGATCGATGCGACCGGATTCACGGGCGACCAGGCGCGGGCGGTCACGCCGGGCGTGGTGGTGCCGCCGGGATTCGAGGTGCTCGAGATTCACCCTGCGGCGGTGCGGTTGGTTTCGAAGGGCAGCAGGCAGGACGGGAGGGAGTGAGGCATGGCGGCGCGACGACTCTTCGGGACTGATGGGATTCGCGGCGTGGCGAACGTCGAGCCGATGACCTCGGAGACCGCACTGCGTCTCGGGCGCGCGGTGGCGCACGTCTTCCGGCGCAGCCCGCGGCGCCACAAGATCCTGATCGGCAAGGACACCCGGGTGTCGGGCTACATGCTCGAGACCGCGATGGCCTCGGGAATCTGTTCGATGGGAGTGGACGTACTGCTCGCGGGGCCGATACCGACTCCCGGTATTGCATTCTTGACTCGAAGTTTGCGGGCGGACGCTGGCGCGGTGATCTCCGCATCGCACAACCCCTTTCAGGACAACGGCATCAAGTTTTTTGCCAGCACGGGCTTCAAGTTGCCCGACGAGGTCGAGGCCGAGATCGAAACGCTGGTCGTGGGCGGTGGAATCGATGACCTGCGCCCGACTGCCGAGGAAATCGGCAAGGCCTACCGGATCGACGACGCCCTTGGTCGCTACAATGTTTTTGCCAAGGGATGTTTCCCCAGACATCGCACTCTGGACGGAATGCGGATCGCGATCGATGCGGGTCACGGGGCCGGCTACCGCGTGGCGCCCGAGGTTCTCGAGGAACTCGGGGCGCACGTCTTCGCCATCGGTTGCGAGCCCAATGGCGAAAATATCAACGACGGCTGCGGCGCGCTTCATCCGGGTGGATTGCAGGCGTTGGTGCGGGAGAAAGGTGCGGCCATAGGGATCGCTCTGGACGGCGACGCCGATCGCTGCATCCTGGTCGACGAGGACGGCGAGCTGGTCGACGGTGATGAGATCCTGGCCATCGCGGCGCGCGAAATGAAGCGGGCGGGGCTGCTGCGCAATGCCACGGTGGTCGCGACGGTCATGTCGAACCTGGGCCTCCAGATCGCTCTTCGTCGCCAGGGGGTGGAACTCCGGCGTACGCCTGTGGGCGACCGCTACGTCGTCGAGGAGATGGTTCGGGGCGACTACGCCCTTGGGGGCGAGCAGTCCGGCCACATCCTCTTTCTCGATCACAACACGACCGGTGACGGCTTGATCACCGCGCTGGCGGTCCTGGCGATCATGGTGGAGCACGGGCGGCCGCTCTCCGAACTGCGGCGCGAGGCGATGACGCGCTACCCCCAGGTTCTGGTCAACGTGCGCGTCGCCGAGCGGCGCGACGTGATGGCCGACCCGCGCGTGGCACCCCTGGTCGGTGAGATCGAGCGCACGCTGGGCGAGCGCGGACGGATCCTGGTGCGCGCCTCGGGCACCGAGCCTCTCATCCGCGTGATGGTCGAGGGCGAAGACGAAGCCACCGTGCGCGGGCACGCCGAGTCTGTCGCCGCGGCGATTCGCGAGACCGATCGGCCTGGCTGAGGCGCATGCTCGATCCGTGGGCACTCGTTCGCGCCGATGAGATGCGCGGCCTCGAGGCCCGCACCATCGACCTGGGAACCCCCAGCAGCGTGCTCATGGAACGGGCCGGCGCGGGGATCGTCGCAGAACTTGACGCACGTTGCGCCGCCGCCCTCCGGCACGGCGTCGTGGTGCTCGCCGGGCCCGGGAACAACGGTGGCGATGGCTTCGTCGTCGCGCGTTTGTTCCGGGAGGGCGGGCTCCGCGTGCGAGTCCTGCTGGTGGCGCCCGAATCCCGCGTCACAGGCGATGCTCGCGTTGCTCTGCGGCGCTGGCGGCGCGCGGGCGGTCGCATCGAGGTCGTCGCGGGGCCCGAGCAGGGCCGGGTCGTCGATCAGGCGCTGGCGGGTTGTGGTCTCGTGCTCGATGCGCTTTTCGGCACCGGCCTCGCGCGACCACTCGACGGGGCGGCAGCGTGGCTGGTCGACCGGGTCGCTGGCGCGATCGCGCGACGCGAGGCGCCTCCGGTATGCGTCGCCGTCGATCTCCCCTCGGGGCTTGCCGCCGATAGCGGCGAGCCCCTCGGCCGCGTTCTGCCGGCCGATCTCACTCTGACCCTCGGTGCTGTCAAGATAGGACTCGTTCTGCCTGCCGGTCGGCGACTTGCCGGCGAGGTCGTGCGGGTGGAGATCGGTCTGGCGGCTGAGGCCCTCTCCGCCGCAAGCGATCTGCCCACGTGGAGCTGCGCTGCTGCTCTCTCCGGCGTCCTGCCGCGGCGCGGGGAGGCGAGTCATAAGGGCAGCCACGGCCACGTGCTGATCGTCGGTGGAGCGCCTGGGCGCTCGGGAGCTGCGGTGCTGGCCGCCCGCGCCGCACTGCGGGGGGGCGCCGGACTCGTGAGCGTGGCCTGTCCGCGGGAGAGCGGGCCGATCGTGGCCGCGAGCGGCCCGGAATGGATGACGGAGACCTGGCAGGGCTTCTCGCCCACCGAATGGCGGGCGCGGCTCGAACGCTATGACGCGCTGGTCGTCGGGCCCGGCCTCGGCACGACCAGCGAGGCCGCCCGGCTGGTGCGTTGGCTCGTGCGCAGCTTCGCCGGGCCGCTCGTGCTCGATGCTGACGCCCTGAATGTTCTCGCGCCGCTGCGGCAGCCCTTTCGCCGTGCAGATAACGTCTTGACGCCGCATCCGGGCGAGATGGCGCGTCTCTGCGGGCTTGAGGTCGCGGCGGTGCAGGCCGATCGGACCGGGCTGGCGCGACGCATGGCGCGCGAGTGGCAGGCGACCGTTGTCCTCAAGGGAGCCGCGACCGTCGTGGCGGAGCCCCGCGGGCATGTCGCCGTCAATGGCAGCGGAGGCCCGCTGCTGGCCGTGGGCGGTACGGGCGACGTGCTGGCTGGACTCATCGGCGCCCTGCGGGGGCAGGGAATCGACGCTTTCGCCGCAGCCCGCGTCGGTGCGTGGCTGCACGGGCGAGCCGCGGACCGGCTTGCCGGGCGACTCGGGGATCGCGGCCTGCTCGCCTCTGAACTAGCCGATGAACTGCCACTGGCGTTTGCGGAGATTGTGCCGCCGGTGGCCGGCAGGAAGCAGTAGCACGCTCCCTACCGCAACTCGCAGCAAAATCGGCCCCGACGACCCGTCGCACGCCTCCGAGCGGCGCACGGCGTCCGGTCCTTCTAACAACCGAAAATGATCGAGTGTGCGGTAGGTCCACGCCCCCACCGGCGAGCCGCGCGCTCAGCTCGCTCGGGCGATCACCCGGTCGGCATACCAGCGCAGGGCATCGAGCTTCTTCTCCAGAGGCTCGTCGGGCCCGCGGTAGGGGTCGCGAAAGCCGACGATGACGTCGGTGATCCCGGCGTCCTCGAGACGCCGGATCCCATCGAGATCATAGGCTTCGAGCGAGATGGCGTGGATTTCGAAGGGCTCGCCGTCGCGGCCGGCTTCGCGGCGTAGCTCGCGCAGGCGAACGAGGAACTGCGTCAGCATCGCACCGTCGCCACCGGCGTGCATCCAGCCGTCGCCGAGTCGTGCCGCCCGCCGCAACGCGGCCTCGGAGTGTCCGCCGATCAGGATCGGGATGGGAACATTGGGGACGGGGCTGATCTTGATCGGCTCGATGTCGAAGTGCTTGCCGTGGAACTCGAAGAAATCGCCACGACAGAGCCCGCGAACGATTGCGATCGCCTCGTCCGTCCGGCCGCCGCGACCCTGCCACGGCACACCGGTGATCCGGAAGTCGTCGGGCCAGGGACTCACGCCGACACCGAAGGCAAGACGGTCGCCGCTCAGGCAGGCCAGGGAGGCGACGGATTTGGCGACCAGGACGGGGTGTCGGATAGGCAATTTGACGACGAAGGTCGTGAAGCGGAGGCGGGTGGTGATCGCGCTGAGCGCGGCCATCAGCACGAAGGGTTCGATGAAGGGCTTGTCTTCGAGGAAGCGACGGTCGCCATCCGGGGTGTAGGGATAGCTCGAGTCCGAGTCGCGCGGGTAGCAGACACTGTCGGGGACGACGAAGGACGTCCAGCCGTGCTCGTCGCAGGCTCGGGCGAGTGGGGCGTAATGGCTCGTGTCACACATCGATTCAGCGTAGGAGAAGCGCATTCGACCCTTGTATCCCGCGACCCGAGGCCCGTGCCAGTGTCGAGTAGGACTCCGCTCCGGCTCGGCCATGCGCGGCACGGGGTGCATTCGATTTTGGCGGTCCTTGCGGCGATCCCTCCGGGACGCCGGGCCACACGTTCGTGGACGGGTCCCGCGGTGCGTCTCCGACCCGAGATGCTAGATGGCCGCGATGCAATGGCAGAGCCACTGCGAGGCCGACACCGAGCGCCTGGGCGAGGTCGTCGGTCGCCTGCTCGCGCGTGGTTCCGTCCTCGGGCTGGTGGGACCGCTCGGCTCGGGCAAGACCGCGTTTGTCCGGGGCGTGGCGCGGGCCTGCGGCGTGGAGGAGGGCTTGGTCCACAGCCCTACCTTCGTGACGGCGACCCAGTACCCCGGGGCGGTTCCGGTCGCCCATCTCGATCTCTACCGCCACGAGGGCGAGAGCCTTGACCGGGACTGGCTGGCCGAGCTGCTCGACTCTGGCGAGGGCGTGACGTTGATCGAGTGGTTCGAGCGGCTCGGTGGCGCGCCGCTCAGCGACGGTCTGCTTGTGCGGATCGAATATGCCGGCCGTGACGCTGGCTCGGGATCGGACGATGAGCGGGTGCTCTCGATCGAGGAGATGGGGCCGCGCGGCACGAGCGTGCTCGACCAGCTTCGGGGTCAGGTCGGCGAATAGACCATGTCGCTTATCGTACAGAAATTTGGCGGGACATCGGTGGGCTCGGTCGAGCGCATCCGCGAGGTTTCCCGGCGCATTGCCCGGACGCGGGCCGCCGGGCACGAGGTCATTGCCGTCGTCTCCGCGATGTCGGGCGAGACCGATCGCCTGCTCGGGCTCGTGCGTGAACTCGCGGCGACCCCGAAGCGAAGCGAGGCCGACGTGGTGGTGGCGAGTGGCGAGCAGGTGACGGCGGCTCTGCTCGCGCTCACGCTCGAGAATGGCGGCGTTCCGGCACGGTCCTTCCTTGGCCATCAAGTCCGGATCGTGACCGACAGCGATCATACGCGGGCGCGTATCCGGGCGATTGACGGGCAGCGCCTCCTCGATACGACGCGGCGCGGGCAAGTGGCGGTGGTGGCTGGTTTTCAGGGCGTGGACGAGAACGGCAGCATCACCACGCTCGGGCGCGGGGGTTCGGACACCACGGCCGTCGCGCTCGCAGCGGCGACCCATGCCGATGCTTGCGAGATCTACACCGACGTCGCGGGCGTCTACACGAGCGATCCGCGCATCTGCCCGGCGGCGCGCAAGCTGGACCGGATCTCCTACGACGAGATGCTGGAGCTGGCGAGCCTTGGCGCCAAGGTCCTGCAGATCCGATCGGTTGAATTCGCGAAGCGCTACGGAGTCCGCGTCCACGTCCGGACGAGCTTTGGGGATGAACTCGGGACCTGGGTCGTCCCCGAGGAGGCAAGCATGGAAGAGGTCACGGTGTCCGGGATCACGCTTGATCGCGATCAAGCAAAGATAACACTCCCCCAGGTCCCCGATCGGCCCGGCGTCGCGGCGGGTCTGTTCCGGCCCATCGCCGGCGCAGGGATCATCGTCGATATGATCATCCAGAACGTCGGTACCGATGGCAATACCGAACTCACCTTCACGGTTCCTCGCAGCGAGCTCGGCGCGGCGCTCGAGATCGCCCGGAGTCATTGCCGGGAGATTGGCGCCCCCGAGCCGCTTGCCGACGGAGAGATCGTGAAGGTCTCGATCGTCGGTTTGGGCATGCGCAGTCATGCCGGAGTCGCGGCCCGGGTTTTCGAGACGCTCGCCCATGAGGCGATCAACATCCAGATGATCTCGACCTCCGAGAGCAAGATCTCGGTGGCGATCGACGCGAGGTACGCCGAGCTCGCCGTGCGAGCCTTGCACCACGAGTTGGTCGAGAAGGGTGCGACCGCCGCATGAGGCGCATTCAGATCTACGACACCACGCTGCGTGACGGCTGTCAGGGTGAGGAGGTCTCGCTCACCGTCGATGCCAAACTCGCCGTGGCCGAGCGTCTCGACGCCTTCGGGGTGCACTACATCGAGGGGGGATGGCCCGGATCGAACCCGCGCGATGCCGCCTTCTTCGGTCCGGCGGGGAAGCTCGGCCTGCGCAACGCCCGCCTGGTGGCGTTCGGGATGACCCGTCGGCCCGATCTGGAGGCCGGCAGGGATGGAAGCCTGAAGGAACTCCTGCGCGCCGGCACGCCGGTGGCGTGCATCGTCGGCAAGACCTGGGACCTGCACGTCAAGACCGCTCTGCGCGTCTCGCGCGATGTCAACCTCCAGTTGATTTCCGATACGATGGCTTTCCTCCGGCGCAACCTCGACGAAGTGATCTTCGACGCCGAACACTTCTTTGACGGCTGGAAGGCGAATCCCGCCTACGCCTTGGCCTGCCTGGAGGCAGCGGCGTCGGGCGGCGCGACCACGATCTGTCTGTGCGACACGCGGGGCGGAAGTCTGCCCGGCGAGATCGAGGCGGGGGTGCGGGCGGCGCGCGGCGCCACCACCGTGCCGCTGGGGATCCATTGCCACAACGACGGCGAGTTGGCGGTAGCCAATTCGCTCGCGGCGGTTGCCGCGGGCTGCACTCAGGTGCAAGGCACGATCAACGGCGTGGGCGAACGCTGCGGTAATACTAACCTGACGTCGCTCGTGCCCGCGCTGCAACTCAAATCCGGCTACGCCTGCGTGACCCCGACACAGCTCGCTGGCCTCACCGAGCTCTCGCGCTTCGTCGACGAGCTTGCCAACCGCGAGCCGCACAAGCAGCAGGCCTACGTCGGCCAGAGTGCCTTTGCTCACAAGGGAGGGTTGCACGTCTCGGCGGTGCGGCGACTCGCCGAGACCTACGAACACATCGATCCGTCGCTCGTTGGCAACCATCAGCGGGTGCTCGTCTCCGATCAGGCCGGGCGCTCGAACCTGCTCGCCAAGGCGCGGGAGTTCGGGTTCACCGAGAGCGAGATCGAGCCCTGCGCGAAGGAATTGCTGCACGAACTCAAACTCCTCGAGCATCAGGGCTTCCAGTTCGAGAGCGCCGATGCCTCCTTCGAGTTGCTCCTGCTCAAGGCGGTCAAGGGCATTAAACTTCGGCATTTCCGGCTGCTCGGCTTCCGTGTCATCGACGAGAAGCGCAGCGAGGGCGAGGATCCGATCGCCGAGGCGACGATCATGGTCGAGGGGCCCGACGGCAGTCGCGAACACACGGCCGCGGTGGGCAACGGTCCGATCAACGCCCTCGATGGCGCCCTGCGCAAGGCGTTGCTCCGATTCTTCCCGCGGATCGGTGAGGTCCGGCTCGTTGACTATAAAGTACGAGTGCTCGAGGGAGAGCAGGGGACCGGAGCGGTCGTCCGCGTGCTGGTCGAGTCGGCGGATGCCGAGGACCACTGGACGACCGTTGGCGTGTCGCACAACGTGATCGAGGCGAGCTGGCAGGCGCTGGTCGATGCTCTCGACTACAAGCTCTACAAGGACGAAAAGGGCCGTGGACGGGGCACCAGGGGGCGCGCCGGAAGACGCCCGCCCGCAGGGAAGCGGAAGGGGCGATGACGCTCTGGCGGCGCATGCGAGAGGACGTGATGGTCGCGTTCGATCGCGATCCGGCGGCGCGTTCGGTCGCCGAGGTCCTGCTCTGTTATCCGGGCTTGCACGCTCTCGCGATGCAGCGCGTGGCTCATTCCCTGTGGCTGCGCGGGCTCCGGTTGCCGGCACGACTCTTGGCACACCTCGCGCGCTTTCTGACCGGGGTCGAAATCCATCCCGGGGCGAGGATCGGCCGGCGCTTCTTCATCGACCATGGCATGGGTGTCGTCATTGGCGAGACCACGGAAATTGGCGACGATGTCGTAATCTATCAGGGCGTGAGTCTGGGCGGCACGAGTCTCGGCAAGGGCAAGCGCCACCCGACAATCGAGGACTTTGTGGTTGTAGGCCTGGGTGCCGCGGTGCTCGGGCCCGTGACGATCGGCCGGCACAGTCGGGTCGGCGCGGGATCGGTCGTCGTCACGAGCGTGCCGCCGCACTCGACGGTCGTCGGCGTGCCGGGGCGGGTGGTGCGCGAACAGGGCGAGCACGCGCCTGGCGGTGCACCTCTGCTCACCCTCGATCACGCCGATCTGCCCGATCCGGTGGTGCGCGCTCTGACCGAGGTGCAGGAGAGGCTGCAACGGCTCGAGGCCGAACGCGAACTCGCCCGCCACACCGAGGCCGACGCCAGCCGGCAGGTCGCCGGTGCGCCCGAGTCGGGCAGTGGCAGCGGTGGTGACGACGCATCGTGATCGATCTGGATCATAATGCCGGCGGCCGGGTGCGTGGCGAGGTGGCGGCCGCATTGGCCGCATGGCTGGCCGAGCCACACGGGAACCCTGCCAGTCCGCACCAGCTCGGGCGGGCCGCCCGAGCGGCCATCGACTCCGCCCGCGCGGCGGTGGCGGCGCTGGTTGGCGCGCAAGCGTCGAGCGTTGTGTTCACGAGCGGTGCCACCGAGGCCAACAACCACATCGTGGCTGCGACCAGTGGCCATGTGGTGGTGAGTGTGCTCGAGCACCCCTCGGTCAATCGCGCGTTGGCGGCGAACGTCGGGCGCGAGGTGACGGCTCTGCGGGGCGACGGTTTCGGCCGGATAGCGCCCGCGGAACTCGTGGCGGCACTGCGCCCCGATACGGGGCTGATCTCGGTGGCATGGGCCAGTGGAGAGACCGGGGCCATCCAGGACATCGGCAGCCTGGTTGCGGCGGCGCGAGCGACCGGATCGGGCGATGTGTTGATCCACAGTGATGCGGCGCAGGCTGCGGCCTGGCTTCCGCTCGCCTTCAATGAGTCTAGGATTGATGCACTTACCCTGTCCGGTCACAAGATCGGGGCGCCGACCGGAATCGGTGCCTTGATCCTGCGCGACCGAGTCGAACTGCCGCCGTTGCTGCGCGGCGGATCGCAGGAGGATGGTCGTCGCGCGGGCACGCCCAACGTCCCCGGTATCGTTGGCTTCGGCGTCGCGGCACAACTCGCGGTGCGAGAGCGCGAAGAGCGGGCCGGTGAGGTCGCGCGGGATCTGGCGCTGCTCTGGGAGTTGCTGGCGGCTCGAGCGGCGCCGATCGAGCGGCTCGGTCCTGTCGCGGGATTGCCGGGCACGTTGCCGATCTCCTTCCCTGATCTGCGCGGCGATCTGCTCGTGATCGCGCTGGATCTCGAGGGGATCTGCGTCTCGACCGGCCCGGCGTGCGCGGCGGGAGGTGCCGAGCGCAGTCCTGCGTTGCGTGCCCTCGGCCTGCCCGAAGCGAGCGTGCGGGGAGCGCTGCGGCTCTCGCTGGGCACACCGCTTGGCGCTCTGCCGATGCGGCAGGTCGGGGGCCGGATTGCCGAGGTCGTGGCGCGGGTGCGCGCCAGCGCGGCCGGAAGGGCGGCCTAGAGTGTTGATTCCTGCCGAGATTCGGGCGCGCCTCGAGGGTCTCGTCCCGGAGGAGTGTCTGCGCGCACATGGCTGTCGCGGTCGCGCCACTGCCGGTGGACGCGTCGTGGTAGCGATGTCGGGAGGCGTCGACAGTGCCGTTGCGGCGGGCCTTCTCTGTGGGCTCGGTCTCGACGTCGTCGGCGTCTCGATGCGGCTCGCACCGCAGGGGGCCACGGGCGGCGGCTGCTGTTCGCTCGCCGATTTCGAGGATGCCCGGCGTGTCGCGGACCGGCTTGGCATTCCGCATTACGTCGTTGACTTTCGCGAAGAGTTTCGCACGGGCGTCGTCGAGCCCTTCGTCGAGGACTATCTGCGCGGCCGCACCCCGAACCCGTGCACGCTCTGCAATCGCGAGGTCAAGTTCGCCGCACTCTGGGCCTTCGCCGAGGGGCTCGGTGCCGTGGCTCTGGCGACCGGGCATTATGCCGCGATCGTCGAGTCCGCAGCTGGGGCCGCAGAGCTGTGCATGGCCGCGGACGCCGACAAGGACCAGAGCTACTTTCTCTTCGACCTTGCGCCGGACGCGCTGCCGCGGACACTCTTTCCGCTTGGTGGTTTGCACAAGCCCCTGGTGCGTGAGATCGCGGCCCGGCTCGAACTGCCGGTCGCCGACAAGGCGGAGAGCCAGGATATCTGCTTCGTGGGGGACGCCGACTACGGCACCATCGTCGAGCGCCTGGCTCCACGCGAGCGGCTGCGGCCCGGTGCCGTGGTCGACGAGAGCGGACGGACGATCGGCGGGCACGACGGAATCCATCGCTACACGGTCGGGCAGCGCCGTGGCCTGCCCGGTGGATCGCCGAGCCCGCGCTATGTCACCGCGATCGAGGCCGAGGCGGGGGTCGTCCGCTGCGGGCCTCGGTCGGCGCTCGAGAGGCGGGCGCTGTCGGTGGCTCGGGTAACCTGGCAGCGGCCGCCGTGCCACGACGGGTCGCTGCGTGTCCGTCTGCGGCATCGTCATGCACTCGTGCCTTGCCGCGTCGTGGGCCCGGCGGACGATGGCCGCGTCCGGATCGAACTCGAACGCGCGACCACCGGTGTGACGCCAGGGCAGGCTGCGGTCTGGTACCAGGGCGATCGTCTCGTCGGGGGCGGCTGGATCGAGGGTGCGTGCGATGAGTGAACGGGCGCGCGACGATCTCCGCAGGCGGCTTGAGTACGAATTCGCCGACCCGCTGCTGCTCGAGCTTGCGTTGACTCATGCGTCGGGCGGGACGCTCGACAACCAGCGGTTGGAATTTCTCGGTGATGCAGTCCTGGGTCTGGTGGTTAGCGACATGCTGGAAGCGGCGTGGCCCGAGGCCGACGAGGGTTTGCTCTCGCGGCGGCGCGCGGCACTTGTCAATGCAGAGAGCTTGGCCCGCAAGGCCGAGACACTGGATCTGGCCGACGCTCTGCGGCTCGGGCGGGGCGAGGAGAAGACCGGCGGCCGGCGCAAGGACTCGATTCTGGCCGGAGTCTTCGAGGCCGTGCTCGGTGCGATGTACCGCGACGGTGGGCTCGACCCGGTCCGTCGGCTACTCGCACGCTGCTTTGCCGAGGAGATGCAGCTTCCGATCGACGTCGAGGTCGGCGAGTACAAAACCCGTCTGCAGGAACTCACCCAACGCCTCCACCGCCAGGCGCCGGCCTACGAACTGGTCGAGATCGATGGTCCGGCTCACGCCCGACACTTCACCGCAGAGGTTCGGCTCGGCGACGCGACGCTCGGCCGGGGCGGTGGGCCGACCCGCAAGACCGCCGAGCGGGAGGCCGCACGTGAGGCGCTGGTGCGACTCGGCGGTGTCGCGAGCACCGAGGCCAAACCATGAACGAGACGGAGCATCGGGCTGGATTCGTGGCCCTGGTCGGGCGGACGAATGCAGGCAAATCGACTCTGCTGAACCAGATCCTCGGGCGGAAGCTCGCGATCGTGACACCAAAACCGCAGACGACGCGCCATCGCATTCTCGGCATCCTGCACCAACCCGAGGCTCAGCTGCTCTTCGTCGACACGCCCGGCTGGCACCAGCCGCGCAATCTGCTCGGTGAGCACATGCTGGCGGCCGCGAGGCAAAGCCTGGGAGATACCGACCTCGCCCTGTGGGTGGTCGACGTGTCGCGTGCGCTGGACAAGGAAACGGCACGGATCGGGGCGGAACTCCTCGCCGCAGGAAGGCCGACCGTGATCGTCGCCAACAAGATCGATCTGGTCGGTCGCGCCGGACTATTGGCCGCCGTCGAGGGGCTCTCACGGCTCGCCCCCGGGGCGCACGTCGTCCCGGTCAGCGCCCGCACGGCGGATAATCTACCGGAGCTGCTCGCGACCTGCGTCAAGCAGCTTCCCGAGTCGCCGCCGCTCTACCCGGCGGACGCCGAGACCGATCTGCCCGAACGGTTCTTTGCGGCCGAGTTCGTTCGCGAGCAGGTCATGCTCGCGACCCATCAGGAACTGCCCTATCAGGCCGCGGTCACGGTGGAGGAATTTCGCGAGGAGCCCGAACGGAACCTCCTCGTGCTGGCCTGTCGCATCGTGGTGGCGCGTACGTCGCAGCGGCCGATCGTGCTTGGGGAGAAGGGGTGCCGCATCCGCGAGATCGGAACCCGGGCCCGGGCTGAACTCGAGCGCTTCTTCGGCACGCGCGTCTATCTGGATCTGGTCGTCCGGGTCGATCCGGGTTGGTTCCGACACGCGGGGCGGCTGCGAGAACTGGGGATCTGAATCGATGCCGAAGGGTTCTGTGATTGTCCTCGTCGGACGGCCGAATGTCGGCAAATCGACGCTCTTCAATCGTCTGGCGCGGCGGCGCAAGGCGGTCGTGCACAATCAGCCGGGCGTGACCCGGGACGAGGTGCGCGCTTCGGTTGTCCGGCTCGGCCGGTGCTTCGAGCTCGTGGACACGGGGGGAATCGACGACGAATCACTGGGTGATTCGCTCGAGGGGCGCGTGCAGCTGCGCACGCGCGCGCTGATCGAGGGTGCGGCGGCGGTGGCGGTCATCCTGGACGGTGTTGCGGGCCTCACGCCAGCGGATCGGCCCATGGTTGATCTGGTCCGCCGCAGTGGCAAGCCAGCGCTCTTCCTCGTCAACAAGATCGATCATCCGGGACAGCTCAGCCGGATCCATGAATTCGCGCGCCTCGGGATCGAGCCGGTGATCGCGGTCTCGGCTGCGCACGGAGTCGGGATCAACGAGATCTGGGCCTGGCTTGCCGCACACGTCGAGGCGCCTGAGGCTCCGCCGCGTGCACCCAGGGGGTTTGTCGACGTGGCCAGCGATGACGACGAGGTGGACGAAGGGGAGGCCGGGGCGACCGCCGAGCCGGATCGGCCGCCGTCCTTCGTCTTGCTCGGGCGACCCAACGCGGGCAAATCGTCTCTGCTCAATCGGATCTGCGGTCGCGAGCGCGCACTGGTCGATGCTATTCCTGGTACGACGCGCGACGCGATCGATATAGAGATCTCGCGGCCGGGGGGTCCGATGATCGCCGTCGATACCGCCGGGATGCGCCGGCCCTCGCGCGTGGTCGACGATCTCGAGAATCTGATCGTCGGCAGCTCGATCACGGCCCTGGGGCGTGCCGACGTCGCGGTGCTGGTGATCGACGCCGAGGGTGGGATCGCGGATCAGGACCTGCGCATCGCGCAACTCGTCTGGCGTCGCGGTCGGGGATTGGTCGTCGCGCTGAACAAGGGTGACCTGCTCGCCGGTCCGTTGCGAGCGCAGGCCGAGGCCACGGTCGACGAGCGGCTTCCCGAGTGCCGGCCGCTGCGGATCGTGACGACCAGCGCGCGTACCGGTGCCGGCGTCGAGGCCTTGCTCCGTGCCGTCGAGGAGGTGGCGAGCGCTCGCCGTCGTCGCGTTCCGACACCAGAGATCAACCGCTGGGTGAGCGACATCGTGACGCGCCGGCCGCCGCCTCTCACCGCGCGCAAGCGTCCCACGCGCCTCCTTTACGCGACCCAGACCGGGACCGCGCCGCCGGAGGTGGCGATCTTTGTCTCGCAGTCCGAAACCCTGCCGCGTGCGTGGATGCGTCATTTCGTCTCGACGCTGCGCGTTCGGGCGGGCTGGATCGGAGTGCCGCTGCGCATCGTGCAGCGCGTGCGCGAGCGAAAGAGCCGGGGCGAGGGGAGGCGTGCTGTCGACGAGCGCTGACCACGAGGGCTGCGCCCGGTGTGGCGACTCACCGCGAAGGAAGCGGGCAGCTCCGCCAGCCGTGCGCTAAGGCACAAGCCCATGACGCCCGCGCGTCCCTCCCAGGATCTGCTCGCGATCGAGCGCAGTGCGCTTGTCGTGATCGATGTTCAGCAGCGCTACCTGCCGCATCTCCATCGTCCGACGCGCTTGGTCGAGGCGGTCCGGCGACTTTGCCGCGGCGCGGGAATCGCGGGCGTGCCGGTCGTTGTGACCGAGCAGTATCCGCAGGGACTCGGGCCCACCACCGACGCCGTCCGGGAGGCGTTGCCCGCGGGCACGCTCTTTTGCACGAAACTCTCGATGTCTTGCCTTGGTTCACCCGAGTTTCGCGCCTGGCTCGACTCGAGCGGGCGAGATCAGATCGTGCTCGCGGGCATCGAGGGCCACGCCTGCGTGGCGCAGACCGCGCTCGAATTGCTGGCGGCGGGCCGTCAGGTGCGGCTCGTGCTCGATGCGATCACCACCCGCTATCCCTTCGATGGTGAGGTGGCGGTGCAGCGCCTGTGTGAGGCGGGAGCCGTGCCAGCGACGGTCGAGGCCGTTCTCCTGGAATGGGCTCGCACTGCGGAGTCCCCACTCTTTCAGCCCCTGCGCGCCCTGATCCGCGATCCCCTACCCGACGATTGACCGGGCTCGAGACCCCGGCGAGGAAATCCCGATGAAGAGCCTCTGGTCCGACGAAGAATCCCGGCGTTTCGAAGCCCACCACGCCGACGCCGGTCGTGAACTCGCACTCCGGGTCTACACCGCGCGTCTGATCGGCGCCGATACCACGCTGGTGATGCATGGAGGTGGCAACTGCTCGGTCAAGATCCGCCGCCGCACCATCCTCGGCGACGAGATCGAGGCGATCTGCGTCAAGGGAAGCGGCTGGGATCTCGACAGCATCGAACCTCCGGGCTTTCCCGCCCTCGAGCTCGAGCCCCTGCGCGCCCTGCGCCGTCTCGATCGCTTGAGCGACGAGGAGATGGTGAACCAGACGCGCCGCCGGCTCTTCGACTCGCAAGCGCCCAATCCCTCCGTCGAGGCCCTGCTGCATGCCTTCATGCCGCAGCGCTTCATCGATCACACCCACGCCGACGCCATTTTGGCACTGACCAATCAGCCCGATCCGGAAGCGCTGGTCCGGGCCGCGTTCGGCGATCGGGTGGCGATCGTGCCCTACGTCATGCCGGGATTCGAGCTGGCGCGCGTGGCGGCCGAGTGCCTTGAGCGCCACCCCGACGTCGAGGGGTTGGTGCTTCTCAAGCATGGGCTCTTCACCTTCGGGGACGATGCTCGCACCAGTTACGAACGCACGATCGACCTGGTGGATCGTGCGGAGCGTTTTCTCGCCGAGCGCGGGGGCAACCGGAGCGTGCCTTCTCCGGGTGGTGATGCCGTGGCGGCGTCCAGGGCCTCGGCCCGGCTCGGCCCGATCCTGCGTGGGCTGCTCGCGACGCGCGGCGGGGCGGCCGACGGTTGGCGGCGCGTCGTGCTCGATTGGCGGGGTAGCGCCGACGTGCTGGCGTTGCTCGCGGATCCGGCGTGCGAAGACCTTGCCCGGCGGGGTCCACTCACGCCGGATCACGTCATCCGGACCAAGGCGACCCCGCTCTTCATGCCTGGCTTCGAAGCCGAGAGCATCAGCGATGAGCAGATCGCAACAAAGCTCGAAGCGGCGATCGCCGCTTACCGCGAAGCGTACCAAGCCTATTTCAAACGAAACGTGGGCGAGCGGGCCATCGAGTCGCACGATCCCGAGCCACGCGTGATCCTCGTTCCCGGTGTGGGTCTCTTCGGCACCGGGCGAACCCGCAAGGACGCCGCGATCGCCGCAGACATCGCCGAGCACACGCTGCGCATCAAGGCCGCGGCCGAGAGGGTCGGACGATACGAGGCTCTCGCGGAGGCGGACCTCTTCGACATGGAGTACTGGAGCTTGGAGCTCGCCAAGCTCGGCCGCGAGGTGGAGAAACCGCTGGCGCGCTGCGTGGCGATGGTCACGGGTGCGGCCGGTGCGATTGGTGTCGGCATCGCCCTCGAGCTCGCGCAGGCCGGGGCGCAGCTCGTGCTGACGGACGTCGACGAGGGCGGCCTCGATCGGGCCCGCGAGCGCGTTGCCGCGGTCACGGGACGACTCGGCTGTCTCACTCTGCGCATGGACGTCACTTCCGAGGAATCGGTGCGTCTTGGCTTTGACGAGGCCTGCCGGGTCTTCGGGGGCGTCGACGTCGTCGTGCCCAATGCCGGCATCGCCCACGTGAGCGCGCTCGCCGACACCGAGGATGCGGCCTTTCGCCGCGTCCTCGACGTCAATCTCAGGGGCTATTTCCTGACCATGCGCGAAGCGGCGCGCGTGCTGCGCAGCCAGGCGACCGGGGGGTCGATCGTGATCAATTCCTCCAAGAACGTCTTCGGCCCGGGCGCCGACTTCGGGGCATACAGCGCTTCGAAGGCGGCGGGCCATCAGTTGGGCAAGGTGGCGGCGATCGAGCTTGCGCCGCTCGGGGTGCGCGTCAATATGATCAATGCTGATGCCGTGTTTGCCGAGGGCGAGACCGCCTCGGGACTCTGGCAAGCGATCGGCCCTGATCGGGCGCGCTCGAAGGGACTAGCCCCGGGCGAGCTCGAGGAGCACTACCGCCAGCGCAACCTCCTCGGCGTTCGCATCTCCGGACGCGACGTCGGTCGGGCGGTGGTCTTCCTCGCGGGGACTGCCGTCCGTACGACCGGGGCGACACTGCCAGTCGACGGTGGCGTGGTCGCTGCGTTCCCGCGCTGAGCGCCGGCTGGCGAGGGCTCCCGATCGTGCACACCTGCAAGTCCCGTCTCCCGGAAATCGGCACGCGTTCAGCTCGGAAGCCGGAACGCCGATTGCTGCTCTCAGAGTTCCGAACCCCGTCCGGCTGCGCTCCGTAATCCTTGGACCTTCACCGCGCCTTCCCAAACGCCATGCCGGGCTCCCTGTAATGACGAAGGCGTCGTCGATGTTCCGAGTTGGACCCCGTTCTACCTTTCTCCCCGTCGCGAGCTTGCTCGTGCTGGTTGCCGTATTGGCGGGCGGACTCCTGGTTGGCCGGCCTGCCGCAGCGGCCGATGGCGAGATCTGGAAGTGCTCCAAGCGTCTCGCCAAGGGCGTGAAGCAGTTCACGACCGACATCGCGGCGTCTGTCGGCGATTGCGAACTCAACGACCTCAAGGACGAGAACGCCAGCGTTGCTTGCCTCGCCGGCGAGGACTTCAACAAGGATCTGGACGGCGCGGCCGACAAGCTCTCTCGCGAGGTCACCAAATGCGGGGCGGACATCTTCGAGGCCATCTGTCCGCTGGATGCTCGCACGGCGGGGAGCTTCCGCGCCGGCATCGAGAGCGGCCAGGGCGCACTCTCGATGGTCGTCGGTGGTACCATCGTGGACCTGTTCGAGACATCGATTGACGAGACCTGCCCCCGCCCGACGGGAGAGGTCTCCTCCGAGGCGGTCGATTGCGCGGACAGTGCGACGAGGCTCTTCGAGGACGCGCTCGACGAGTTTCAGAAGTGCCTCTACAAATGCGAACTCTCAAGCCTGCGCAGTTCGACCCGAACGCCCTGCATCGACGATGCGACCCAGCTGCCGGTGATCGAGCAGGAGAAACTCGAAGAGTGCCGCGCGGCGACCTTCGCCGATCTCATGGAAGGGTTGTCCCGGCGTTGCCTGAGCGGTGACGAGGAAATCGGGGACGAAGCCGTTCTGCTGCGGGAACTCGGGTGTCCCCTGGGTCAGGCGAGTGTCGCGGGCGTGGGGGCAACGCTCTGGGAGCGAATGTACGCACTGGTTGTCGGGCTGGACCTCGGTATCTTCCGCTCCCAGTGCCAGAGCAACGTGCCCGGGGTACCGATCGTGACGCCGCCCGCGCGCGTGCGGCTCTTGCCCAGCACGATCGAGCGCGACGTGAACTGTGGCGACCGCCTGGGGCCGACTTTCTTCGGTGCGGACGACACGCTCGAGTTCCTCACGGATCTGGACTGCAGTGCCGCGACGGTGCCGGCCGGTGGGGGCGCGGTCGATGGCATCCAGATCGCGCGTTCGGGCGTGACCGTGTCGGGGCGCTCGACGCAGTCGCTGACGGGCCCCTCGCGCAGCAGCGCCCGCACCGGGGCCGCGATCCGTATCGTTGCCGGCACGATCGCAGTTAAGATCAAAAACTTTAAAGCGATCCAGAACTTCGGCATCGGGATCAAGGACGGTGGCGATAATACCGGGCTCCGGATCGACGACCTCACCCTGCGTCGCAACAGCATGGCAGGCGTGGACCTGCGCTCCCCCGGGGCGCAACTCGAGGGCGTCAAGGCTGACCGCAACGGTGTGGGCTACATCCTTTCGGGTGACGGCACGACGCTCCGGGAATCGCGCGCCCTGCGCTCTTCGAGTCCTGATGGCGTGGGCGTCCTCCTCTCCGGCAGCGACCTCGACAACGATGGCCGGGTGGTGCGGGTGACGAGTTCCGAGATCGGCGAAAACCAGGTCGGGATCCGGATCACGGCCGGTCCGCAATTCATCGAGGACAACGCGATCGAGGACAACCTCGGAGCCGGTATCGAGGCCGACGGGACGGGTGGCAAGCTAGAATCGAACAATGTCCGTCGAAATGGCGGCGCCGGGATCGCGATCGGTGGCATCGGCGTTCATGCCACGGCCAACCGCGCCGAAGAGAACGGCGGTTCGGGCTTCGTGGTGACAGGCGCCAATGCCATTCTGGACAACAACGTCTCGGGTGTCCTCTCGGACAAGGGCAACGGCGCGCACGGGTTCGTGATCCGCGCTCCCGGAGCCGTACTGGAGACCAACGTCAGCGAGGCCTGCGCGGGCGACGGTTTCCGGCTGGAAGCGGTCGCGGACCTGATTCACGGCAACACCGCAAACAGTGCGGTGGGCGTGGGCTTCCGCGTCATGGCGGCCGGCAACGGCCTTGACACCAACGTCGCTCAGTCCAGTGGTGGCGCCGAGTTCGATCTGGTCGCTGGCACGATTGATCTTGCCGGTAACCGAGCCAACGGCCAGACCTTTTCGTTCAGCCTCACGGGTGGGATCTTCGAGTAGCGGACACGGTATCGGTTGCGGGGATGGGGCGTCGGTACGGGGAGATTCAGGCTCCCGCATTTTCGAGGCATCGATGCGGTAGCGGGGGCGTGGACGCAGGGCGACTCAGCCGCGCAGGTGGGTTCTTCGAGGCGCCGACGCGGTCCACGGGCGCGGCAAGCGGCATCCTCCGACGCCTGGCGAAATCGAGCGGAGTAGCCGCCCTTACCGCGCGTCAGCGGGCGACCGGAGGGGCCGCGTCGACGCGGCGGACCACCCACTCGCGCACCGTGCGGCGCTTCCCTTGCGGGGACTCGATCACGAGTGAGGGGGGCTGCACATCGACGACCAGAAACGGGCCGGGCTCCGACATCAGCACGACGAGGTCGCCGATGCGGATCGGCCCTTCGGTGATGGGCGCCTGTTCGTTGCTCTGCACGTCGCGCCTTTAGCGACCGCATGGGTTAGGCGAAAGACGCAGCGGGGGCTGCCTCTGCCGCGCCCCGCGCCGCGGCGCCGAGCAGAGAGGCCAGCACAACTGGACGCCCCCCGGCACCGCTCCCGTGGCCCCGCGGCGAGCGCTACCACCGAGCGGAGAGCGGAGGGGGTGGGATTCGAACCCACGAGGGCCTTTCGACCCTGGCGGTTTTCAAGACCGCTGCCTTCAACCGGACTCGGCCACCCCTCCGTGGCGCTCGACGCGTCCTCCGCGGCGTGTGAGACCCCGGATGACCGCAGGCGCCTAGCAATCGGCCGGCACGGTCTCACGCCGCGCCGCGATCGGTGGCGCGGGCGGGCGCAGCGGCGGATGGAGATGCGCGCTGCCGATGCGTCGGTCCGGCCAGCGCTTGACGTGCGGCGGGCCGCCCTACAGAGGGATGCGGGTACTGCAGCGTGGGCGCGCGGCGACGATGCAGCAAGAGGCATCCGCTCGACGTCCACCCGGTGGAGGCAGGCTACCGCGGCGCACGCGCGTAGTGACGACGCGCCAAGAGGCATCCGCTCGACCTCCCACCAGGCGGATGCAGGTTACCGATGCGTGGGCCCGCCACCCGGCCGCGGCCTGTCCTTACTGTGGGCGCAGTCCGGGCAGTGCTGTGACGAGGAGGGGGCGGTCGGTGCGGGAGAAGGCGAAATCGGAATCGAGCAAGGCCTCGACCAGTTGGCGTTCGCGGGCACAGGCGGGGCGGCTCTGGAGTCCGAGGATGGCGCCGACGTTGGCGAAGGCCGCGTCCTCCAGAGCGAGCAGGAAGGCGTCGGTTTCAACAGGGCTGGACGATCGCATGGTCGCCCATCTGCGCAAGCCCCAGGCCAGCCTGGCTGACGAGCGGGGCCCGCCTTTCCCCATGTGCCCTGCGTTGGCGTAGGATTTCTTTCAGGGGGGTTCGTCCCGGTCCGTGGTCCGAGCGCTGGCGCTGAACTCCCCGTGGTGCCTCAGCCGGCGATGGCTCGACGCGGGGGCCAAATCCGCGCGTCGTTGCGGGCTCGTGCACGGGCGCGACGATGTTCTCGCGAGTGCGTGGGCGGAGGGGAGAGGCCCGCACGGTCGATCCGGCTCGCGGGTGCCGGGCCGTGGGTCCGGTCCCCGGCCCGGCACCCACGGTTCTCAAGAAGAAAACGGAGAGAGAGGGATTCGAACCCTCGATACAGTGTTACCCGTATACACGCTTAGCAGGCGCGCGCCTTCGACCACTCGGCCATCTCTCCCGGCGGGCGACTCTACTGGCGCCGCCACGGCCCTTCAACCGCGCATTCGTCCCGCGCCGAGGCCAAGCATCGGCGCAAGTGCCGGCCTTTACTCGCGTCCGGCGGTACATTATCGGGAGCCGGCATTTGGGCGCCCTTAGCTCAGTTGGATAGAGCGGCTGACTACGGATCAGCAGGTCGGGAGTTCGAATCTCTCAGGGCGCGCTAGAACTGCGAAAGCTTCGCCAGACGTGACCGGCGGTGGTCCTCCGTGGCTTCGAGCCACGCGAGGGCGACCGCCAGCGAGAGGCTGAGCATTCCCGCGGTACAGGCCGCCGCTGGCGGAGGGCTGCGCTGCTGGCGTATGGACGCGCGTGGCCACGGGTGCCGATCTTCGTCGCGCTGGGCGGGCTGTGGTGCGGGCGCTGGGCGCGCGCATTTCGCCGGACGCGCGCCAACAGGCGCAGAACTTCTGGAACGAGAAGCACGAACGCGACGCGGCCAACCGGCTCAAAGAGCGACCCGCGGCCGATCCGATCGACTATACTTGTCACGGCTTGCTCTATGCGCATGCGGTCTCGGCACCGCTGACGGGCCAGGTCGGCCGCTACTGGCTCGAAGAGGTGGGCGAGCGCTGGCTCGTCCCGCCGCCGGAGCGCATGCTCGCGATCGGCTGCGGCCCCGCCTTCATCGAGGAGCAGATCCTCGAGCGGAACTTCGCGGGCCGGATCGTGGCCTTCGATCTGGCGCCGCGCGCGATCGAAGGCGCGCGGCGACGACTTGACGCGACGCCGTGGAAGGACCGCATCGAGTTCGTGGCCGGCGATCCTCTCGAGGCGGATCTCCAGACCGGGAGCTTCGACGCCGTCTTCGCCGAGGCCTCGCTCCACCACGTCGTTCGCATCGAGGAGATGTTCGAGCTGTTCCACCGCGTCCTGGTGCCGGGCGGCTTGCTGCTCTTCGACGAGTACGTTGGTCCGGACCTGACGCAGTACCCGCCGCATCTGGTCCAGATCCTGAACCAGCTCAACGCCTGTCTTGCCCCGGAGCTGCGCCGCGACTACTTGACAGGTGAGGTTCGCGAGCGCGTCGAGGTCTGCCCGCTCGAATGGATGGAGCGCAACGACCCAACCGAGGGTATCCACGCTTCGCAGATACTGCCCCTGACGCGCCGGTTCTTCGAGGTCCTCGACGAACGCCCCTACGGCGGCGGGGTTCTGCGGCCGTTGATGAGCCGGATTCTGCTCAACTTTGATTTCGAGTCGAATCCGCGCGACCAGAGCATCGGGAGGCTGCTCGCCTTCATCGATGGCGAGCTCAGCCGGGCCGGCGTGATCGAGAACCACAACATCGTGGTGGTGGCGCGGCGCCAACCCTGAGCACATCGCCGTCGGCTCTTGGCCGCGGATCCATGCCGGGGGAGGTCCCCGACCGGGCGAGTCGGACGCCTGAGGACGCCGCCGACGGCGGGTCCGCCGTTTGGCCTCGGATCGCGATGGCGATAACGTGCCGTGATGGCTGACTCAGAACGGTCCCCCGTCTCCCGCGGAATGTCGTTTGCCTACGTGAGCCTGACCTACGTGCTGGCCTGCGTGGTCGCGTGGTGGACCTTTGACGCGAGTGGCGGAGGCTGGGCGGCGGCGTCGCTTGCGGGGCTGATGGCCTCCACCGCGGTCACGATTGTCGCGAGCCTCGCCGTGAACAACGGCTCGGTCTTCGACCCCTGGTGGAGCGTGTTGCCCCCGGTCGCAGCGCTCTGGCTCGCCGTTCGAGCCCCGGTGCTCGACCTCCGCACGATTCTGGTGCTTGTGGTGGTCGGCCTATGGGCCATCCGGCTCACGCTGAACTGGGCGCGGGGCTGGCCCGGGCTCCACCACGAGGACTGGCGCTACGAGAAGCTCTATCGCGAGTGGCCTCTGCCGCGTTGGCTCACGCTGGTGCTGGGGGTCGAAGTCGTCCCGACCCTCATCGTCTGGCTCGGCTGTCTCCCCCTGGGGGCGGCGCTCTCGGGTGGGGGCGGGCCCATGGGCGTCGTCGATGCTGTCGCGTTCGGGGTCGGGCTCATGGCGACCACGCTCGAGCTGGTCGCCGACGAGCAGATGCGGCGCTTTGCTCGTACCAAGGCGAGCGGCGACCTCATGCAGGGCGGTCTGTGGCGCCTGTCGCGTCATCCGAATTATTTTGGAGAGATGCTCTTCTGGTCGTCGCTCTTGATTTTCGGGCTTGCAGCCGACCCCGGCGCGTGGTGGGCTGGGGCGGGGGTGGTGGCCATGCTGGGGATGTTCATCTTCGCCAGCATTCCAATGCTCGACGAGCGCAGTCGGGCACGCCGCCCGGACTTCGAGGCCTACGCCCGGCGAACCTCGGCGCTGGTTCCGTGGCCGCCGCGCTCGGGCGACCGGGAACCGGCGGGGCGCTGATTCGGGCGCTGCCCCAAGGCCCATGGAGGCGCGGTTGTCGAGCGCAGGACTCCGGATCGACGCGAGCGCGACCGGTGCCGTGCTCCGCGTGCGGGTCGTTCCGGGTGCCCGACGCGAGGGCGTCCTCGGTCTGCACGGCGCCGAGCTGCGTGTGGCGGTGCGCGCCGCCGCGCGGGAGGGCCGGGCCAACGAAGCCGTGCTGGCGGTGCTCGCCCTCTACCTGGAGCTGCCGGCTCGGGATCTGTCGATCACGTCCGGGGCCACGGCGCGGTCCAAGGGCGTCTTGATTCGGGGCGCTACCCCGGCCGGCATCCGTGTCCGGATCGAGCGTGCCGGCCGCGATCCCGACCGCGCCACGACGCCCGCATGAGCGAGTACCGGCGGGACGGACCACAGGGAGGGCTCGGACCAAGGCGCGTTCGAGCGAACGGTTCAGGCCGTGCCCCTGGCGAGTGGTCGGGCGTGGTGGCCACCCGGCTACAGCAAGCCGGGCTCGCCCCATCGCGCGTGCCCCCGGCGCGTGGTCGGGTGTAGTCGGCCACGGGGCTTCGTGATACCTCCCGGGTTCTCGAGTTGCCGATGTCCGGGCCACTAGCGCGACCTCCCGCCACACCGTCGTCCGTTGCCTGTGGGGGGGGTTGCGGTCGACCGGTGCCCGACGCCGCGCGCTACTGCCCGTGGTGCGGCACCGAGCAGGGCCGGCCGGACCTGGCCGGAACGATCGCGGTCACGCGCCGTGCGGGCAGTGTGCTGCGGGCCGACATCGTCGGTTCGATGGTCCTCGGCGCCGAGGTCGGGGCGGAATCGTGGAGTCAGCTGACGAGCGGGCTCTTCGCTCGTTTCGCCGCGATCTTCGAGCGCTGGGGCGGGAGGGTCAGCCACTTCACGGGAGACGGCGTCGTTGCACTTTTTGGAGTGCCGACCGCGCTCGAAGGGCATGCCGAGAAAGCCTGTCGTGCCGCCCTCGAAATCAGGGAGGCCGTCGATCTGGCAGGCCGCGAGTTGCGCGGCCGCTACGGACTGGCGCTCGAGATGAGGATCGGGGTCGAGAGCGGCTTGCTCGTCGCCGGGGTTCTCCCGAGTGCCACGGGGCTCGAACCGGTTGTCCTGGGGGAGGTGGCCGAGGCGGCCGAGAGCCTTGAGCGGGAGGCGTTGCCGGGGGAGATCCGGCTTGGCCCGCGTTGTGCGGGTCTGGTCGGTCATCGATTGAGATTGACCGAGCTTGCCAGCGCGGCCGGTGCCAGCGGAGCCGAGCCGGCCTTTCGGCTCGAAGGCCGACTCTCGCGCGCCGAGCGCCGCGCGCGGGCGCTGCCACGCCCGCGCTTTGTCGGTCGCGAGCCGGAGATGGCGGCCCTTCAGAGTTCGGTGCCCGGAGCGCGAGGGTCCGGCACCGCCGTGGCCCTGATCGGTCCGGCCGGCGTCGGCAAGAGCCGTATCTGTGACCAATTTGCGCTGTGGTGCGCGCAGCGGAACATGTCTGTCCTCATGGCGCGTGGACGGCCACACGAAGCGCGCATGCCCCTGCGTTGGGCGGCTCGGGTGATCGCGAGCTACCTCGGGATTGACGACGCCGAACCGGCCGAAATGCTGGCGGGTCTCGGCCACATGCTCGCGAGCGACGATCCAGCAACGACGCATGCGATTGCTCAGCTCCTTGGCGACGGTCGCCCGCAGCGCACGTTGGCCGACACCGCGCGGGTCCTCCAGCCCCTGGTCGGCCATGTCCTCGGCCTGGTGCTGCAACGCGCGCAGCCCTTGCCGCGCGTGGTCATCGTCGATGACGTGCAGTGGCTGGATCGCGAGAGCTTCAGGGCGCTGGAACTCTCGCTGCAGACGATTCGACGGATTCCCCTCCTGCTCGTGCTGACCTCGCGCGAGCCTCGGGCGGTGCCCGCCAGTTCCGGGGTCGTACGGCTCGCCGTGGCGCCGCTCGGCCGGACACAGATCACGGCCGTGGCCACCGATCTGCTTGGCGCCGAGGGGCGGGACGTCGGCGCGATGGCGGAGCGTCTCTCGGAACGCTCCGGTGGCCTGCCGCTCTATCCGGTCGAGGTCGTGCGTGAGTTGGTTGCACGCGGCTGGTTGCGGGGTCAGCCCGGGGCCTATCGGGCGCATCGCGGTTGGCGTCGCATCGAAATTCCAGAGGACGTTCGCGCCGCGCTTTGTGCGCGCGTGGATGTCCTGCCCATTTCGCTGCGCCTGGTGCTCGAGGTCGGTGCTATTCTCGGCGTGACGTTCGAGGAGAGGGCGTTGCTCGGCGCGCTCGATCTCCCCGAGGCCGAGGGGCGGGCGCGCGTGGCCGAACTCGGCCGCCGTGGACTCTTCGAGTGGCTCCCGGCCGCAGGCGAGAAGACTTCGCGGGAAATTTCGTTCGGACATCCCCTCTTGCAGGAGATTGTGGCCGGGCTCCTGCTCGAGGAACGGGCGTGCGAGATTCACCGTCGGGTCGCGCGTGCACTCGAGCGCGAGGCCGGGGCCGAGGGGGCGCTGGCCTCGCGTGTCGCCAGTCACTGGGCCCGTGGCCGTGACTTCGAGCGAGCCATCGAGTGGGCTGCCAAGGCAGCGCTTGCGCTCGCCTCGCACAACCTTCGCACGGCCCGGCGCTGGTGGCGTCTCTGTGCACGGTTTGCCGCCGTGCGGGGCGAGGCGGGTCGGGTGGCGTTGGCGCGTGCGGCCGTGCGCCGGCTCGCCATTGGGGCTCAGAGTGGCATGAGCACGCCGGCGGCACGTTCGGTGGCTCGTCAAGGAGTGAAGGCGGCGCTTGCAAGCGGTGAGGCCTTGCTGGCTGCCGAGATTCTGGCGAGCGAGTCGCTCGTGCTTGCTCTGAGCGGCGAGGGGGCCGCGGCGTTGCGTGCGAGCCAGCGTGCGCTCGTGCTCGGGCAGCAGGATCCGGACCGCGCGGGGCGGCTGCGCCTGGAGGTCACGCACCTGCACGTGCTCTTTCTCCAGGGGGCGTTCGTGGAAATGCTCTCCCGCGCCGACGCCATCCTCGCCGAGTTGCCGCTGCTGGCGGACCCCGAGAGCCTTGCCGAATTGCCGGAAGATGCCGGGTTCGTGGTCTTGCTGCGGGTCCACGGGAGACTTGCCGTGGGACGACTCGATGAGGCGCGGCGCGACCTCGAGGGTCTGCTCGCCATCAAACCGCATTTACCGGCGGGCCAGGTCCGCTGCCTGGCTCTGGCGACCACCACCACGCTGGTGCTTCTCTCCGGGGATGGCGTCGAGCGGGCGCGGGTTGCCTGCGAGGAGGCGGTGGCGATCGCTGGCACGAGCCCGGCCCCGCTGCTGCGCGTGCTGGCACTCTGGGCCCGGGGGCTGGCCGCGATGTTGTCGGGTGACCTGCCCGCGTCCTCGGATCTTGACGAGGCGCTGCGGATCATCGAGGCCGAGTGTCCGGCGACGCGGATCCGCGCCGGCGTCATGGGGCGGATCGCTCTCCGCGATCTGGATGCCGGGCGAGCACTGGCGGCTGCGGAGACGGCCCGGCTGGCGTGGGCGCGGGCCAGTGCTGTTGATGACAGTTGGCTGATCCAGGGGGCACTGGTCCTGGCGCGGGTGTGCCGGCAGGCCCAAGCCGCCGGTGCCGACGGTGAAGCCGAGCGAGCCCTCGAGCGCGCGTTGCTGGTCGCTCGGGACGGCGGATACGCTGCCTGGACGCCGCAGCTTCTCGAGGAGATGTCGCTGCGGGCGGGTTTCCACGGTGACACCGTGCGCGCCGACCGCCTGCGGGTCGAGGCGCTGGCCGCATTCGTGGCGATCGGGGCCCACGGCCATGTCGCGCGTCTTCTCGCCGATGCGCCACGCTCGGAGTCGGCGGCATGAGCGAGGCCATTCCTTACGCCCGGCTACGCCTGCTCTACGAGCTCGGCTGCGAGTTCGTAGCGCGGCACGAACTCGAGGAACTCGTGCCGACCATCGTGCGCCGCTGCCGCCGCGTACTCGAGGCCGAGGGTGCGGCGGTTCTTCTGCTCGACGAGACGGGCGAGATGTTTACTGTTCCCTACGTCTCGCAGAATGATTCCGAGGTTGCGGAACGTCTGCGCGAGGTCCGTTTCCCGGCCGCCGAGGGCATCGCCGGGCTCGCCCTCCGGGAGCGCCGCTCTTTGCAGGTCGACGACGTCGCCAATCATCCCGCACACCATCGTGCCGTGTCTCGAGCCACCGGCATGCCGGTCCGCGCGATGCTGACCGTGCCGCTGTTCGCAGCCCGCGGTCCCCTCGGTGTTCTGCAGGTAGTCAATCCCAGGCGCGGGAGCTTCGCCGAGGGGGATCTCGCGTTTCTCGAGGCCCTCTCGGGCAGCGTCGCCGTTGCGATCGACAACGCCTGGCTCTACGCGCGGCTGCGTGAGTCCGAGGCCTCGGCCCGGGCCGAAGTAGGCGTGCTACGCCGCGATCTGCCACGCCGGACTCGCTTCCCGGAGATCGTCGGCGCGAGCCGGGCCATCCGCGAAGTGCTCGATCTGGTCGAGAGCGCAGCACCGGTGCGCCTGCACGTCCTCGTTCGCGGCGAGACCGGGACGGGCAAGGAACTCGTCGCTCATGCGCTGCACCGGGCCGGGCCGCGCGCCGATCGGCCGTTCGTCCCGGTCAACTGCGCAGCCCTGCCCGAGGGTCTGCTCGAGAGCGAACTCTTCGGTCACCGCCGTGGTGCCTTCACTGGCGCGATCGAGGATCGACAGGGTGTTTTCGAGGCGGCGGCCGGTGGGATGGTGTTTCTCGACGAGATCGCCGAGCTCTCGGCGGCGGCGCAGGCCAAACTCCTGCGCGTTCTCGAGGAGGGGGAGATCGTTCGTCTGGGCGAGACTCGGCCGCGACCCGTGAACGTACGCGTGGTCGCAGCAACCAACAAGAAACTTGACGAGGTGGTCGCGGCGGGCGGGTTCCGGCAGGATCTCTTCTATCGCGTGAGCGGCTTCTCCATCGCGTTGCCTCCGGTGCGCGAGCGCGGCGACGACGTCGTGCTGCTGGCGGGGCATTTCCTTGCTCGTGCCGCCGAGGCCCAGGGCAGGGCGGTGGCGGGGCTCGCCCCCGACGCGGTCGAACGGCTGCTCGCTCACGACTGGCCGGGCAACGTGCGCGAGATCCGCAACGAGATGGAGCGGGCGGTGGCGGTGATGGGGCCGGCGCGCGAACTGATTCACGCCGCGGATCTTTCCTCGGCTGTCAAGGTAAATTCAAGGAATCCCGTTGCGGCGCTGGTCGCGGCGCCGTCCCCACTCGCCGCCGCCGCTGCCGATTCAGACGGCGACCTGCGCGAGGCGCGGGCCCGGTTCGAGGCCGAGCTGATCGCGCGTGCTCTGCATCTCGATGGCGGCAACGTGTCGGCGGCCGCCCGCCGGCTCGGTCTGTCGCGGGTCATGCTGCACAAGAAGGTCCGTCGCTATGGATTGGGCCAATTCGGTCGAGGCCCCGGCAACGACCGATGAGTCGTTTGCGAGTCACATCCCTGCCGGCCGGCTCGATCGCGGGGTATGCAAGTCCAGAGTGTGCGCGCTGCCCGAGTTCGCACCTCCGGCGCACCAGCAGGGCAGTCGCGCCAGAAAGTGTCCAGGCGCTTGCACGGGCTACTCGAACTCGCGCCTCCAGCTCACCAGCGAGGTAGCCGGGCCAGGGTGCGCAGGAAGCGCGCGACGCGCGGCGTGAGCCGGCTGCGATTGTGGAGATCGCCGAGGCGGCGGATGGCCTCGGCACGGGTCGGGTAGGGATGCACGACGTCGGCGAGCGCGCCGAGCCGAAGGCCGGTGGCGAGGATCACCGCGAGTTCGCCGATCAGCTCGCCGGCGTGTTCGCCCACCACCGACGCGCCGACGAGGCGGCCCGTGCGGGGTGCCACGTGGGCGCGCACGAATCCGGTCCGGTCTCCTTCGGTGACCGCGCGGTCGTTGTCCGCGAAGCGTACCTCCAGAGTCTCGATCGGGAGGCCGCGCTGGGCCGCATCCGCGGGCAGCAGGCCCACGCTGGCGACCTCGGGGTCGGTGAACGTCGAGCGTGGGATGCGATCGGGCTGGAAGCGTGTCCGGCCGAAGAAGAGTGCGTTGCGCACGGCGATCCGTGCCGAGGCATCCGCGGCGTGCGTGAAGCGTTGGGCGAGGGTGACGTCGCCGACGGCAAGGACGCGGCGGTTCGTGGTGCGCAGGCGCGCGTCGGTCGCGATGCTGCCATCGGCGCGGACGTCAATGCCGGCGGTCTCGAGACCGAGCCCCGCGGTGGCGGGTCGGCGCCCGGCCGCGAGCAGCACGGCGTCGGCCGCGACCGAGTGGATCTCGCCACCCCCCTCGTATTCGAGCACGGCGCCACGCGGGTCGGGCCGGGCCCGGAGCAGTCGTGCCGAGGTCGCGATCCCGATGCCGTCGTGGCGCAGGGCCGCCTCGATGAGGGCGCTGACCTCGGGCTCCTCGCGCGGCAGCAGTCGGGCGTTGCGTTGCAGGATGAAGCAGCGGCAGCCGAGTCGGGAGAAAGCCTGCGCAAGCTCGCAACCGACCGGGCCGCCGCCGATGATCGCGAGACGCGCCGGAACCTGGTCGAGCGCAAAGATGCTGTCGTTGGTGTGGACCTCGATCTGCTCGAGCCCCTCGATCTGGGGCCAGACCGGGCCGGCACCCGTGGCGACGATGGCTCGCCGATAGCGCAGGCGCGTGCCGGCGACTTCGATCGAGTCGGCTGCGGCGAAGTGGCCCTCGCCGAGGAAAACGTCCACCCCCAGTTCGTCGCGAAAGCGCCGGGCTGCGTCGTGCGGGGCGATCGCGGCGCGCGTGCGACGCACCCGCTCCAGCACGCCGGTCGGCTTTGCCGCCGCGGAGAGCGAGGTCGCCCAGCCGAGTTCCGCGGCGCGGGCCATCTCCGTCGACCAGCGCGCCGAGCGGAGCAGGGTCTTCGAGGGCACGCAGCCGGCGTTGAGGCAGTCGCCCCCGAGGAGATGGCGCTCGACCAGTGCGGTGCGAGCGCCGAGTCCGGCCGCGGCTGCGGCGGCCACCAAGCCGCCCGAGCCCCCACCGAGCACCACCAGGTCGTAACGAGCAGGCGGCTCGGGATTGACCCAGTCGGCGGGATGAACGGCCGCGAGCAGCTCCCGATCCCACGGGTCATCGGGGTGGAGCAGGGCACCGGACAGGGTGCCTCGATGTTGGTTTCCACTCACTCTCTATGCGCGCCGACGCGCCCCTCCGCTCCAAGGTTTGAAACATGCAGGCAACCTTGGCAATCGGGAGCTAGGGTGGGCTTCACGAGCCGGGATCAACCCGTGCTTCCCGAAGCTGGGAGAGTTCTTCATGGGTAGTGCACTTGCCGAGCTTCCGCGCTGGGGGCAGAGCCCCTGGTACGACAACATTCGACGCGACATCGTGCGCGGCGGGCGCCTCGCCAAGATGATCGAGGAGGATGGCCTGCGCGGAGTCACCTCGAATCCGGCGATCTTCGAGAAGGCGGTGGGGGAGAGCAACCTCTACGACGACGCCATCCGCGACCTCGCCCGTGGCGGCGTGCGGGCGCCGGTCGATCTCTACGAGCATCTGGCCATCGACGACATCCAAGGCGCCGCCGACGTCCTGCGACCGGTCTACGACCGGACCCGTGGCCTCGATGGCTACGTCAGCTTCGAGGTTGGGCCCGATCTGGCGGCCGATACGGTCGCGACGGTGGCTTATGCGCGCCGGGTCCATGCCTGGATCGACCGTCCGAACGTGCTCATCAAGGTGCCCGGCACGCCCGAGGGCATGCCGGCGGTCCGCCAGCTGATCGCCGCGGGCATCAGCGTCAACGTCACCTTGCTTTTCGCGGTCGATGCCTGGCGCGCGTGCGCCGAAGCCTACCTCGCGGGTCTCGAGGACCGCCGCCGGGCCGGACAGCCGTTGCACGACGTGACCAGCGTGGCCAGCTTCTTCGTCAGCCGGATCGACGCGCTGGTCGATCGCTGGCTCGACGACGCGGCCAAGGGGGGCGCGGCCGGGGCTTCTGCTGCACGCGACGCCCTGCGCGGGCGGACGGCGACGGCCAACGCCGTCATCGCCTACCAGCAATGGCAGGATCTGATGGCTACGCCGCGCTGGCAGGCACTCGAGGCCGCCGGCGCGCGCCGCCAGCGACTGCTCTGGGCCAGCACCAGCACCAAGGATCCGGCCTACCCCAAGGGCAAGTACGTCGACGACCTGATCGCTCGAGATACCGTCAATACCATCCCCGAGGAGACGTGGAACTTCTACCGCGAGGGGGGACACCCCGGCGCAGGGCTGAATCGCGACTGGGAGGCCGGGCTGGCTCGCGCACAGGCGGATCTGGCGGCGCTCGCGGCGGCTGGAATCTCACTCGGCCGGGCGACCGACGAACTGCTCGTGGACGGTGTCGATAAGTTCGTCAAGGCGTTTGATACATTGCTTGCCGTGGTCGAGCGCAAACGCGACACGCTGGCGGCCTGAGCGTGGGCGCGAATGCCGTGACTGCACGCGAAGGGGTGGGGGATCTCGAGGCCGTGGCGCTGGCCGCGCTCGAGTTGGTGCGGGAGGACGACAGGCTCGGGCTCGGAACGGGCCGGGCGGCGACGGCGTTCGTGGCCGCACTCGGGCGGCGCGTGAAGGACGGGCTGCGGGTTGCTGCGCTGCCGACTTCGGGCACGACGGCCGTGTTCGCCCGGTCCCTGGGCATCCCGCTCCTCGATCCGCGTGAGGCTCCGCCGCTCCATCTGGTGGTCGACGGCGCCGACGAGGTCGCGCCTTCGCTCGATCTCATCAAGGGCTACGGCGGCGCCCTCGTGCGCGAGAAGATCGTGGCCTCGCTCGGCAAGCGCTTCGTCGTGCTGGTGGGCGAGGAGAAACTGGTCGCCCGCCTCGGCGAACGCGGTCGGATTCCGGTCGAGGTCCTGCCTTTCGCGACCGGTTTCGTCGCAGGGCGAGTGCGGCAGCTCGGGCTCGAGGGTGTGGTGCGACTTGCGGCCGGAGAGCCCTGGGAGACCGACAACGGCAACTGGATCCTGGATTGTCGGACGGCGCCGATCGCCGATCCGGCGGCCCTGGATCGCGAACTCGTGCAGATTCCCGGCGTGGTCGGCACCGGGATCTTCGCCGGCATGGCCGATCTGGTCCTGGTCGGTGCGGCAGCGGGTGTGCGGCGACTCGAGCGCTGCGGGGCGCGAGAAGCACGATGACGGAGGTCACCGCGCCCACGCCGAGCGACCTCACGCGGGCCACGGTACCGCGCCCCTGCGTACTCGTGATTCTCGGCGCGGCAGGCGATCTTGCGCTGCGCAAGTTATTTCCTGCGCTCTACAATCTCGACCACGACGGTCTGCTGCCCGATCCCTTCGCGGTGGTCGGACTTGCGCGCCGCGCGATCGATGCCGCAGCCTTCCGGGCGATGGTGCGCGAGGGCGTCGACCGGCATTCACGTCGAGCTCCCGAGGCCGAGACGTGGGATCGTTTCGCGCCGCGCATCCACTACGTCGAGGGCTCGTTCGACGACCCGGTCGCGTTTGCCGCGTTGCGCGGGCGCCTGGAGGCAATCGAGGCCGCGAGCGGGACCGAGTCCGAGTGGATATTCTATTTGTCGGTACCACCGACCGCGATCGTCGCCTGCGTGAAGGGGATGTCGGCCGCAGGTCTGCTGGTGCCGCGCGGTAGCGGCCAGGTGGGCGCCCGTATCATCGTCGAGAAGCCAGTCGGACGGGACCTGGCCAGCGCGCGTGCGATCAACGACGCCATCGGGTGCGAGATCGACGAAGCACGGATTTTCCGCATCGATCACTACCTCGGAAAGGAGACGGTGCAGAATATTGTGGTGCTGCGCTTCGCCAATTCGATTCTCGAACAGCTGTGGAACCAGAAATACATCGATCTCGTCCAGATCACGGTTGCTGAGAGTGAGGGCGTGGGCACGCGCGCGGGCTACTACGAGGAGGCTGGCGCGCTGCGCGACATGGTGCAGAACCACATCCTCCAGGTGCTCTGCCTGGTGGCGATGGAGCCGCCCTGGTCGCTGGCCCCGGAGGTCGTGCGCGACCACAAGATGGGCGTGCTCAACTGCCTCAGGCCAATGAATGCGGCCGAGGTCGAGCGCAACGTGGTGCGCGCGCAGTACGGCCCGGGCTCGCCGGGCGGGCACGACGTGCCCGGCTACCGGCGCGAGGACCGGGTGCGCCCGGATTCGACGACCGAGACTTTCGTCGGGATCCGCGCCTTCCGGGGGCAGGACGCGTTCGCCGAGCTCGGTGGTCACGTCGAGAGGCAGGGCGCGCTTGCTGACATCGACGATCTCAATGCCCAGAGGCACGTGGG
>SXGT01693459.1_pt1 | contig 36504 bp, 34 predicted proteins | sample 3176221 | NCBI WGS metagenome assembly SXGT01 (sample SAMN11356862, study PRJNA531348) | freshwater metagenome | isolation source: freshwater sample F1-120 | place: China: Fuxian Lake, Yuxi | collected 2017-12-25 | reverse complement strand
CGTCGTGATGATGGGCAGGGGCGAGCCGCTCCAAAACCTCGACGCCGTGCTCGACTTTTGCCACATGACGAACGACCCCGACGGCTTCGGTCTGGGTGCTCGTTCGATCGCGATCTCGACAGCCGGCTGGATCCCGGGCATCGACGCGTTAATCAAAGAGCCGATGCAGGTCAAGCTCGCGATCTCGCTGCACGCGCCCGATGATGCGTTGCGTTCCGAGTTGATGCCGATTAATCGCCGCTACCCGATCAAGGACCTGATGGCCGCTCTGAAGCGCTACCGCCAGGCCACGAAGCGTCGCATCTACGTCGAGTACCTCCTGCTCAATGAGGTCAACGATCGTGTCGAGCAGGCCGAGCGCCTCGCCGACCTGCTGTACGCCAATTTGCCGGGTGGGACGCACGTCAATTTGATTTGGTACAACCCGACCGGTTCGGGCATGACCGCCTCGGCGCCGGATCGCGTGGCGCGCTTTCAGGCCGTCTTGGAGAAGCGCAAGATCGAGCACACGCTGCGCCGCTCGAAGGGTGCCGACATCGATGCCGCCTGTGGCCAGCTGGCCGTTCACGGTATTCGAGAGGCAAAGCAGAAGGCGCGTGAGGAGCGAGCGCAGGCATGAGTTGGAGCCCACTCGACTGGGCCCGCAGCACGGGCATTGAGCCCGGCGCGCCAGGCACGCTCCCCCCGCTTGACCCCACGCCACCCGGTGGTGTGATCAGCATCGACCGCAGGGCCCAGCTGGCTCGCGTGCAACCAACGGCTGCCCTTGGTGCGATCGAGCTCGAGTTGCGCGCCGCCGGTTGGACGCTTGGTCCGCTACCCGAAAACTCGGAACGTATGCCCGTCGTCTCGGCCGTCGCGACCGATGCCTCGTCGCTGGCCGGGTCGGGCACTGGCTTTCTGTCGCACCGGTACGACGAGTCGTCGCAGGGTCTGCGGTTGCGCATCCTGCCGATGCCCGAGGCTCAGGCTGGTTGCGCCGTGCTGTTGCCCGACTTTACCCGCGGCATCGAGGCGCTCCGCCTGCTCGCTCAGCGCGACCGTCTGCCGGAGGAGACGCTGCTGCTCGACCGCAATGCCGCCGGGCTTTGGCTCAGTGCCGCCGAGGTTGGCTCGCAGACCGAATCGCTCTTGCGGCCTGAGGACGCTCTCTTGTTGATGGTTGCGCAAGGTGCGTCGGGTGTCGCCTCCGAAAACATCGCCCGCGCCGCAGCCACTCTCACCGACCTTGGCGCCGAGACGCTGGGCCAGGATGTTGCGCAGGCGTGGGCTGCGACCCGCGAACGTGTTGTCACTGCCACCCCAGCACTCGTGGCAGCCGGTTGGGAGTTTGAGCGCCGCGAGGCACGCCGCACGTGGAGCGATCCAATCGCCGAGGCGCGTCAGTCTGGCTCGTGGGTCGGCATGGAGGCAACGGGTGCAAACGCGCACTCCGTGCTGTTGCGCGCACGTCGGCTGTCAGCCGCAAGCTGAAGGTCGGCGATACTGAGGGTATGCCCACCTTCGAACGCTCCATCGAAATCGCCTCTCCGATCCAGTCCGTCTACGACTTCCACCTCGACACGCGCAATGCCGCGCGCATCGCGTCGGACGGCCAAGAGTTCGTCTCGATCACCGGCCAGTTTCCACTCGTCGAGGGTGGCGAGGTTGAGTTGAAGGTCAAGATGAAGCCCATGCCCGGCACGCAGACGTGGCTCGTGCGCGTCACCGAACTGGCCGAGCCCGTGTTGGTCGTCGACGAGATGCTGAAGGGCCCGTTCGCGAAGTTTCGCCACGAGCACCGCTTTGCCCCGAACGCGCACGGCGGCACGATTCTGACCGACCACATCGAGTGGGCGCTGCCGGGTGGCGCGGCCGGACGCCTCGTCGCTCCCATCGCCGCCAAGTTGATGGAGAAGTCGTTTGTCGAGCGCCAGGCCGCCACGAAGCGGATCCTCGAGGCAGACGCAGCGGCTCAGTCGTAATCGGCCCAACCGCTGCGCCATACTCTGCGCATGCCGATCTTTGAGGGTTGCATTGACATCGACGTGCCGATCGAGGCCGTCTTCGCGTTTCATCTCGACACGCGCAACGTGCCGAGCGTCACGCCGCCCACGCAACAGGTGACGGAAATCGGAGGGACCTTCCCGCTCGTCCTCGGCGCCGAGGTGCAGATGATGATTCGGCAGGACCCCATCCCCACGGCTCAGCCGTGGAAGATCCGGGTGACGGCACTCGAGGAGCCGACGCTGATCGTCGACGAGCTGCTCGACAATCCGAATTTCGTCCACTTCATCCACACCCACCGCTTCGCCCCCAATGCGACGGGTGGCACGACACTGACGGACCACATCGACTGGGAGATGCCGAACTCGATGGCGGGCCGTATGGCCACCCCCATCGCCAAGGGCATCCTCGAGAAGGTCTTTACGGCGCGCCAGGAACGGACGAAGGCGCTGCTCGAGGCGAAACACGCCGGTAGCGTGTAAACCGTTCGGCGAGCGTCGTTCCAGTCGGGCCGCCCCGAACGTGGAACGTCTCCCACTCGACCAAGACGGCCACTCCAGGCCACCCGTGATCCAACGCGGACATGACAAGTGCGCACTTGTCATGTCCTCCTAGAGTCGCGCGTTGAGGCTAGGCGGACACCACAACCGCGCGGTTGTGGTGTCCGCCTAACCCAAGAAGTCGAGCAGCACAGGGCTCGGCAGCAGGCCGGCCTCGGCACCACGCTCGAGCAGCGCGGCGACGGCCTTGCGGCCCTGCTCGCCATAGTCAAGCGTGAGGTCGTTGACGTACATCGCGACGAAGTGGTCGCTGAGCTCGGGCGCGATGCCGCGGCCGTACTCGATCGCGTAGGCCAGGGCCTCCTCGCGGTGCTCGAGGCCCACGGCTACGGCCTCCTTGAGGACGGCTGAGAGGTCGAGCGCGCGATCCTCGGGCACGTCGCGACGCATCGCGACGGCGCCGAGCGGCAACGGCAGGCCGGTGTCGCCCTCCCACCACGCGCCGAGATCGAGCACGCGCTTGAAGCCCTCCTGCTCCCACGTCAGCTGGCCCTCGTGGATCACGACGCCGGCGGCGACATCGCCCAAGGCAACGGCATCCATGATCGCCTCGAAGTCGAGCTGAACCGGCTCGAAGGCCGGCAGGGCCAGGCGGGCGGTGAGAAACGCGGTGGTCTGCGGACCGGGCACCGCGACGCGCTGGCCGGCGAGGTCGGCAGGTGCGAGATCGGTCGTCGCGATCACGACCGGGCCGTAGCCCTCGCCGAGCGAGGCGCCGTGGCCGAGCAGGCGGTACGTGTCCTGCACGCCGGGGTACGCGCCGACGGACATAGCGGTCGCCTCGAGGCGGCCCTCCGTGGCCCAGGTGTTGAGCGTCTGGATATCGGCCGGCACGAGCTCGATCTCGAAGCCGCGCAGGTCGAGCGCGTTCTCGGCGATCGCCCACACCATAAAGGCGTCATCGGGGTCGGGACTATGGCCAACACAAACGTTCATCGGTGCTCCAGCGATCGAATGCAACGAGCCTACCAATGGTGACTTTCGGTCGCGCAGCGCACACGGACGCGTCGGGCCAGGCTTCGGAGCATGAGCGAACACGGCATCATCCCGCCCAGCCCACAGCATCGTGACGAAGAGGTCGTGCAACACGTCCTGCGCGAGGTTGGGGCTGGCCGTCCACTCCACGACGTGATGGAGGATTCCTACGTCGTCAATCGCCTCGATGAGGGCTCGCATGATCGCGTGCTCGACCACCCCGAGGTGACAGAGGCCGTTGGCGCCGAGATCATCGCGGAGATGCGTCGCCTGCTCGACAACTAGGTCAGCGACGCAGTCCTGCTCGCGCGAGCGCGAGCAGGACAGGCGTCGGGTCGATCAGTTTTGCCACCACGAGGTCGTCACCGGTGACGCGTGCATCGACCACGGGCATCAGCACGTCGCGAATCGGTGTGACCTCCTGCCATTCGAGATGGCCTTCGAGGACGCAATCGCGCAGATCATCGGCTATCACACGCGCAATCGCCGGGGCATCGCAGGTGACAAAGGCGGCTTCGGCGAGGATGCGATAGTCGAGCTCGCGTCGCCCCTGACGGTCGGCACCAAGGGCGATAATCGCGGCACCGGGCGCCACCCAATCGGCGCGCAGCGCCGGATCGCGGGCGTTCGTGGCGGTCACGATCAGCGACGCATCGCGCACAGCGGTGGGAGCATCGCCCACGAGACGGCCGAGGTCTACGGCCTCGGCAGCGACGAGCGGATCGGGATCGTGGATCAAGACCCGCTCGATCGGCAATGCCTCAGTGAGTGCCTGGATGGCGAGCCGCCCCAGCGGCCCGGCCCCCAACACGCCGAGCGTGACGGGCTCGTCGCGCAGCATGCGTGGCGCCACCAGTGCCGCGGCGGTGACGGCAGCAATTCGCGCCGCGGAGTCCGCCGCAAACGAGCCGATCACGACGCCCTCGGGGTCGATCACCGTGCAGGAACGCGAGGCCGTGCGACGCCCACCAGCGGTGATCAGCACCGCGCGATAGCCATCGCCATCGATCGTGGTGGTGACTCCCGTCCAGCCATCGTTACGCAGCATCACCTGCGGGGCGGGGAGGTCCTCGAAATCGTCGGGCTCGGCGAGCAGAACCGCAAGCGTCAACTCGCGCACCCGCGCGGGCTTGAGCTTCGCGATCGCCTTCTCTACGTCGACGCCAGCCATCTCAGTCCAGGGCGTTGTGCAAGACCACAACGGCGAGCGCCTCGAGGGCCACGCGGCTATCGCCGGCCAGTTCCGTCACGGCTGCGACCACGCACGGGCACTCGGTGGGAATCTGGGTGGCGAGCGTGGCTAGAGCCGCAGCCAGCCGCTCGCCAAAGCCATCGAGCGCTAAATCAGAGGCCGTCTCGAGCGCCGCGCGCGAGCCAAAGCCGATCGATTCGGCAGGATTGCCCGCCGCCGCCGCGAGCAAGAGTCCTCGCCGCGCCGCCGCATTCAGCTCGTCCTCATCCATCGCCAACTCGTCGAAAACGCAGGCCACGAGGACGGCACTCGCAGCCGTCGCCCACTCCGTTTCGGGCAGCTCTGTGAGCGCCTCTTCAATGGCTGCAACGTCGTGCATTCGTTGCAGAGTAGCCGCCCTCTGTCAGCGAAGCCCGAGCGCCGTCCGCAACGCGCGCGTCTGGCGTCGAGCGACAGTGAGTGTCGTGCCACTTGCGTCGGATAGCCGCGCCTGGACTCGGCCCTCACCAATCGGATCGAGTGCCGCAACCTGCGCGAGATTGACGATCTGAGAACGGTGAATCCGCAGAAAGGTCGTCGGCAGCTGGTTTTCGAGCGCTCGCAAAGAACGCATGCAGGGCAAGCGGCGCCCGTCCGTCAGCGCAAGTGTCGAATGATCCCGGTCGGCCTCGGCATACGCAATCTCGCCCGGGTCGATCAGCAGCGTCTCGCCCTCTGCACCGAGCACGGGAATCCGCAGCTCGCCGGCCTCACCCGGGGCCGACCCCGCTCGAATTGCCGCCACCCGCCGCACAGCAGTGACGAGCCGATCCTGCCGTACCGGCTTGAGGAGATAGTCGACCGCCTCGACCGAGAAGGCCTGGATCGCACGGTCGTCGTGCGCGGTGACAAACACGACCGTGGGTCGGTTCGGTAGCGCCGCGAGCTTCTTTGCCGTCTCGATGCCTCCCGCACCACCCGGCATCGAGATATCGAGAAAGACGACGTCGTAGGCCATGCGGTCGGCGAGGACCAGCGCCTCGCGTGCGCTCGCAGCCTCGCCGGCGACCTCGATTCCATCGATGCCACCCAGCAGGTGACGCAACTCTGAGCGCGCGGGCGTCTCGTCGTCGACGATCAAGGCAAGCAGGGTCATGCCGCGTCCTGTTCGGCCTGTGGACGCTCGATAGGTACCAGCACGCTGACATGCGTGCCAAAGAGCGGCGAACTCGCAATCCGCAGCCGCCCCAATTCGCCGTAGTAGACCTGAATCCGGCGGTGCACCGAGGCGAGCCCGAGGCCCGCCCCACCCGAGCCATAGCCCGGCTCGAGCACGTGCTCGGCGTCGGCACGCGAGATACCGCGGCCGTTATCGCGGACGATCACCCGGAGTCGACCAAAGCGCACGTCGGCCCGCACCACCACACGCAGGGGCTGGTCGGTCTTGCCGTGCTTGATCGAGTTCTCGACGAGCGGCTGCACGATAAACGGCGGCACCATCACGTCATTGGCGGCAGCGCTGATCCGGCGCTCGATCACGAGATCGCTTCCAAAGCGCGCCTGCTCGAGTTCGAGGTAGGCCTCGACGTGCTCCAACTCCTCCGCAAATGTGACAAACGTCGACGGCGCGCGGAGCGTCGCGCGGCAATACTCGGCGAAGGTCGTCACGAGACGACGCGCATCGTCGGGCTGGGTGCGAATGAACGCCGCGATCGTGTTGAGCGCATTGAACAAAAAGTGCGGCTCGATCTGGGCCTGAATCGCTGCCAGCTCGGCCGACGCACTGGCCCGAGCATGGACCTCCAACTCGCCCGCCTCGAGCGCCGTCGAGACGAGGCCGCACAGCGACTCGACCACAGCGCGCTCACGATCCGAGACCGAAAGCGCACCTTCAAAGAAAGCTATCAGCGAACCAACCACGCGGCCACGCACCACGAGCGGGCCAACCACCGCCGAGCGCAACGGACACTGTGAGTCGCAGCCGTGCTGCCAGCCAGCGGGCAATCGCGCCACGCGCGCCTCGGCCATTGCCTGCATCGCGCCAGGCGGTGCGGTCGTACCGTCACCATGATGGTCGGCGGCAAGCCCGACATGGGCAAGGACGTTTTTTCGATCAGAGATCGCCACCGCGGCATACCCCAACCGCTCCTGTGCCTCCGTCGCCAACAGCAGGGCCGCAGCCGGCGACAAGCCATCGTGCAGGACCGGCGTGGTAATCGCCACGACCTCGAGGATCGCGCCTGCGGGACCCGTCCCAAAAACATCGGTCGGACGCACGGCTGTGCGAATCAAATTGAGCGCCAGCACCATCAGGAAGGTTGTGATGGCGATAACGGGAACAATCGCAATCGCGCGAACGTCCCACCGCGAAAAACCCTCAAGAGCAAGACCCACAATGCCGGCCTGCAGCAGCCCGAGTGCGGCCGCCGCCAGCATCGGTCCACGGATGTCCGCCCAGTGCCGCCGACTCGCCCGCGCCGACGCGCCACGACGACTCGAAACCCAGGTAAAAGCCGCCTCTCGGCGCGGTTCGTCTTGCTCCGGAATGCTCACGTAGGTTGATGCTAGCCGGGTGCAAGTGGGATCGCAGTCAGAAACAGAGACGACCGGTATCATGGGTCGCCGGTACCAATGGCTAACTCGATCCCCGTCCGCGACCGTCCCCGCCCGACTCCACGCAAGCGGAGGCCGCCCCGTAATCATGCGCGCAGGCGCCAAATTATCGTGCTCGTGGTCGCCGTACTGGCCGTACTAACCGTCGTCCATGGCCTCTCGTTCCGAGGCGACGTCGCCCCTGGCGTCAATGTCCACGGCATCGATATCGGAGGCCTCTCGTCCGCCGACGCCAAAGAAGTCCTCCGCGACAACCTGTCCCCGCAGCTCGACAAGAACGTCATCGTCACCCTCGATTCGCAGACCGCGGCGATGAACCCCGCCGAACTCGACGCGCGAATTGACATCACAGAGACCGTCGATCGAGCGATGCGCACGGGTCGCCTGCGCTCACTGCTCTTGCCATTCGTGTACTCAGCGAGCGTCGACCCGTCGATCATTACTCCCGTTCAGCCACGTATACCCGCCAACTTGCGCCTGATAGCCGAGCCGGCTCGGTCTGCGACCGTCCGCATCTCCCAAGGCAAGACGACGATCTCACCCGCCCGCGATGGCCATTCGATCTCGACCCGAGCGATTCTGCTTGCCGCCGCCCAGGCTGCGCTCGCTGGTCAGCGCAAGATCAAACTGACCTCCACAACCACCAAGCCTGCCATCTCGACAGCAGACGCGCGGGCTGCCGCCGCCTCGGCCGAAGCGCTGGCCTCGGCACCCGTCGCCCTCAATTCCGATGGCAATCGCGTTGGCGCCCTTTCAACCGCGACATTGCAGGCGGCTGTGATGGTTCGCAACGAGGCTGGCAAGGCAACCGTGGCCTTTAACCCACAAAAACTCGCGCTTGCCATCGACGAGGCACTCGGCAACCGCATCCGAGAACCCCAGAATGCAGCCTGGGACACGAACGGTACGCGCGCTTGGGTCGAGCCAGCCAAGGACGGCATCGCGTTCGAGCCGCGGGCAGCAGCCGACGCTGTCCGCGCGGCAGCCCTTGCCGGTGGCTCCCGTCAGGCGGATATCGAGCTCATCCGCGTCGCGCCAAACCGGTCCACTCAGGAGGCCGAGGAGTTCGAGATCACCGAGAAGGTCGCGGGAGCAATCACGGAACTCGGTGACTCCTCCTCGAATCGGACTCACAACGTGGCGCTGATGACCGAGATCCTCGACAACCGGCTCGTGATGCCGGGCGAGACGTTCTCCTTCAACGACGCGGTCGGCCCACGCTCGCCGGAGCGCGGCTTTCTTGAAGGGTTGGCGATTGTCGACGGGCTCATGATTCCATCGATCGGCGGTGGCGTCTGCCAGGTCGCGACGACCCTCTACGACGCCGCCTTTGCGATGGGATTGCAGATTGTCGAACGCCGTAACCATGGCTTCTACATCCCGCAATACGGCCTCGGTATGGATGCCACCGTGTCTTGGCCCGACCTCGATCTTAAGTTCAATAACAACACGTCCCACCCAATCCTGATTCGCGCCACCTCCGATGCCAGCACGATGCTCGTCAACCTCTACTCGGCGCCAAGCGACGGCCGCACGGTCGAGACCAGCGTCAGCGACCGCTACGAGATCAAACCGCCAGAGAAGCGCTACATGGAAGACCCGTTTGCGCCCGCCAAGCAGATCATCCAATACGTCGACGGGCAAGAAGGCTTCGCCGTCGACGTGACCCGCGATGTGACCCGCGACGGCGAAATCCTCTCACACGACGTCTTCGTCTCGACCTATTCGTCCCAGCCCGCTACCTACATCGTCGGCCCGGGTGCATTCCCACCCGGCGACAACGTGCTCGAACCGCCGCCGTATGGCTGGGTCAGCCCGTACGACCCCAACCCGCCCAAGCCCGTCTTTTAGGTCACAGGCCCGGAGGACGCGCGAACGGAAAGCGTCGGCGCGATCACGATGCGACGCTCGTTTACCTCGCCCGCAAGATGGTCGACCAAAAAACCCACCGCACTGCGTGCGGCTCGGTCGACGCTCCAGTTGACACTCGTCAGCGGCGGGTCGACCAGTCGCGAGAGTGGATGATCGTCGAAGCCAACGAGCGAGATGTCCTCCGGCACACGCAGCCCCAGCTCGCGACAGCCGTGCAGCACGCCGTAGGCCATCGAGTCGGACAAGCAGAAGACTGCCGTCGGCCGATCCGCGCGCGACAGCACCTCGAGGGCTAACGGTCGCGAACCATCGAGCGAGTAGGCGCAGGGCACAAGCTCGCAGCGCAGGCCCAAGATCGCTGCCTGCTCGCGTACGGCCCGCTCCGAGGGTCGATCGGGCGACGAGTCGACCGCCCACGACAACACCGCGATGTGCTCGTGCCCGAGGGCGTGGAGGTGGCGCAGCACCTCGCCCACGCCGGTGGTCTGGTCAAACGCCACCTCCCCTACAACCTCGGCGCCCGCCAGCCGCCCACCAATCGTGACGCTCGGCAGGTGTGCTGCGAGCTCGACCCAGTTACCCCCGGCTGGGCCCACGGGCGCGACAATCAGGCCATCGACCCGTTGGGCCGCTAGGCGCTGAGCGAGCGCGAGCTCTTCGGCAGGACTGCCATCTGCATCTGCCAGCAACGTATGGAGACCGTGGCTGCGCAACTCGCGCTGGATCGCGTGCGCGAGCGTCTGCTGCCAAAAATCGGCGAGGCTGCCGACGAGCAGGCCGATCGTGCCGGTGCGCCCGCCACGCAGCGCGCGGGCGACTGGATCGGCGATGTAGCCGAGCTCGTCGGCCTTGGCTTGGACGCGCTCGATCGTGGCCGCCGACATCTGTTCGCCACGCAACGCATACGACACTGCCGTCACCGATAGGCCCGTTTCCTGGGCAATCTGGCGGATCGTTGGTCGCTTTGCGGGAGTCGCCATGGGTGTCAGCGTAGCGCCCCCCATACCGGGTAGGTCTTGACAGCCGACAATCCTCGCTTCATAGTCAAGTGTAACGATTCAGTTTATCGTTTCAGATTTTAGTACAGGGAGACTAGTTTGAGTACGGAAGACGCCCCGACTGGCACACCTTTGAGCCCCGATGAGTGCGTTGCGATCGCCGAGGGGATCGGAGCCCAGCCGCACGTCTGGCAGCCCCTCGTCAACCACCAGCCCGGCATTCGCCATTACGAGCGCATCGTCCACGAAGACTCGCACGAGATCTACATCATCTCGTGGGTCGACGACCACGACACGGGCTTCCACGACCACGACATCTCCTGCGGAGCGGTGCACGTGGTGGAGGGTGGCATCTTCGAGGAGCGCTTGGGCTTTGGCGGTGGACACCTCGAACGACTCGTCGAGCCCGGCGAGACGATCCGCTTTGCACCCTCGTACATCCACCGTTTTCGTCCTAAGGACGGCATTCCTACAACGTCGATCCATGTCTACTCGCCACCGCTCCGCACGATGGGTGCGTATCACCAAGGCGAGGATGGCGCATTGATCCGAACGCCGATCGATGGTGAGGCCGAGCTCGTCAACCTCGACGCCTAGCCCCGGCTCCCCCGCGCCTTCGTTTGTACTGCCGGCTATCTAAGGCGACATTTTGGGCCCGGGCCCAAAATGTCGCGTCGGCTTACGAAGCGCCTGCAAATCCGGCCACGAGCGCGTGTTGACGATGTCGTCCGCCGTCGCCCAGCCACGCCGCGCACAGTCGACGCCGTAGCGCAGCACGTCGATGCCGGCAGGATGGTGCGCATCGCTCGAAATGCAGATCTTTACGCCCGCCGCGATCGCCGCTCGCACGTGCTCGGGTCGTAGGTCGAGCCGTTTCGGATTGGCGTTGACTTCGAGAAATGTGCCGGTGCGCGCACACGCCTCAATCAGTGCCTCGACGTCGAGGTCGTACGGCTCGCGTCCATCCAACAGGCGCCCCGTCGGATGGGCGATCACATCGACAGATGGATGCTCGGCGGCTGCAATCATGCTGGCCGTCAGCGCGTCGCGACCTTGGCCACGCCGACCATGCGCCGAGGCAACGACCCAGTCGAGCTCGGCCAACACCTCGTCGGGCAGATCCAACAGACCGCCGGGCATAATGTCCACCTCGATGCCGGTCAGTAGGTAGAAGCCTTTGCTGAGCAGCGGCTTAGCGGTCCTCTGCACCACCTTCATGTTGGCCACGGTCTTGTCGGCATCGAGACCAATCCCCATCCCGACGGCCTTCGAGTGATCGGTGATCGTCAGGTACGAAAGTCCCCGCGCGATCGCCGCCTCGGCCATCACGCGCGGCGTGCCATGCCCGTCGGAGGCATCGGTGTGCGCATGGACGTCGCCCTGCAACTCGGAGAGCGCGACGAGGATCGGCAACGTGCCAGCCGCCGCAACCTCAATTTCGCCCTGGTTCTCGCGCAACTCGGGCGGGATCCACTGCAGGCCGAGCTGTCCATAGACCTCTTCCTCGGTGGCACAAGGGACGGCATCGCCACCGACGACCGGAGCAAACCCGTGCTCGGAGAGGCTCAAGCCCTGGCTTCGTGCTCGCTCGCGCAGGGCCACGTTGTGCGCCTTCGAACCAGTGAAGTGCTGCAAGAGCGAGCCCCACTGCGCAGGCTCGATCACCCGCAGATCCACCTGCATCCCATCGTGCAAGACGACCGAGGCCTTCGCATCGCCAAGCGCCGTAACGTCCTGCACACCAGGGTGTTCGGCAAAACGCTGGAGGATCGGCGCCGGGTCGTCCGAGGCGGCAACGAGATCGACGTCGCCGATCGTCTCCTTGCGACGACGCAGCGAGCCGGCGATCTCGGCTGCCACGCAACCAGGCTCGGCACGCAACATCGCCACCAGTGCCTCGGCTCGCTCGAGTGCGTGGTCGAGCAGGATCACGTGCTTACGCGGACCGCCCCCGGCCTGCAACGCTTCGAGAATCCCCGCCTCCTTCTTCTCGCCGAGCCCCTTCAACTCGCGGATGTGCCCCGCCTCGCAGGCAGCCTTGAGCGCGTCGGTAGAATCGATCCCCAGCTCGGTGTGGAGCCGTTTGGCGGTCTTTGGTCCAACGCCCGGCACCCGCATCATCTCCACCAGACCGTCTGGATAGACAGCCCGCAACTTCTCCAGCGCAGCCATCGTGCCCGTCGCCAGCAACTCGTCGACCTTGGTCGCGATCGTTCCACCAATATCGGCGAGCTCCGTTAGGCGTCCCTCGGCTGCCATCCGCTCGATCGACTCGGGCGCCGACCGAAAGCGTTCGGCCGCCTTCCGATACGCAATTACCTTGTAGACGACTGCCCCATCGAGCTCGGACAGGCTCCCGAGCAGATCGAAGAGGTTCGCGATCTCCGAGTTACGCATGGCTACCAACGCCTGTAATCATCGCTACCACCACGCCGCATCGCATACCGGCAACGTCGCAGAACGAGCGAACATGTGCAAGCCCCACCCCCGTACCTGCGGCATGATGCAACGCAATGAGCAGCCATGCCACAGAGCGTTTCGTCGTCTGCCTGCCGACCTATAACGAGCGTGAGAACCTCGAGAACATAATCCAGGCGCTTGCCGTCGCGCGAGAACGTGCGACGATCGCTGGCGACGTGCTCGTGATCGACGATGGTTCGCCCGATGGCACGGGCGAGATCGCCGATCGTCTGGCCGTCGAGCACGACTGGGTGCACGTGCTCCATCGCACAAAGAAGGAGGGCCTCGGACGGGCATACCTCGCAGGCTTCCACTGGGCCCTCGAGCGTGACTATGACTACATCTGCGAGATGGACTGCGATTTTTCGCACGACCCTGGCCGCGTGCCCGACTTGGTCGCGACCGCACAGCGCGGAACCGACCTCGTGCTCGGCTCGCGCTACACGCACGGTGGCGGCGTGCGCGACTGGTCGTTGCTGCGCCGGACAATCTCTCGCGGTGGCTGCCTCTATGCGCAGGCCTTCCTCCAGCTCGGCGTCCACGACCTGACCGGCGGTTTCAAGTGTTTCCGGCGAGCAGTGCTCGAAGCGATCGATCTCGACGCCGTGACCGCGGAGGGCTACGCCTTTCAAATCGAGATGACGTACCGCACGTCGCTGCTCGGCTTCCGAATCCAAGAGATCCCGATTACGTTTACCGATCGGGTTGCTGGTGGGTCGAAGATGTCGCGTCGCATCGTCGCCGAGGCGTCGTGGCGGGTTCCCTCGCTGCGCCTGCGCGCGCTGCGGCACGAGCTGCCTCGCAGTTGAGGTCCCGCCTACGTTTAGGTAACCGCCAGAACCGTAGTTCTCGCGTAGTGTTCGAGCGATGCGCACGGGCACCGTTGTAGGACTGATCATCACCATTGCCGTTGGTGTAGTGGCGATTGGTGGCGTGCTCGTCACGCGAGCCTACGCCGACCGTCCCGTCGTCGAATCGGTCTCGCCCGGCCCGGGCACAACGGTCAACGGCTCGACGCCGATCCGTGTCGTTCTCCGCTCTTCCGATGCCGCTGCAACCGTTGCCATCACCGTCGATGGCACCGACGCGACCGCGCAAGCCACCAAGACAGCGAGCGGCTACGTGCTGGCGATGCCGAAGCTCGTCGATGGGCCGCACGTCGTGACTGTGCACGTCACCTCTTCCGACCTGATCGACGACACCGATACCTACCAATGGACATTTTCGACGGATGCCACAGCACCAACCTTGACCGCTACCACTGTCGCGAAGTGGACGGACAGCGCCGTGATCGACGGCACCTCCGAGCCCGGCGCAACCATCACCGCCTCGTGGCAGGACGGCGAGGTCGTCACCACCGCGGACACAGCCGGCCAATTCTCGCTAACACCTGTGATCCCCGACGGCAAGACGCCGGTAACGCTAATCGCAGCCGACGCCGCGGGCAACGAGACGCGCGCCTCCCACGTGATGCTGATCGACAGTGGCCGCCCCGCCATCAAGATCGCGGGCGTCGATGAGTGGGTCCGCGACACGAATCACCCAACGGTCTATGCCTTCGTCGACTCGGCGAGCCCAACCACGATTGCCGCCAAGATCAACGGTCAGGACGCCGAGGTCACGCCGCTCTCGATTGGCTACACGATCGAGACCGGCCAGTTGCCGCAGGGCACCTCGGAGTTGACGCTCGAGGTCACCAATAGCCTCGGGCATACGACCACACGTTCCAAGCAGATCAACATCGATTCGACGGAGACGTTGACCAACAACCTAACGCTCGCTCCGGGTGCCCGCGGCCAAGACGTGGCGCGCCTGACCCGGCGTCTAAGGGTTGCACGCGTCTGGGAAGGCAAGCTAAGCTGGACCTATAACGCCAAGGTCGTTGCGGCGGTCAAGGCGTTTCAAAAAGAGTCCGGCATGCCTGAGGACGGCATTACCCGCCCCGCGTTGCTCTCACAGACCGCTGGCAAGATCGTTGTGATCGTGGGTAAGTTCGTGCTCAACCTCTACCTCGATGGCAAGCTCGTCAAGCAGTACCCGATCGCCGTCGGCCAGCCGGCGTACCCGACTCCGACGGGCAATTTTGTGGTGACGGAGCAGATCGAAAATCCGGCGTGGACCCCCCCAAATTCGCCGTGGGCTGCCGGTCTCGAGCCGGTTCCACCAGGGGCCAACAACCCGCTGGGCACCCGCTGGATCGGGACGTCAGCACCCTTGGTCGGCATCCATGGCACACCATCGGATTGGTCGATAGGCACGGCGGCCTCGCACGGCTGTATTCGGATGCACATATCTGATGTCGAAGACCTCTTCGAACGAGTCACCGTCGGCATGCCGGTCGAGATCAAGCCCTAGCGACACAGACATCGCGTGGTGCCCAACGCGTAGACACGACAGGCGGACACCACAAGTGCGCACTTGTCATGTCCGTACTCCATAGCCAATCGTTGTTGGCCTCAGGCGAGGTGGTCCCAGCCGCGCAACGCATCGTTGGCGCCTTCGCCGGTAAAGCGCACGCTCGCTGGCCCTTCCGCGACGTGCCCGATCACCGTCAGAGGGACGCCACAGCGTTCGGCGTCATCGGCTGCCAGCGCCATTACGAGCTCGTAGTCCTCGCCGCCTGTCGCTGCCAAGACGCCTGGGGCGAGCCCGAGGGCACGCGCGATTGGTGGCGTGTCGTCGTGTATCGGCAGCGCGTCGAGGTCGACGTGGAGTTGCACACCACTGCGACGAGCGAGTCGCCGCAGGTCGGTGGCGATGCCGTCGGAGACATCCATCATCGCGTGGACAAATGGTGCGAGTGTCTGGCCCTCCGCAAGCCGCGGATGCGGGCGGCGATGCCGCTCAACCGATTCGATCGCGCCCGGGAGATCACGGAGTGCGGGGTCGCTCAACACGGCGAGCCCCGCGGCCGACTCGCCAAGCGTGCCCGTGACGGCAATCACGTCGCCGGGCTGGGCGCCGACCCGGCCCGGTGGTGGTGTCGCTGCGCGGCCGATCACGCTGACTGAGATGGATAGGCCCGAGCCGCGTGCCACATCGCCACCCACGATGGGACACCCGTAGGTGCGTGCACAGGCACCAAGCCCGGCGTAGATCGGCTCAGCATCGGCCGCATCGCCCTCGCCGAGGATCAACGAGACGAGCGCGCCAATCGGTAACGCTCCCATCGCCGCGAGGTCAGAGAGGTTGACGACGAGCGCCTTCCAACCGACGTCGTACGGCGACGAAAAGTCGCGCCGAAAATGGACGCCATCAACCTGCGGATCGACGGTCCAGACCAAGTCGGGGGCGAGCACGGCTGCGTCGTCACCAATGCCCTGCAGAATCTCGGACGATGAGCCGTCAACGAGCGAGGCGAGGTGCGCGATCAGGGCGTCCTCGTCGGCGTACGCCGTTCCCTCTCCCCATCCAACCTGCTCTGGCATTGCCGTCCCGTCGTCTCGCTTCCCAAGCGGATGGTACCCTGATGGCGCGGCTTGGTACCATCTGATGAGCGAATTACATCTCCCCACCAGTGTTGTCTACCCCGGCTCAGCCGGGTCGTATACGTCTGAAGCGGCCGAGCGCCTATACCCCACGATCGAGGCGACCTCGGCAGGATCGTTTGCCGGTGTCTTCGCCGCGGTGCATGACGGCTCGGCCGAGCTCGGCGTCTTGCCGATCGAGAACACGCTCGCCGGCATCGTTGCCGATACGTGCAACCTGATCGCTGATGGCACGCTGCCGATTGTCGCCGAGACGATCATTCACATTCCTCATTGCCTTGCTGGCCTGCCCGGCTCAACCACTGCCGGCGTGGTACGGATCCACTCACACCCAGTCGCCTTGGCTCAATGCCGCGTGTTTCTGGATCGTGGCTTCGAGGAGATTGGTGCGTCCACGACCGCTGATGCCGCGCGCATTGTGGCCGAGCACGGCGATCCGACCTGGGCCGCGATTGCCTCGCCGACAGCGGCGCGACGTTACGGACTAGAGATTCTCGAGAGCGACATTTCTGATCATCCGGAGAACATGACGCGCTTCGTGGCGATTGCCCGCACGCCGCTCGCCTACACCGAGGGTGTCGCCTGGAAGACCGCGTTACGCCTCGTCACGGGCCACCAGCCAGGCGCGTTGCACGATGCGATTGAGCCGTTGCGGTACCACAAGGTCAACATGGTGTCGCTGCATTCGCGCCCGATCCCAGGCGAACCCTGGCGCTACCAGTTCTTGATTGATATCGAGGGCCATCAGGACGATCCTGCGATCGTGCGCGCACTCGACGATGTTCGTAGCCGCTCGGCCGTGCTCGTCTGCTTGGGGTCATTTATGGCCGCCGAGCACCCCGACGCGCCGTGAGCAACCGCGCGGGTTGGGACGCGACCCTCGCGTTCGGCGCGCCCCCTCGCGACGACCGCCTAGTGTTTCGCGGGGAGCAGCCTGTCGTCGCGGGCCAGCCCGAGCCACTGCCGACCGGCCTACCGCCGACGCTCGTGGCCGCATTGGAGCGCACGGGTGTCACGCACCTCTGGTCGCACCAGGCCGAGGCGATCGCGCTGGCTCGCTCGGGCCACCACGTGGGCATCACCTCGGGCACGGCGAGCGGCAAGACCCTCGCCTACACCGTGCCGGTGCTCGAGACGCTGCTGACGGAGTCGCATACCCGCGCCCTCTATCTCGCACCGACGAAAGCCCTTGCGCAGGACCAAGCCCGTCGCCTGCACGCGCTCGGTCTCGGTCGCGACCTGCGGGTGTCGTTGGTCGATGGCGATACGGATACCGCGAGTCGTCGCCGTGCTCGCATCGAATCGAATCTCGTTCTCAGCAATCCCGACATGGTTCACATCGGCATCTGCCCGCACCATCAGCGGTGGGATGAGTGGCTGTCGGGCCTCAGCGCGATCATCATCGACGAGGCTCACGTCTATCGTGGAGTCTTTGGCAGCCACGTCGCGCACGCGATTCGACGCCTACGCCGGTGCGCTGCGCTCTACGGTGCCTCGCCCCAACTGCTGCTCGCGTCTGCCACCGTTGGCAACCCCGCCGAGGCGTTCGGGCAACTGACGGGCTGCGAAATCTCGATTGTCGATGCCGATGGTGCGCCGTCGCCGGGCCGCGATGTCGCACTCTGGAACCCGAGCCTGCTCGACGAGGCGACAGGGCGGCGTGCCTCGCGCATCCAAGAGGCGGTTGGCCTCGTTGCCCAACTTGTCATCAACGACCAGCGTGTGATTTGTTTTGCCCCGGGTCGGCAGATGGTCGAGTTGATCCTGCGGGGCGTGCGCGACGAGTTGACGCGCCGTGCGCCGGTGCTGACCGACCGCGTCGAGCCGTACCGTGCGGGCTACACGCCCGAGATGCGCCGCCAGATCGAGGCGCGGCTGGCCAGTGGCGCTTTGCGGGCTGTGATCGCGACCAACGCCCTCGAACTTGGCATCGACATCGGCGAGCTCGATTGTGCAGTCGTGGTGGGCTTTCCTGGCTCGGTCGCATCGCTTCGACAGGAGTGGGGCCGTGCCGGGCGGCGGCAACGTGGACTCGGCCTCTTGGTGCTGGGCGACGATGCGCTCGACCAGTGGTTTGCCCGGCATCCCGAGGCCCTGATGGCACGTCCGGTCGAGGCGATTGCGCTCGACCCGAATAACCCCGAGATCCGCCTCGCCCACTGGGCCTGTGCCGCTGCCGAGGCCGCTGTCTCGCCCCGCGACGAGAGCATCCTCGGTGTCCATGTGACGGACGATGCCGACGCTCTTGTGCAGTTGAGCCCCGACGACTTTGCGATGACGGCCGCGGGCCTCATCTGGACCGGCATCGACGACCCCGCCTCGCGCGTTTCGCTGCGCAGTTCGGGCAATCAGGCGGTCACGATCATCGAGAGCGAGTCGGGTGCCGTGTTGGGCGACGTCGAACAGAACCGGGCTCCCCTCACTGTGCACCCGGGCGCTGTACACCTCAACTTCGGTGAGCGCTATCTCGTCACCGAGCTCGATTTGGAGCATGGCCAGGCGATCGTCGAGCCGTTTCGCGGCGATTGGTTTACCGTCGCGCGTGCTGAATCGCAAATTCGTCTCCTCGACTCTGTCCACGACGATTGGCTCGGCAACTGGCGCTTCCATTTCGGCGAGGCGGACGTGACGACACAGGTGGTCGCGTATCAACGTCGCCGCGTCGACGACCTCTCCGTGATCGACCAACGCCCGCTTGATCTACCCCCGCACGAGTACCGGACGGCTGCCCTCTGGTGTGTGCGCCCCCCAACCGACGACGAGGCATCGCTCGGTGGCCTCCACGCGATCGAGCACCTGCTCGCCGCCGCCCTGCCGCTCGCCGTCCCCTGCGACAGCGGCGATCTCGCCGGCCTCTCCCTCCAACGCCACCCCGACACGAGCCTGCCAACGATCATCCTCCACGAGACGCGCGCGGGTGGCGCGGGCATTCTGCGCACCGCCCTCGCCGCACTACCCCGCATCGCCGAGGCCGCCCAATCGATCGTCTCCGACTGCCCGTGCGAGTCGGGCTGCCCCTCCTGTATTCAGAGCTTCGGCTGCCCGAGCCTCAACGAACCGCTCGACAAGCTGATGGCATTGGTGCTAGTCGGCGAGCTTGTGGTCTGACCTACCAAGCCCCAGCCCACGACTCGCGGCGCGGATCTGCCCAGGCCGAGACGAGCCCAGTCGTGAGGTCGCTCTCGGAGGCGCAGATGCTGCCGAACAGGCCGTCGCCGGGCTCCTCATCGATGACCTCATGGCCGAATTCGACCAAGGCAGCTCGGAGCGTAGGGTCAATGTCGTTTTCGACGTGGAGCCAGTCGTTGACGATGCGCCAGCGCGGGCGTTCGGTGGCGTCCGTCAGATCGGCACCCTCGTCGAGGTGGGCGAGGACGACTTGCAGGAGTGCCTGCACCTGGCCGTCGGCGCTCGGTGTTGAGATACCGACGATGCGTTCGCCGTCGATGATCATGGCTGGTGAGAGGGTGTGGACCGGGCGCTTGCCGCCCGTGGGCGCATTCGGCGACTCGGGGTCGCGCGAAAACGAGAGCAGACGATCGTTAACGAAAAAACCGCCTCCCGCCACCCACGTTGCACAGCCAAACGAGTCGAAGACGCTGATCAGCATCGAGACGACGTTTCCGTCACGATCGGCGACCGTCACCGACGTCGTGTGGTTGTAGCCCTTGGCGTGGTCGACACGGCTCGCACGCTCGGAGATCGGAATCGAATCGGCCAGCGCCATCAGCTCGGCGTCTGCGCCGTCCTGGGTGATGCGATCGCGGAAGGCGAAGGCACCCGTCATTGCCTCGACCGCGCGATGGTGCGCAATGGGCGAGCCGTCAGAGGCGGGTTCGGCCGTCAGGCGCCGCAGCGCCATCGTCAGCAGCATCGCCTGCGAGGACGGCGGCTGTGCCAGCACCGTCACGCCGCGGTAATCGGTGGCGACGGGCGGGCGGATGACGCTCTCGTGCGACGAGAGATCCTCGAGCGACATCGCACCACCCTCGCGTGCCATCGCATTCACAATGGCCTCGGCAATCGGGCCGTTATAGAACGCGTCGGCGCCGCCGTCGATGATGGTCTGGATCGTCGCGGCGGTCTGGGGCAGCCGGACGATCGTGCCAGCGCCGGTATCGCGCGCGCGCACCCACGGGGAATCGTCCGCGCCACCGCGCGTGAGGCGGTCGACGTAGGCGCGTAGCGCGTCCTCTGTATCTCGGGTCATCGGCACACCGTCGCGGGCTAGCTCGAGCGCCGGCGCAAAGACCTCAGAACGCGACAGTGTGCCCGCCTGCTCGATCAGGTCACAGACGCCGCGCACGAAACCCGGCACGGCTGCGACCTGGGCACCATCCTCTGGCAATGGCAGCTGGATCCCAGCCGGCGCCTTGCCGACACCATTGATCGCAGTCGTCGAGCCATCTGCCTTGCGAATGATGCAAAGCAGGTCGCCGCCGAGACCACAGGCGTCGGGCAGAACGACCGCTAGCGCTGCTGCCGCAGCCGCCGCAGCGTCCGCCGCATTGCCACCCGCCACACCCACGCGCAACGCAGCCTGGACGGCGAGGGGATGGCCACAAGAGACAGCAAGGTGTTGCCCCTCGATGCGAGGACGGGGAAGACGCGTAGGCATGGAGCGAGTATGCCGGAGGACGACCCCGATCTGCTACTTTCCCCCATGGAGATAGGGGAAGTCCGGTGCGAATCCGGCACGGTCCCGCCGCTGTAAGGAATGTCCAATCGTCTCGGTGCACGCACCGGTCACTGGGTCTTCGGATCTGGGAAGGCAATGGCGAGTGGCCTCGGTAACGAGGAAGTGCGCTCCGAGTCAGAACACCCCCTCCGAACCGGACATTCCCGTCCGGACAACCCTCGAGAGAAGGAATTCCACTATGCGAACGAGGCATCTCCTCGTGGCCGCCGCCATTGGCGTTGCGGCCCTATTCCCCACTACGGCCAGCGCAGCGAGCCTGCGCGTGGTGTCCAATGCCCAGAATGTCTTTGGGGGCACGGCCATAGACGTCGCCAGTGCCCGCTTCTACGTGGACTCGAAAGGCAAACGGCATGCGCTCAAAGCAAACTCTGCGATGGGACAGATCGTCACGACGAGTCTCCCGTACACGGCCATATATGACGCCACGTATAGCGCGGCGTACCTGACCCGCATCGTTGGCACCAAGGCGCCATCCACTGAATACTGGGCTCTCTTCGTAAACGGCACAATGTCGATGACCGGCGCCACCGATGCCACGCTGAAGGCGTCGGACGAAGTCGTCTGGATCCTCGACAGCGACTACTCCGCCAAAAACGGTCCGTTCGCCTACGACCTCGATGCCAAGACCAACGCCAACGGCACCGTTACGTTCAGCGCCACGCGGATCGGCGGCCCCAAGGCGATCGTTGCCGGTGGTGCCCCCCTGCAGATCAATGGCGCCAAGATCGGCAACCTCGCCGCTGACGGCACTCTGACCATCACGCCGGTCGGCGCCTGGACGGCGCAAATCCCGGCCAAGGGACGGATCGCGGCGTCCGAGACGCTCGCGGGTTAGCGGGTGCTGCGGGCCCTCCCCGCACTGCTGCTGGTCGCGGCGCTCGTCGTAGCCTGTGGCACCTCGAAGACGCAGCCCCCGGCGCAGTCCGCGCCGGGGGCTCGCGTCAGCGTGACCGCCGACTGGGGTGTCACCTCCATCGCGAACGGCCGAGGCAACGTTGGCACGGTGATCGCCGCCACGGGCGGCGTCGCCCGGTTGACGACGGGCTACGGCGGTCGCTACGTCACCGCCATCGACGGCCAGGCGGGTGACGGCACCCGCGACTGGATCTTCTGGATCAACGGCATCGAATCGCCGGTCGGTGGCGCCGACGTAGAGGTCGCCGCTGGCGATCGCGTGTGGTGGGATCTCCACCGCTGGCCTGGCCGCGTCCACGTGCCAGCTGTAGTTGCGAATTGGCCGTTGCCGTTGACTCGCGGCATCGCCGGTCCGCACAAGACGCTGTCCGCCGACGAGCCGCTTGCCAGTGCGCTGCGCAAGGCGGGTGCCGACGTCTCCGCCCCGGCGGCGGTCGAGGGAGCCCGCGCTCTGGTTGGCGCCAACGACGAGCTGCGCCAGCGGGATCCGCTCTGGCGTCGCGCCGTTGATGACGCCTCCGCTGCTGGGCTGACGGCATGGATCGATCCGAACGGGCAGGTGCAGGTCTGGAACGCCACTCGCGGCGCGGCCGAGGCCGTTTCCGGAGCGACCGCGGTCATCGTCGCCACCACCGACGGCTTCACCGCTGCCGATCCTCCGGTAGTGATCATCGCTGGCGTCTCCCAGAACGCCGCGTTCTCGGCGGCAGAGGACCTAATCCGAGATCCGACGCTGGTACGGCAGGCCACCGCCATCTGCCTCGACGCCGATGGCCAGGTCGTCTGCCGCGGCGGCCGTGGACGCGTGCCTAGACCGTGAGGGCGCCGCTGCCACCACTGCTCGTCGCGGTCGCGCTGATCGTGATTGCGCTCGCCACGTCGCAGCCGCTGATCGTGGCAGCCGCACTGATTGGAGCACTCGCCCTTCATGACGCGGCGCCGCCACCTCATCGCCTGATGCTGCGGATCGCCTTGATCTCGGGGCTCTTTATCGCTGTGCTTAACCCCTTGGTCGCCGTCGAAGGCGACCACGTGCTGTTCGCGGGCCCAAACTTCTGGTTGATCGACTTCGAAGTCACCAGCGAGGAGGTGCTGTACGGGCTCGTCGCCGGTGCCCGGCTCGCCACGGCGATTCTGGCAACCGCAGCTTTTCTCCGCCTCGCCGACCCCGACCGCACGCAGGCACTCGCGAGTCGTGTGGCTCCTCGTTCGGCACTGACAGTCGCGCTCTCGGCGCGCCTCGCACCGACGCTCCGGCGCGACGCCAACGGCCTGCGCGAGACGCTTCGGCTACGTGGCACCGGCGCAGAGCGTGGCCAGCGCGCCGCAATTCGCCAGGGCACGCGCCTGATCGAACCGCTCGTGGCGTCGAGCCTCGAGCGCGGCATTGATATCTCGGAAGCGATGGTGGCTCGCGGGTACGGCGCAGGCCGCCTGACCCGCCTGCCCGAGGTGCCTCTCCAGCGAAACGAACAAGTGGCGTTCCTCTGCGGTGTCGTCGGCCTGCTCGTAGCGGTGGTGCTGCTCGTTGGTGTCGCGCCCTACGAGATCTATCCCCTTGCCGACCCGATCGCGACGAGCACCGCGTTCGTCCTTGCCGGGCTGACACTCGGCGTCAGCATCGTGGCCGCTGGCTCGCTGAGGACCCGCCCGTGACGGCGATCGTGACTAACGACCTGCGCTTCCGATACCGCACGGAAGCCCCCTGGTCGGTCGATGGCGCGAGCCTCCAGGTCGAGCCCGGCGAGATCGTGCTGCTCGAAGGCAAGTCGGGTAGTGGCAAGTCGACGCTTCTGCGCGTACTTGCAGGCCTCGCGCCCGCCTTTCATGGCGGTGAGGCTGCCGGTGAGGGCCTGATCGCCGGGCTTGACCTCCGCACCGCCCAACCCGCCGAGATCGCGCAGCGCGCGGGCTTTCTCTTCCAAGACCCCGAGACGCAAGTGGTGATGGCCGAGCCCCTGCGCGATGTGGCTTTTAGCCTGCAATGCCACGGGGCGCCAGCCGAGACGATCCTCGCCTCTGCCCGGACCGCGCTGGAGCGCATCAATGCTGCCCACCTGATCGGCCGCCGCATCGACCAACTATCTGCGGGGGAGCGTCAGCGAGTAGCACTCGCCGCCGTGCTCGCGCCCGAGCCCGCCGTGCTGCTGCTCGACGAGCCAACGGCGCAGCTCGATGACGACACGGCCTGCGAGCTCGTTGGCGAGCTGCGCCGACTCGCCGACCTCGGCCTCGCGATCGTGATCGCCGAGCACCGCCACGACCGCGTCGGCCACCTGACCGATCGAGTGATCGGCCTGCGGCATGGCTCTCTCGTACCCCCGAACGCGACGGCTCCGCTGACGCCTTTGGCGCCAGTGACAGCTTCGACTGGGCCCCCACTCGTGAAGCTCGACAGGCTCACCGCGAAGCGCGGCGACCGCGCCATCGTCCGCAACGCCACCGCCTCCCTGCAACCGGGGCAGGTAGCCGCCCTGCTCGGCGCCAACGGTGGTGGCAAGAGCACGCTGCTGCGCACGCTCGCTGGGCTCGAGCCAACTCCTAGCGGCCACCTGGTCGTCGACGGCCGCGATCTCGCTCCAACGGGTGCCGAGTCACGCGTGCCGCTGGTCGCCTTCGTGCCCCAAGACCCAGGCCGCACGCTGCTCTGCGACACCGTGCACGACGAGGTCCTGCTCGGGCCACGCACGCTCGGGTGCGACCTGGCTGTCGCCGAGCAGTTGCTTGCTGCTCTGGACCTCGTCCACCTCGCGAACCGCAATCCAAGGGATTGCTCTGTCGGTGAGCGAGAGCGGGTCGCCATTGCGGCGGGCTTCGCGCTCTCTCCCCAGCTGCTCCTGTTGGATGAGCCCACGCGTGGGATGGACCTCGCGCATCGCGCCACGCTGGTGCGGCTCGTCCGCGAGCACGCGGCACGAGGTGGCTGTGCGATTGTCGCCACCCACGATCTCGACCTTGCGCGCGCCTGTGCGGATTGTCGCTGGCTGCTCGTGGATGGCCAGCTTGAGACGGCCGGGGAGGCGCCGTGAGCATCAGTGCCATCGTCTCCCTCGGTGGGCTGCTCGTTCTGCTGCTCGGGCTTGTCTTCTACGAGCGCGGCCGTGGTGGTGCACGCGAACTGGGTCTCGTCGCGGTCCTGATCGCCGCCGCCGCTGCCGGCCGTATTGCCTTTGCCGCAATTCCGGGCGCACAGCCGGTAACGGCGATCGCAATCGTGACCGGAGTCGCGCTTGGCCCGCGCGCGGGAGCCGCGGTCGGCGCAGGCGCGGCGCTACTTTCGAACACCTTTCTTGGTCAGGGCCCCTGGACGCCATGGCAGATGCTGTTTTGGGGTCTCGCCGGTGCCAGTGGTGGGTTGCTCGCCCCCGCTCTCCGTAGAAGCCGGTGGGCGTTGATGCTGCTTGGCGCGATCTGGGGTTTCCTCTTCGGCGCCGGGATGGACATCTGGCAGCTCGCCTCGTTTGGACCCGCGCTGACACTTTCTGCATTCATCGCCGTCCATGCACGAGCAGTACCGTTTGACATCGTGCACGCCACCACCAACGTGATCCTGCTCGCTGTCGCCGGCCTCCCCCTGATCGGTCTTTTAGAACGCAGCGCACAACGTGTGCGAGGGCGCTGGCTCAGTCCAGAAGAGGCCAAACGGTAATGCGCTCGCTCCTCATTGCCCTGCTCGCGCTGCTGGTCGTTGGGGTTCCGGCACAGGCAGCCGGCCTGTCCTCGACCGGCTCGTTTCTTGCTTCCAGCCTCGATGCCAACGGTTGCGCACGCGAATCCGGCGCCACCGCAAGCGTTCAACTCACCTCATGGGTCGCACTTGGGCTCGCTGCGAGTGGGCGCTCGACCAGCTCCGCCGCGTCTTGCATCGAGCGGCACTCCAAGGCTCTCACCACCACCACCGACATCGAGCTCGCCGTGCTTGCCCTCGCTGCTACCGGGCGCAATCCGAGCAATGCCGGTGGCCGCAATCTCGTCCAGGTCATCCTGGGATCGCTCAAGAATGGTCGAATTGGCACCCTTGTCGCCTCGAATCAATTCGGGATTCTTGCCCTCAAGGGCGCCGGCGCGACGATTCCCGCCGCTGCCAAGCGCACGCTGCTCGCAGACCAGAATCATGACGGCAGTTGGCCCGTCTCCCCCGGTGGCGATGGTGATTCGAATTTGACGGCGTCGGGCATTATGGCTGCGGTCGCAGCTGGCATGGCGCCAAACAGCACCATGATCGTACGAGCTGTAGCGTCCCTCAAGCGATTTCGTAGCCAGGGCGGCTACGCGCTCATCGTCGGCTCACCACCGGATGCGCAGTCGACGGCCTGGATCCTGCAGGGACTGGCTGCCGCCGGTAAGCGCGATCCTACCGCCGAGGCGTATCTGGCCTCACTCCAGCGGCCGAATGGTGCTGTCGCGTACCAGCGTGGACTCTCGATCACGCCTGTCTGGGTGACGGCCCAGGCAGTGCTTGGGCTGGCACGCCGGCCATTTCCACTACGACCCTGACGCCTAGGCGCATGTCACATTGGGGTCTGACCCCTATGTGACATGCGCCTAGAAGTCTTGGTTAGTCGGCTCGTCGGCCACGCCCCACACGCCCATCGCGCGGAACTTGGCGCGTCGCATTGCGCGGCGTTGGGCCGGTGGAATCGCCTCGGCCTCGGCAAGCGATTGCCGCAACGCCGTATCGAGCAGTCTCGCCGAGGCATCCAGGTCCGTATGCGCGCCACCACTCGGCTCGTCCACGATCGTGTCGATCACACCAAGATCGAGGCAGGCCCGTGCAGTCGGACGGAAGGCATAGGCCGCCTTCTTGGCCTGGCCCGCATCCTTCCAGAGAATCGCGGCACAACCCTCGGGCGAAATCACTGAGTAGATCGCGTTCTCCTGCATTTGCACCTGATCGGCCACCGCAATCGCCAACGCACCGCCCGAGCCGCCCTCGCCGATCACTGTCGCCACGACCGGGACACTGGCCTGGCAGAACGCGAGCACCGAGCGGGCGATCATCCCAGCCTGCCCTCGCTCCTCGGCATTGACGCCCGGATAGGCACCGGGTGTGTCGACGAAGGTCAGGATCGGATGGCCAAAGCGTTCAGCCAGCTCGACGGCCCGAATGGCCTTGCGATAGCCCTCAGGATGCGGCATCCCGAACATGCGGCGCGTGCGCTCAGCCAGATCGCGACCCTTCTGATGCCCGATCGCCACCACGGTCTGGCCGTGGTACCGCGCCAGCATCGTGATCAGCGCTTCGTCGTCAGAGAACGCGCGGTCGCCGCGCAACTCGAAGGCGTCGCTAAACAGCCGCTCGGCATAGTCGAGCGTGTACGGACGATCGGGGTGACGAGCCAGCTGGACCGCATCCCATATCTGCGACCCCTCGGCACGCGCCTCAAAGCGCTTGCGCAGGCGGCGAACTTCATCGGAGACCCTAACCACGCTTGCGCCCCAATCCAAACATGCCAAGCACGCGGTCGACGGGGTTTTCGTCCGTACCCGTCTGCGGGAGCGACTCGTTATCGTCCGTCGGCTCGTCCTCTGCAGGCGAGAACAACATCAACAGCTTGGCCAATTCGCCGCGCAGCTCGCGGCGCGGCACGACGGCATCGAGCTGGCCGAGCCGTAGGTTCGACTCGGAACGCCCGAAATCGGGTGCGGTCTTCTCGCCCGTCGTCTGCTCCACCACACGCGGGCCAGCGAACGAGAGCAGCGCCCCTGGCTCTGCAACCACGACATCGCCCAGCGACGCGAACGAGGCGATCACACCCCCCGTGGTTGGGTGGGCCAGCACCGAGATATACGGCACGCCGACCTCGCGCAGGCTGTCGACAGCGCCGACGGTCTTCGCCATCTGCATCAACGCGAGGATGTTCTCCTGCATGCGTGCACCACCCGAGGCCGTCACGCTGATCAACGGCATCCGTCGAGCCACAGCAAGGTCGGCGGCCAGGCAAAAACGCTCGCCCATGACGCTGCCCATCGAGCCGCCCATAAAGGCGAAATCCATCACGGCCACAGCTGTCGTCCGGCCCACAATCTGGCCGCTCCCCACAACGAGAGAATCGCCGAGCCCCGTTGCGAGTTCGGCATCGAGCAGACGATCCGTGTACGGCTTGAGGTCGACGAAGGCGAGTGGATCGGCCGCGCGCAGGTCGCTGCCAATCTCGACAAACGAGCCGGGGTCGAGCATCTGTTCAATGCGCTCCATTGCCCCAACGGCAAAGTGATGGTCGCACTGGGCGCAGACACGCAACGAATGGCGCAGCTCGTCGTCCCGGTAGTGCGAGCGGCAGTTCGGGCAGGTATTCGGATGCCTGCGCCCGCCACCCTCATCACCCGAGCTCCGCTCGACGTTGACCTCGACGGGTGTCACAGGGCGCGCTGCTCCTGGAACCGCTCGATCACGAGCGAGGCGTTGTGGCCGCCGAAACCGAAGCCGTTCGAGAGCGCGATATTCGTCGTCTGCTCACGCATCTGGTTCGGCACGTAATCCAAATCGCAGTCCGGGTCGGGGTGGTGCAGATTGATCGTCGGCGGTAGGTAGCCACCCTGGATCGCGAGGACACAGATCGCGGCCTCTGTTGCACCCGTCGCTCCGAGGAGGTGCCCCGTCATCGACTTGGTCGACGAGACTGGGATCTCGTACGCACGCTCGCCAAAGACTTTTTTGAGCACGCGCGTCTCGGCGGCGTCACCAATCGGCGTCGACGTGCCATGGGCGTTGATGTACTGAATGTCTTCGATCGTGCGCTCGGCATCGGCGATCGCGTTGCGCAGAGCGCGGGCAGGATTCTCACCCGTAGGGTCCGGCTCGGTGACGTTGTGGGCATCCGACGACAGGCCGTAACCCGTCACCTCCGCCAAGATCGTGGCACCACGGATTAAGGCGTGCTCGAGCTCTTCCAGCACCAACACCGTCGAACCCTCGCCGAGCACAATGCCGTCGCGCGTCGCGTCGAACGGGCGGCTCGCACCCGCGGGGTCATCGTTGCGCGTGGAACAGGCACGAATGCCGTGGAAGCCCCCGACGCCAACCGGGGTCACACCACATTCGGAACCACCGGCCAACATCGCATCAGCCATGCCCGCGCGGATGTACATCATCGCGTCGCCAATCGCCATCGACGATGCCGCACACGCCGTGCTCGAGGCGGCCAATGGCCCGCGCGTGCCGAACTCCATGGACACGTAGCCCGCCGCCATGTTGGGGATGATCCCCGGCGTCCAAAAGGGCGAGAAGCGCTCGATGCCACGCTCGAGGTAGTGCTCGTGGGCGGCTAACTGCATGTCCATGCCGCCGATGCCACTTCCGATCGACGCGCCTATCCTGTCGCCCTCGGCGGGAATGTCGAGCCCCGAGGCCTCGACGGCCTCGCGGGCTGCGCCGACAGCAAGGTGGATATAGCGGCTCGTGCGCCGTGCGGCCTTGCGTTCCATCACGGTCTCTGGATCGAAGCCCTTGACCTCGCAACCGATCTTGACAGGACTCTCCGAAACATCGAACGTCGTGATCGGGCCGCCACCCGGCTTGCCGACGCGCAGCGCGGCATCAAGCTCCGCGATGCTGTTGCCAATCGGGTTGACTGTCCCCATGCCGGTAATGACCACGCGTCGCATCGATCTACATCCCCAGCCCACCATCGACCGACAGAATCGCGCCGGTCACGAAGGCCGCGTCATCAGACAGCAAGAAGCGCACGGTGTTGGCGATGTCTTCGGGCTCACCCAGGCGACCGAGCGGTGTCTGCGCGAGCAGAACGCCGCGGATCTCATCGTTGAGCACGTCGGTCAATTCGGTCGAAATATAGCCCGGCGCGACGCAGTTGACGCGAATGCCACGCGAGCCAACCTCTTTGGCCAGCGCCTTCGTCAGCGCAATCACGCCACCCTTCGATGCCGCGTAGTTCGTCTGCCCCAGGTTGCCGTGCAGACCGACGACGCTCGACATCGTGACGATGTTGCCGCGCTTCTTGCGCAGCATCTTGCGCGACGCAGCGCGAGCGACGTGGAAGGTACCGCCGAGGTTGACGTCGATTACGCGATCCCAATCCTCGGGCGTAATGCGCGAGATAAGGTTGTCGCGGGTGATGCCGGCGTTCGCGACCAGATTCCAAAGGTCGTCACCGAAGGCCTCCTCCGTTGCGTCGACCATCGCGCCAGCAGCCTCGGGGTCACTGACATCGCCGTGGATGGCGACCGCCTCGCCCCCTGCAGCCGTGATCGCGGCGACGACTGCGTCGGCAGCCTCGCGATTAGCGGTGTAGTTGACCCCAACCTTGGCGCCGGCGGCCGCCAGCTGCTGCGAGATCGCCGCGCCGATGCCACGAGAGCCACCGGTGACGAGCGTGACGCGTCCTTCAAGCGGTCGCTCAGCCATGGGGGAGCACCTCCTGTGCCTTGGCGAGCCCTTCGGGATCGCCGATCGTAACTGTCGTACAACTGCGGTCAATGCGTCGAATCAGACCGGCGAGCACTCCGCCCGGACCCACCTCGATGAACTCGGTGACACCCTGGCTGGCAAGCAACTGCACCGCCTGCGTAAAGCGTACCGGGGTTCCGAGTTGCGCCGTCAGGATTTCGACGATTGCCGACTCGTCCTCATGCTGGCAGGTGACGGTCGAAAAGAACTTGCTGGTGGGTGCCAGGAACGTCGTCGCCTCAAGCGCGGGCCTCAGATCGTCAGCCGCTGCAGCCGTTAGCGGCGAGTGGAACGCGCCCGACACGGCTAGCTTGAGTGCTCGTCGCGCGCCGGCCTCCGTCGCAGCCGCGATCAAGGCGGCGACTGCCTCGTGCTCGCCCGACACGACGACCTGTCCCGGGCAGTTGTAGTTCGCAACCCAGACTCCGTCGATGCCATCGCAGAGCGCTTCGACCTGGGCATCCTCGAGGCCGATCACGGCGGCCATTGCCCCAGGTGTCCGCACCGCAGCAGCGGCTGTCGCCACGCCGCGTGCCTGCGTCAGGCGAATCGCATCGCCGATGCTCAGAATGCCCGAAGCGACCAGCGCCGCATACTCGCCGGCGGAGTGCCCGATCGAGACATCAGCAGAAATGCCGGCCTCACGAACCGCCGCCAAACATGCCAGCGAGGCGGTCGTTAGCACCGGCTGCGTGATCTCGGTCTGGTCGAGCAACTCCTTGGGCCCGCTGCGACAGAGCTCGAGCAGGTCGGCGCCGTAGGCCGCGGAGGCCTCCGCAAATACTGCGGCCGCAGCCGGCGAGGCTTCGGCGAAGGCAACACCCATGCCGACGGCCTGCGAGCCTTGTCCTGGAAAGCAAAAGGCGGTTTTTATGCGGGTTCTCCCATCCAGCGAATCAGGCATGTGCCCCAGGCGAGGCCACCGCCAAGTCCCATCATCAATAGTCGTTGGCCCCGCTGCAAGCGGCCGGTACACCACGCGTAATCGAGGCAAAGCGGAATCGACGCAGACGACGTATTGCCATAGCTGTCGAGGGTGATCACCACGCGCTCGCTCGGAAACCCGAGGCGAGCAACTCCACTCTCGATGATGCGCAGGTTGGCCTGATGTGGAACGAAGAGGTCGACGTCGTCTTGGGTCCAGCCGCCCGCCTCGAGCACTCGCCGCGTCGAGTCGACAATCGCCTGCGTCGCAAAGCGATAGACGACGTTGCCATTCATGCGAATGTTGCGGTCGACCGGCTTGCCGTTGCGCGAGGTGAGGTCGCCGACCAAGTCGCCACCCTTAGAACCGTCGACCCCAAGCTCGACGACGACGTTCTCTTTCGTCGGTGCTGCGCCCGCCCGGATAATGACCGCACCCGCACCATCGCCAAACAGGATGCACGTGCCGCGATCGTCCCAGTCGGTAATGCCGGAGAGCACCTCGCTGCCGATCACCATCACCGTGGTGGCGAGGCCCGAGTGGATCTGGGCGACGGCATGCCCCAAGGCATAGGCAAAGCCAGCACAGGCAGCAAGCATGTCGACCGCCCCCGCGCTGTGGGCACCAATGTCGTCGGCGACGAGCGCAGAAATTGACGGAAACGAGCGCTCGGGCGAGGCCGTCGCCGTCAGGATCAAATCGATCTCGGCGGGTGCGATATCAGCGCGCTCGAGCGCCTGTCGCGCAGCGATGATCGCCAGCGAGGTGACTGTCTGGCCCTCCGCGGCAACTCGGCGCTCGCGAATGCCGGTGCGCTCTTGGATCCAGGCGTCGTCTGTTTCAACGCGCTGCGAGATTTCGTCGTTCGTCACTACGCGGTCGGGAATTGCAGCCCCGACGGCAATGATCGCCAAATCCGATTCGACCGCTGCGATCACGCGGGCGGCTCCGACAAGAGTCCGAAGGTCAGGACGCCTTCGACAACCGGCTCGTCGCCCACGGTGACGGTCGCGCGGACGCGACCAATCCGACCACGCAGCCGATCGACGTCGATGACCATGTCAAGCACGTCGCCCGGGCGCACGATGCGGCGAAAACGCACGTCGTCGATGCCTGCAAAGACGCCAAACTTGCCCTGGTGGTCGGGGTGCGTCAACGCACAGATTGCCGCCACCTGAGCGGAGGCCTCAACCATCACGACACCAGGCACGATCGGATTGCCCGGAAAGTGGCCTTGGAGAAACCACTCCTCGCCCGTGATGGTCCAGCGCCCATGGGCACGAGCGCCCGGCTCGAGCTCGACGATCTCGTCGACGAAGAGAAACGGGTCGCGATGCGGAATGATCGCCTGAATGGTGCCTCGATCAAGCGCAGTCATCTCCGCCTCCAGAGTTCGGTGTGCGCGTACCAGCGGTCACAGGGGTATCGTAGCCGCGTGGACTCCTCCGCCTCGCAACGAGCGACGCCCCGCAACGTGATTACCCGCGCGAGCTGCCCGTCCACGCAAGACATCGTGCGTGACGAGGCTCTTGCCGGGGCGCCCGCCGGAACGATCTGCGTGACGGATCATCAGACCGCGGGTCGCGGCCGCCGCGGTCGAAGTTGGAGCGATCCACCCGGGAAAGCGCTGATGTTCTCGTATCTGGCCCGCCCGTCATGCCCAACTGCCGAACTCAGCAGCCTGTCGCTGGTCGTGGGCATCGCCGTCGCCGAATCGCTGCCTGTCTCAACCGAGCTGCGTTGGCCAAACGATCTGGTGGTGGCCGGTGGCAAGGTGGCTGGCATCCTCGTCGAGCTTGTGATGCCCGCCACTGAACCGCCCTTCGCAATCATCGGTATCGGCATCAACGCGAACCTGACCCGCGATGAGTTACCCCCAACCGATCGCCTGCCGGCAACGTCGCTGCTGGTCGAGGGCGGCGTGGAGATCGACCGAATCGCAATGCTCGAGTCGCTTGCTGAACGACTCGACGCCGCCCTAGCGCTGTTCGATAGCGAGGGCCTGCCAGCGTTTCTCGCCCGCTATGCCGCGCTCGATGGCCTCGTCGGCCACGCGCTGACACTGCGACTACCCGACAGCGAAATCGCCGGCACTGCGGCCGGCATTGACCACACCGGATGCCTCGTTTTGACGCTCGCCGACGGCTCGACGCAAAACTTCGCAGCAGGCGAAGTCGAACGCGTACTCGACTAGCAATGGAGTAGAGGCGACATTCTGGGCCCGGGCCCAGAATGTCGCCTCGCAACGCTGCTAGAGTCGCGCCAGTCCGATCGGAGGTCGTAGAGATGCAGATTGTTCCTGCGCGTGTCGACTCAATCACGCTTGCCGTCCGCGATTTTCCTGCGTCTGTCGCATTCTACGAGGACGTCTTTGGTTTTGTGAAGCAGAGCCAGAACGAGATCCTTGCGCGGTTTTTGCTCGACAACCTCAATCTCGACCTCATCCAAGCCGAAGTCCTCGAGAGTGAGACGGGCGTAGCGGCATTTCCCGCCATGCCGGGGCCGATCACAATCGCGATCGCAATGCCTGCGGCGGGTGACGTTGACGCCTGTCAGCTCCGAGCAGAGGCCGCTGGTGTTCGTGTCCTCGCACCAGCAGAAGACAAGCCTTCCGGCCCACGCATCCTCTTTCTCTGCGACCCTGACGGCCACATCTGGGAGGTCGGCCACTTTCCGCCCGATACCTGGACAGAAGACTAATAGCCCAGTGCTGAAGCCGCCTTTCGGCGGCCCGTCTGCTCAGCCGCAGTGAAAGCATGGCTTCGAGCCGACCTCAGGCGACACGTTGGGCCCGGGCCCAGAATGACGCGTGCTACGAGGCGTTGACTGTGAAGGTCACGGTTTGCTCGGCCTTCGTGTTGCTGCCCGGTGGAAAGAGGTCGAAGGTTACCGTCTCAGTACCAGCCGTGTCCGCCGAGAAGACCCACTGCTCGTGCGTGCCGGCACCAACCGCACCGTCGTTCTCCGTCTCGAGAATATCGTCCGAGATCTGCACGTACCCCATTGGATACGAGGCCACCCACGTGTAGCCGGTGCCCGGATTGATTGGTAGTTGAATCGTGACCGAATCGCCAGCGGGCACGTCGATTGTCGTGTTGTCTTCGGTGTAGATTGTGCTGCCACTCGCCGTGGTTGTAGCTGCCGTTGTCGACCCTTCGGTGGTGGTGGCAATCTCGGTCGCCATGGCGGTCTCCGTGACGGTCGCAGTTACCGTCGACGGCGAACTGCCCCCACAGGCGGCGATGAGACCCGCGGCAACGAGCACGAGCGCACCAGCAGAGACGATTCGTAGACGCGTATTCATGATGCCCTCACTCTACCTCCGATGCCTTCGCACCGGCCAAGAGTGCGGTGGTTACTCGTCGTCCGAATCGTCGTCGCCCACGCTGTCCGCATCGTCTTCTTCAACCGGCTCGACAGTGTCATCGTCGGTGAGCTCATCTGGGTCGGCAACGTTGACGGTCTCCGTCGCAGCGGCCGCGCCTCCTGTCACGTCTACGCCGTCCACCTCGTCGAGCTCGTCAACCACATCGTCCGCCGGCACAATCGCGCAGGACGAGACGCGATCTTCTTCGCCGCGAATGCGCTGGACACGGACGCCCGAGGTCGAGCGACCCATCGAACGAACCTCGCCGACAGCCATACGCGTGACGATGCCGCTGGCCGTCGTGACGATCAGGTCTTCCCCGCCCGTCACACAATGGGCCGCAACGAGCGGGCCGCGGTCGGCCTCGGCCTTCGCAGCAATCGTGCGAACGCCCTTGGCGCCACGCCCGGTCTCGCGGTACTCGGAGATCGGAGATCGCTTGCCGTAGCCACCCTCGGTGATGACGAGCACGTCGTCACCCTCTTGAGGGACGCGCAGGGCAATGACTTCGTCGTTACCGGTCAGACGCATGCCGATCAGACCCGAGGCGGAACGACCCATTGAGCGCACCTTCTCCTCGGAGAAGAGTGCAGCCTGGCCGGACTTCGAGACCATCAGGATGCGGTCCTCGCCGTTGGTGAGGCGCACATCGACCAGCTCGTCGCCTTCGCGCAGGTTGATGGCGATGATGCCGTCGGCTTTGAGAATCGTGTTGTACGCGAGGAACTCGGTCTTCTTGACGGTGCCCTTGCGGGTACCAAAGACGAGGTACTTGCCCTCGGTGTAGTCGCGCGTCGTAAAGGCGGCCATCACGCGCTCGCCTTCGCGGAGGGGCAACACGTTGACGAGGGCTCGGCCCTTGGAGTCGCGCGTGCCGATTGGCAGCGTGTAGGCCTTAGCCCGGTAAACCTTGCCGAAGGAGGTGAAGAACAGCACGTAGTCGTGGGTCGACGCGGTGATGAGATGCTCGATCCAGTCGTCTTCCTTGGTCTGCATACCGCGTACGCCAACGCCACCTCGTCGCTGAGCGCGATACGTGTCGACCGGTAGCCGTTTGATGTAGCCGCCGTTGGTGATGGTGATGGCCATCTCCTCGTCGGCGATCAGTTCTTCCATGTCGATCTCGCCTTCGACGGCACTGACCTGCGTGCGGCGGTCGTCGGCAAACTCGGCCTGGATCGCCTCGAGCTCTTCGATGATGACCTGTGACACGCGGCTCTCGTCGGCGAGGATGCTGCGCAGCTCGGCGATCTTGGCGGTCAATTCGGCGTGCTCGGCTCGAATCGCATCCTGCTCGAGGCCGGTCAGACGACCGAGGCGAAGGTCGACAATCGCCTGCGCCTGAACTTCGGACATGCCAAATTCGGTCTGGAGGTTCTGGCGCGCCTGCTCGGGATCCTTCGAGCTGCGGATCAACTGGATGATCGCGTCGAGGTTGGTGAGAGCGATCAGGTAGCCGTCGAGAATATGGCAGCGACGCTCGGCCCGGTCGAGCTGAAACTTCGTGCGCCGCACGATGACGTCGCGCTGATGCGCGATGTAGTGCCGGAGCATGTCGTGGACACCTAGCGTGCGTGGCACGCCATCGACGAGCGACACCATGTTGGCGCCGAACGTGACCTGCAGCTGCGTGTGCTTGTAGAGCTTGTTGAGGACGACGGTCGCGATCGCGTCCTTCTTCAGCTCGATCACGATGCGCATGCCCTCGTCGGACGAGTGGTCCTTGACGTCCGAGATCTCGGGCATCACCTTCTCAACCGCGAGCTCGGCGATCTTGGCGATGACGCCGTCGTCGCCGCCCTTCTTGACCGTAAACGGCAGCTGCGTGACGACTATCGCGCTCTTGCCATTCGGCAAGTCTTCGATGTCGGTCGTGGCGCGGAGACGAATCTTGCCGCGGCCCGTCGCGTACGCGGCACGAATGCCAGCGTGGCCCATGATCACGCCGCCGGTCGGAAAGTCCGGACCGGGCATGATCTGCATCAGTTCTTCGAGCGAGATCTCCGGGTTACGGATCATCGCGATCGTGGCGTTGACAGCCTCGCCCAAGTTGTGCGGCGGAATG